>Ga0315555_1001184_pt1 | contig 18799 bp, 19 predicted proteins | sample SalMarSW160380MG_FD_202113 | JGI IMG/M metagenome (GOLD analysis project Ga0315555, IMG submission 202113) | Salt marsh sediment microbial communities from the Plum Island Ecosystem LTER, Massachusetts, United States - Salt Marsh Sediment SW1603-80 ... | reverse complement strand
AGGTTTTCTCCTTGATCTGAACCTGCTCAAGGTAAGGGATGACCCCAAGTCATTGGACAGTGCGGGGGTGGAGCCACCTCAGGAGAATATAGTGGGAGGGGTCTCTTTGGGGGCTAAGTTGGGGAAGGTCTCCTTAAGCGGGGAGTTTGCGGCCAGCGCCTACACCAGAGATATGCATAGCTCGGAGTTCACCTCGGAGAAGATCCCCTCGGGGGTGAGCAAGCTCTTTAAGCCCCGGCACTCCACCAGCGTGGACTATGCCTACAATATCAAGTTGGGCCTGAAGTTGGGTGGGACAAACCTGAAAGGGGGATATGCCTACATCGGCCCTGGCTATACCTCCTTAGGCCTCTCCTCCTTGGCCAATGATCGGCAGAAGATAGATCTCTCCTCCCGGTTTGGCCTGTGGCAGAACAAGGTCGCCTTCAGCGGAAGTTTCTCCACCTTCCGGGACAACCTCACCGGGCAAAAGGATTACACCACCAGGCAGAACAGCTTCTCCTTTAACCTCTCCTGGAGACCTGCAGCCAGCCTCTCCCTCACGCCTGGCTACATCTTCACGGGGATGAAGAATGATGCCTCAGATGATACCTGCAAGGTCGATAACTCAGTGACGGGATATAATTTGAATGCGGGGTATAACTATAGCTTAGCGGGAAATCCCCAGGCGGTTGTTCTCTCCTATTCTTACCAGACCTCCCGGGATAGGAACCAGGTGAACCCCCACACCGATTTCGATTCTCAGAATCTACGGCTTATGCTCACCCACAATCTGGGAAAGGGGTTGAGTCTTTCCCCCAATTTCGGTTATATCCAGAACAAGGGCAAAAGCTACGCAGATACCTCCATTACATCCTCTACTACCAAGACCTATCTCTATGGCTTGGGGATCAACCACCGCGCTTACCGGGGAAAGCTCTCCAACTCCCTCAACTTCAGCTCAAACCAGCAGAGGGGGGACAAGTCGCAGAGCCTGACATTGCGATCTGGCTATGCCTTCTCGCGGGCCTCAAGCCTTAACTTCAATTTCAGGCTGACCAAGCAGGGAGGGTCCCAGGGGGAGAGGGTGGCCAGCCTGGGGTATAGGTATCGGTTTTAGTCAAGATTCTGCCTCTACTGGCGGGAGGGATTTCCGCCGAGCCGTCAGGTGCTCATGCTCATTGTGGATGTTATCATCCACAAAAGGCTTACTTATCCGTCAGGGCAAAGCCCTAATGGCACAAAAGGATTCTTAACTGAGCGGAAAGATCCCCTGATCTGACCGTGACATCCCGATTTATTTGGATGTCTTCTCGGTTTGGGAAAATGGGGGCTAATTGTAGGGGTTCGATTTATCGAACCCGCAAATCGGGTCGGATGAATCCGACCCCTACAAGATTTGACTTCGTCCTTCTCTGTTAGAGTGGATTCGAGACAAAGGAAAAACCGAGTCATCACAAAGTTTTCACTTGACAATAATTTTAATTGGTTTAAATTGACCCAACTTAAAAACTGATGAAAGGAGGTGAGAAAGATGAAGAGATGGCTCATTCCCATTAGCGTGATGACCCTGCTTGCTTTCTCTCTTAGTTGCAGCAAGAAGAAGAGCACAGAGCCGGAACCTAATCCGCCACCTCAAATGAAGACGATTTCTCTAAATCTCTGCAGCCCAACTCAGGCTCCCACAGATACAATTCAAGCGCAGGAAGCGAAAAACTGGATCTCTACTATGAACGGGATTATAACCAGTTTTTCTGCTATGGCCCAGGCATATTCCGGTATGGCAGGGGCAGGGACTTACTCTGATGGGCATTGGAGGTGGACCTATACCGATGGTCAGGCTACCTTTACGGTTACAGTGACCAAGACCTCCGATGGATACGACTGGGAATGGAAAGTAACCGGCATTCTGGGAGAGGAGACGGTTGACGACTGGAAGGCCGCCGAGGGTCATTGTAACAACGACGGCACTGAGGGGTGGGTGAAAATATATGAAGTCAATACCACCACCGTTGAGTTGAGCTGGAAATGGGAGGTGTCTGCGGATAGCAAATCAGGCCATTGGTGGGTTTATGAAGGAGATATGACATCAGAATCCCTCTCCTGGGAGGCTCACTGGTCTACTGACTCCAATGGTCTGCTCACCTGCTGGATGAATTCCGTGGATGGGGAGTGGAAGGTGCTTGTGGCTTGTCCTCAGGATGGAAGCGGAGAGTTCTATCTCAACTATGAGGGAGATTACCCCACCATTGAGAGTGCTGAACTCAAGGTAACCTGGACGGAAGACGGTGTTCACGGCCAATGGTGGGAACCCTATCCAGAGGGTGAAAACGGCACATGGTAAATAGCTTCACTGGAATGAAAAAAATGGGGCCGCCCTTTGATATGCCGGAGGGCGGTTCTTTTTTCCTTTACCCCCCTCTAGGGGATCACACTTCTACCCGGCTTTAGCCAGGGCAAATTCTCCTGGGCTTTAGCCCAATTTGTTTTGTAGGGACAGACATTTATGTCTGTCCGTTCTCCTCTGGGATAGATATAAAGACCTGTTCCTACAATACTTCTCCACGGGGTCTCCCACTGAGGTGGCAGAATCTCCTGTTCTGCCACCCATTCCTATCTCAGATCAGAGGACCTGATTATTTCAAATGGAGTCTGGAATCCTTCCCCAAGGTTCCTCCACCTAAACGAGAACTTGACAAGGAGTCCGGTAGGCAATATCTTATTGGCCTGAGCCTTTTCCTCATTTCCATGAAGGAGCTAAATTCGTAAGTGAGAAATGAAAGGGCCATCTACCTACAAGGGGAAATCAGGACTTGAGGGGATGATAGGGTTGGGGATAATCCTAATAGCAGAGTTACTCCTCTTCTTGAAAGTTGAACCTATACCCACCTTTTTCACCCCTATTGTTTGGACAGGCTACATCTTAGCCGTGGACAGCCTGGTCTTCAAGATGAGAGGGGAATCACTCATCAGGAACAGAAGGGGAGAGTTTTTGTTTATGTTTCCCCTTTCTCTCCTTGTCTGGTTATGCTTCGAGGCCTACAACTTACATTTGAAGAATTGGCATTACATAAATCTTCCGGCAAATTCCTGGGTAAGATGGCTGGGCTTTTGCTGGTCATTTGCCACAATTCTTCCCGCCATCCTAGAGACCACTGAGCTTTATTCTTCCCTGAGGTTGTTTGAGATCCCCATAAGAAGGTTCACTGTCCAGAAAGGGCACCTCCTCCTTTTCGGAAGCCTTGGCTTCCTCCTCCTTCTTTTTCCTTTGGTACTCGGCTATCAATACGCCAAATACTTGGTGACAGCAATCTGGGTGGGATTCCCATTGTTTTTCGATCCTATAAACCGGAGTTTGGGTAGGCCATCGATGATTGGTAGGGCAGAGGAAGGAAGTTTGGGGTTATTCTTTCAGCTTTTTGCTGCTGGGTTAACTTGTGGTCTCTTCTGGGAGTTCTGGAACTTTTGGGCCCATTCAAAATGGGTTTATGATGTTCCCTTTGGTCAGGGGATAAAGCTATTTGAGATACCTCTAATCGGGCTTTTAGGCTTTCTTCCCTTTGCCCTTGGTGAATATGACATCTATTATCTGCTTGCCTTTCGGAGAAAAAACGATTAAGTTGACTTGACAAGTTAATGATTCCCTTTTTTAGACAGGATTGACAGGATAAATAACTTATTGTTTCACACGCAACAATAACCTATAACAACCTTGTGAACAAAGGTGAATACGAAATTTGCCTTGTCCATATGAATGGTGACGTCAACGCCACCAACAATTGGTGGGGAACAACGAATACAGATTCGATTGATGCCAGGATTTATGATTATTACGATGATTCAACCCAGGGGGAAGTTCTTTATACCCCGTTCCTTACTGCTCCAATAAATGGACCACCATATATCAAGTCAATTACGGATATTCCCAATGACCAGGGACGCCAAGTCACCGTCTCCTGGTATGCCTCCGAATATGATGCCCCTGAGGATACTGTTACCATTACCGAATACTGTCTATGGAGAAGAATTGACAGCCTGTCGGTTTCCCTGAGTGGGAGGGAAACTAAGGAGGAGGATGTTCCTTCTCTGAAATCATTCCCTCCTGGTGATTGGCACTATATCCTGACTGTTCCTGCTTGTGGGCAGGAGGTTTACAATTGCGTTGCACCTACCCTATGTGATTTGACCTCTGACGATACTTGCTGGAGCGTGTTCTTCGTCTCCGCTATGACCCCTGAGCCATTGATTCTATTTTGCCTCCGAAATTGACAGCGGTTATTCGGTGGATAACCTTGCTCCCTCAACACCCAAAGGACTAACCGCCGCTTCAGGGGATACGTCCGTAAATCTGGATTGGAATGCTATCCCCGATGAGGATTTCCGCTATTATGCCGTTTATAGAAGGACTGATCCAGATACTACCTCAAGCCTTCTAGGGACAACCATAGATACATTCTACAGCGATTCAGATGTTCTCTGGGGCAGTACCTATTATTATCAGGTTTCTGCCTTTGACTTCGCCGGAAATGAGAGCATTCGTTCAAATGAAGCAGGTTGGGAAGTAGGCGTTTATGGCAACAGGGATGTGGATCTGCCTGAGAGCTTTTCCCTATCCCAAAACTACCCTAATCCATTCAACCCAGTGACGGAGATTAGATATGCCTTGCCAAAGGATTGCCAGGTGAGGTTGGAGGTTTATAGCATTCTTGGGCAAAGGGTGGCTACTCTGGTGGAGGGCACACAGGAGGCGGGATATAAGGCGGTCAGGTGGGATGCAAGTGGGGTGGCGTCAGGTATTTACTTTTACAGGCTGCAAGCGGGGAGCTTTGTGGAGAGCAAAAAGATGATTTTGCTAAAATAGCCGATGTAGATCCTCTGGGGCACAGGAGATAGGTGAGAGCGGGGTTTGCAGGCAAACAGCTTGGAAGAAAAAATATGCCGTCAGGACTTTGGTCCTGACGGCACAACGGTTTATATGCCGAAGGGGGGATTTGAACCCCCACACCCAATCGGGCACTGCCCCCTCAAGGCCATCAGGAGGTTTTGGCTAACTTGTTGATTTTCAGGGCAATTCGTTGACCAGCTTGAATTTGGCCTTGACAACAGGGGTTAGTTTTCTTACATTTGCTTAGATAGTTTTAGATGGATTTCGTTCCTCTATGGACACTTTATGGACACCAGATTAGATTGACAGTTTCACCAGCTTAGACCAAGGGGCTTCGGAGGCTCCGGGTAGGTTGACCTCCGAGGCCCCCTGGCCAAGGAAATTGAAGTTGGAGGTTTGACAAAAAAGGGCTGTGTTAACCCTGGTGTAAGTTCGATTCCCATTGATTCCGTTAGCCAAAATAACCTAACTGCTTGGAATTTGGGGATTATTTTATGGTTATATGCGTTATTATAAAATAACAAAAAAATCCTTGACTTTTATCATATGATAATGTATATTAGACAATGTCTAAATGTCGAAAACAGAAATTGAGAAGTTCTTAGCCAATTTAAAGATAGCTATTGCCACCCACGGACTGGATGTAGTTCCACGTCGACCTAACATTGAAGCCCTAATAGATTTGGGATTAACTCCTTCCATCAGAGAACAAATCATTCTCAATCTTGATTATCGTGACTATTCGGACGGGCCTCTGCCAGATGATCAAGAAGAATCTGGCGATGTCTGGATTTTTGGAATGGAGGTGGACTATCGAGAGATTTACATCAAACTCAAGATTGTTGAATTGGGAGAGCAAAAGTATGCCAAGTGCCTTTCCTTTCATCCAGCCAAACATCACATCAAGTATCCATTCAAACAGTAGGAGGGTTTTTGAAAAGATTTTGTCCCAATTGTGAGGCCATTAGGGAGGTAGCCTTAATAAAGAGAGCGGAGAAGTACAGTCTTCGCAAAGAAGAAATTACCATTCAAGCTGAAGTATTGAAATGCGAAGTCTGTAATGAGGAATTTGCGACTACTGAACTGGAGGAAAAGAACCTCAAGGCCCTTTATGATTCTTATCGAGCCAGGCATAATTATCTATTCCCCGATGATGTTGCTTCCATTAGGCGAAAGTATGGACTGAGCCAAAGAGCGTTAAGTCGATTATTGGGATGGGGAGAAATTACCATTCATAACTACGAAGCCGGTGCATTGCAAGATGAAGCTCATAACAGTGTCTTGAAGTTCATCCAGTCTCCGAAAAACATGTATCTGCTTTTCAAAGAAAATAGAGGTAATCTATCAGGATCTGAAGTTGAGAAGTTTGAAGAAAAACTAAAAGAGCTCATCAGAACTGAAGATGATCAAGAGTACCAACAGTTGTGGGAGAAGAAGTTCTGCAATTACAAGATGAGCTTAAATACTGGGAATCGCCCTTTTGACTTCGACAAGTTTCAAAATACAGTGCTATTAGTGATCAAAGAGAATTATCGTGTTTATAAAACGAAATTGTTGAAGTTGCTATTCTATTCGGATTTTCTTCATTTCCGAGAATACAAAAGGTCGATAACGGGTGCACCATATGTTCGCATTGACCTAGGGCCGGTGCCAGATAATTGGGAGAAATATCTGGAGAAGATGATTGATGACGAGCTGATCATCCGGGACTTTGTTGAAATTCCGAATGCAAACAATTTGGGAGAAGAATTACGGCTTGGAATAGAGCCAGATATGAACGTTTTCACTGCTTATGAATTGAGATGCATAAAATTCGTTTGTAAGTATTTTAAGAATTATTCTGGCTCAACAATTTATCATTATTCACACCAAGAAGAAGCATGCAAACAAACGGGATACGGGAAGATCATAAGTTATGAGTATGCCGATTCGCTAAGTATCCCCAATTTTGATTGAATTCAGTAAAACCACCACGTTAGTTATATAATTGCTTAAAAATCACGGGTGGGGAATAGTAAGCTTTTGAATGGCGTTCGAATCTTCTGTTGTTACCCCACCCGGGCAACGGGAGGTTTGGACGCCATTTGCTTTATCTGCTAATTTGGTTGAAAGGCCAAATTCCTGACAAATCTTTGGACAAAAATACCAATGTCGATGTCCTAAGTAGTTGTTGATAAAGTAAGTTAAGTGTGACAAAACTATGGACAAAAACAAAGTCAAAGAATGATCTTGCTTAAGTGAGGGTAAAAGACTGGATAATCGTCACCATAAAAAAGGGGGGAGAAGATGAGAAAGATGAGATTAGGTTTGGTGGCAAGCATAGTAGCTGTAGCATTATTCGGTGGAGGAGTGGCTTTGACACAAATCACCTTTGAGCACAGATATGGTGGCAATCAAGGCTTTTCAGTTATCCAAACTTCTGATCAAGGATACGCAATTGCAGGAGAAACAAGGTCTCCTGATAAGGCTGTTTGTGATGTATATTTAGTCAAGACAGATTCGCTGGGGGACACTCTGTGGACAAGAAGCTATGGTGGTGGAGAAAATGATTATGGTCGTTCAGTTGTTCAAGCTCCCGATGGGGGTTATGTCGTCACTGGCTGGTCAGAGTCCTGGGGTGCTGCAGCTTATAATCCCTTTTTAATCAAAATTGATAGCTTGGGTAATTTATTCTGGATAAAGACATATGGCGGTAACCGTGTGAGTGCAGGTTTGTCGGTTGCCAAAACCTCTGATGGAGGATATATACTCACGGGATCTATACAGCCCACACCCGGTTCTTTCGATAATGTTTACCTCGTTAAGACTAACTCCTTAGGTGATACCCTTTGGACGAGGAATTATGGAGATACGAAGACAGATATAGGTCGCTCAGTTGCCCAAACCACTAATGGAGGATACATTATTGCAGGACAGACATACTCTTTCGGTGCAGGCATGAGTAATGTCTATCTCATCAAAACCGATTCCCTGGGTTTTACCTTGTGGACAAAAACCTACGGGGGGAACTATGATGATGTTGGCATGGAAGTTGCGCAGACCTCTAATGGGGGATTTATCATTGGTGGATATACTTTTTCCTATGGTGCAGGATACGCAGATTTTTACTTTATTAAAACAGATTCTTTAGGCGATACTATTTGGACAAAGACTTATGGGGGTAGTGACGATGACGAGGGCCGCTCTGTTGCTAAGTGTTCGGATGGAGGATATGGCATTGTGGGTTGGACAGAGTCCTACAGTTCTCATTATAGGGATATCTACCTTATCAAGACCGATTCTTTAGGTGATACCCTCTGGACAAGAACTTATGGCCTTTGGGATGGAGGTCAGGGCGAGTCTATTGCCCAAACTTCTGATGAAGGGTTTATCATTGCAGGGGAGACTGGTAGCGGCGGTATCTATTTGATCAAAACAAATTCCCTTGGTGAAGTCATTGGGATTGAAGGGCAAACTTATGATTATCTTCCAAAGGATTTTCTTTTATTCCAGAACTACCCTAATTCCTTTAATCCGACTACGGAGATCAAGTATGCTTTGCCAAGGGATTGTCAGGTGAGGCTGGAGGTTTACAATATCCTGGGAGAGAAGATTGCCACTTTAGTAGATGAAAACCAAGCTCCTGGATATAAAGCTGTAACCTGGAATGCGAAGGATGTAGGTTCAGGGATATATTTCTACAGGTTGCAAGCGGGGAGTTTTGTGGAGACGAGGAGGATGGTGGTGATTAAGTGAGGGACGATAGGGAAAAGAAAGACAAGTAAATGACATTATAGGGAGTGAAATGAGATGAGTAAAACTGATTTTCAAGTGGATCCAAGTGATTGGTATATTGCCGGCTACAGCATACCTTTTGGCTCAACTATGTTAGGCGCGAGTGTTTGCAACGAATTTGAGGAGTTTGACGGGAAGCAATGGATATATCTTTATATTGGCTTAGCAAGAAGGAAAAGAACTAAGTACTATAGGGGGGCACTTGGGTCTATAGATATAGGACCCTACGTATGTGGGTGTAACTCTTATGCGGAATTAGATGATTCCGACCTTAGGAGCCAATTAGGTGTTATTGAGGATAGAATGCGGTCATATTACTCCCCGTCTATTGAGAAGATAATACTCTGTGCACACTTTGAAATTCAGGAATCTAAGGTATTGAAAAGGGACCGGAGTTCAGAGTTTTGGAAAAGGTATGAAGAGCGGCTGGAATCTATCGGAAGAAGGGCTGGTCCAGAATTCGAGAGGAACCCCATAAAGAGGCAGCCTGCATTGATTGAATTCTTCTCCCCAAGACTTTGGTTAGAGTATGGGGTAATAGGAGAGGGAAGTTTGCCTTTAAGGCAAAGCGTAAAACAATTCATAACTCGGTTCATAAAGAAGCATGGGGAGGACATAGTATTAGGGTATGATTGGGAAGAGGAAGAGGAAGAGGAAAAAGAAGAAGAGGAAAAAGCGGAGAAACATAGAGTGAGAATGGAGGCAAGTGAAAAGATTGCAGGGGAGATAGCTGGGGAGATAACAGACAAGATGTCGGCGCGGGAACTCAAGAATTTCAGCCGAGTTTATTTCTTAGATATGAAATTGGAAGAAATATTTGCAAACGTGTGGGACGTGCTCTGCCTAGTGGAAGGAAGAGCTACAATCCCCCGGGGAAATTTCTGGGCGCAGGCATCTGTACTGAGAGACTATAATGATCTTTTTAAAGGGGAGGGTTCAACCCTGTATCAAGCCTTGACACGGTATATAAACAGATTTCCTGCAGATCTTAAGAGGCATAAAACTCGGTCGATCGAGAATCACTGTAGGCAGATGATATTGTGCATTAGAGAATCTCTGGAATTCACTCATGAAGAGGAAAACAAAAGTGCTTTGAATAAATTCCCAGCCCAATGCTATGATGCCCTTGTGGATGAGTTGGTAAAGAAGGGAATAGCAGAGCGGTGTAAGCTATGTGGCCTTCCGATAGTTCCAACCACCAACTCCGGACAAGAAAGAGAATACTGCTCGCGTTCGATAGAAGGTAAACCCTGCAATAAGAAGCATTCCGCTGCCAAACACTACCAGGAGAATAAACCAAGACTTCAGAAACGTTCCCGAGAATATATGAGGGCTTATAGGAAGGATTTGAAGAAATGGGGGGTAAAAAAGTAGGGACCCTCATGATCCAGTCATTGCTTGAGTACACAGGACTGTAATTCAGGGAAACTGAAACAGCCCAGAATGATGATGTTTTGGCATATCTAAAACAGTAATAAATGCTTTTGTTTTAAGCTCTTGCGTTTATATCTTTGATGCATTATATTATCCCACGGAGGTTGGATTACTTCCGTGGGATTTTTTGTTTTAGAGGATGAGATGTGAATATGAGAAATGGTCAAAATAAATATTCAACCTTTGACTTATGGCAAGCTGCTCTGCTGAAAGTGAAGGGCTTTCCTCTGTTGGGCGTTCAGCCCAATGGCAATGGCCGGGCTCTGTTCGAGTTCGAGGATAGCCCAGAACGAAAGCAACTGCTGATTGATCTTGTGAATAAAAAGCTATTGATTGAACCTTTGAGCTTTGTTGATGCGATGAAGAGCTTGAAAGCCCTTAGCTACGGTTAATAAAAGGAAGATAGCGAGATGAAGATAGATGAGAAAAGGATCATTTTAGACTATTTTAATGGCAATTTTAGACCCTTCTTTAGCCACTATATAACAAACCTACCGAAAGAAGACAAACGACCTGTCCTCTGTCCTTTCCACGACGATCATAATCCTTCCCTATCCCTTAACTATAAGACTGGGCAATTTTATTGCCATGCTTGTGGAGCTAAGGGAAACATCTTCACCTTCTATGCCCTGAAGTATAACCTTAATATAAAAAGGGATTTCTCTGCAATCCTAAAGGGAATCATTGCTGACTTCAACATACCTTGCAGCAATTCCAAGAGAATTGTCCAGACCTATGATTACACTGACGAGAAGGGCAATCTCCTCTTCCAGGTTGTCAGGTATGAGCCGAAAGGGTTTGCTCAACGGAGGCCGGACGGGAAGGAGGAATGGGTATGGAACTTGAATGGAATAAAGAGAGTTCTCTATCGCCTACAGGAGTTAATCAAAGGCTCTGATCCTGTGTTCGTAGTGGAGGGTGAGAAGGATGCGGACAGGTTGATTAAACTGGGACTCACTGCTACCACGAACCCTGGAGGGAGTGGCAAGTGGAGACAAGAATACAATCCCTATTTTCAAGGCCGGGATGTGGTTATTCTCCCTGACAACGATCCTCCGGGTAAAGATCACGGCCAGAAGGTTGCCAATTCCTTAGTGGACAAGGTAAAAAGTGTAAAAGTGCTTGACCTGCCAGGCCTCCCCGAAAAGGGGGATGTAAGCGACTGGCTGGACCAGGGGGGAGACAAGGAGGCCTTGCTGGAGCTTGTCCAACAGATCCCTCAGTTCCCGGAGGTGGAATTGCCACAGCCTGAAGTTTCCCTCCAAGATGTGAAGGATACTTTCCATAAGTGGCTATACATTGAGGCTGGGGAGGATATTGTCCTCGATGTTGTCCTGGCCTCTGTTATAGCGAACCGCTTTGAGGGTGATCCTGTATGGCTATTTGTCGTAGCCCCGCCTGGAGGGATGAAGACAGAGATTTTAAGGGCCTTGAAAGGATGCAAGGAGATCTACAGCACATCCAGCTTGACACAGAATACATTGATTTCAGGGCTGAAGGTGCCAAAAAACAAATCCGATCCCTCTCTACTCCCTCGACTGAATGGAAAGGTTCTTGTGATCAAAGATTTTACCGCCATCCTGGGCTTACATCATTATGTGCGAGGGGAAATCTTTAGCCAGCTCAGGGATGCCTATGATGGGGAGGCCTCCAGGGAGTTCGGCTCAGGGGTCTGGAGCAAATCCTATGTCTCAAAATTTGGGCTTATAGCTGCCGTCACACCGGCTATTGACCGATATTATTCTGTCGAGCAGGATCTTGGGGAGAGATTTCTTCGGCTCAGGCTCACCAGTAGCGATACTAAGGAGAGGGTGAGGCGGGCGGCCACCAATAGGGGCAAAGCCAGAGAAATGAGGTTGGAGCTAAAGGAAGCAATCCAAGGGTTCCTTCTCACCTGCAAACTAAGCAAAGAAGAGACCATTGCCATCCCGGAGGAGACACTGGATTTAATAATTGACTTGGCAAGCCTCTTGGCTGTCTTGCGTTCAACCGTGTCTCGTTCTGGACTGAGGAACGAAAGGGTAGATTTTGCCCCTGTGCCTGAGATTGGAACCCGACTGGTTGGACAGTTCACCAAGCTTGGCTCTGCCCTTGCCGGGATCAGAGGTAAAACCCAGATAGAAGCCGATGAGTTTGAACTGCTGCGGCGAATAGCCAGCGATACCTTACCTTCAAAAAGGGTCCGGCTCTTGGAGACCTTATATCACCTTAGAAGCGAATTTCTCCCGACTGGCGAGATAGGAGAGATGACCGAGTTCCCCACTGAGACCTGTAAAATGGCATTGGAGGATTTCAGGCTGTTGAAGATTGTGGAGAGGGAGGGCACCGGAACCTTCAAGTGGCGACTCACTGAAAAAATCTCCCAACTAATGGAAAATATCCGGTTCTTCTCAAAAACATATTTTGAGGGGGAGAAAAGTTAGAGAGGGAGAGGAGAAGTTAAAATTAAATAGACTTAAATGCTTAAAAATAAAAGAGTTGTCTTAGGGGTACCAACTTCTCTCCCCCCCAAATTAAACAGAGGTTATAGCTAATAATTTATGAAGACAGGAGGAACCGTGCAAAGGAATGCAAACAAAAAGGGGAAATCCAAACTTCCTTCTAAGGAAGAACTCAAAGCTCTGGTTAAATCGGCTTTGATAAAAGGCCCGAAGGGGACAGAAGCTCGGAGACGGCGTTATGAATTACTTGGTCTATTAGGGGAACGGTCAGAGGAGGAGACCGGTCCCACTCAATTGTTAGAAGAGGAGGTAAATTAAATGGTCACAAAGAAAGTTACAGATACGAAGGAGAACAAGCAAAAAGGGAGGGAGTTAACCCCTGCTCAGCAAGCGGCTGCTCTGATGTTGGGCCGAGGTGTTGGTGAGGTGGAATGTGCGAAGGAGATAGGGGTAAATATTAGTACCGTTTGGCGATGGAAACAGGGGGAGATGTTTCAAGAAGAGGTAAAAAAGGCCATTGAGGAACGCCTGGGAACACTCAAAGGGGCCAGGGAAGCCATTGATCAGGCTTTGGTGGAGGCAGCCCAGAAACCAACGGGTTCACAGGATCGCAGACTCTATTATCAGATCATAGGCGAACTTGTAGAGCGGCGAAAGAATGAGGTTGATTTCGAGCCTTTGATAATACAGAGGGCAATGCCGGATGTTGAGAATATGAGTGATGAGGAACTGGTAGCTTATGAGAAAAAACTACTGGCGGAACAATCGAGGAGAAGGCCCAAGGGACACTTACCGAAGCCTTCAAAGTAAAAAAGAGGAAGGAATAGACACAGTGTCAGAGAATTACGGGCTAAATGGATAAGTTATTAACTAAGCAAGAACTTGTTGAGTGGCTCGGTATTAAGCTTTCAACTCTGAATACCTGGATTATGCAGCGGAGGATCCCCTATATCAAACTTGCGGAGGGCAACCTGGTGAGGTTCAAACAAAGCCAGATTGAGCAGTGGCTTGGGGAGAGTGAGATTGAGCCATTGCATCGGTAGTGCAGTGTCAAACATTAGTAAGTGCTTGCTTTTAGTGGGAGTTAGGGCAAGCTGTGTGTGGTTGGTGTCCAAATGGTGTCCAAAACTGCTGAAAGGAGGCCCAAAATGGCTAAAAAAGAAGTAAAACAGCAGGCAGAAGGTGGGAATGAAGAGGAAACCGAAAAGATACTTGACTGTAGGATTACCGATGAAATGCAAAAGGAACTTGAGGAGAAGGGCCAAGTAACGGTTGTCAAAGAGGGTGGAACCATCACCATTACCATTAGGAGGGTCAAAGGTAGGACACCGGAGGGAGAGAAGCCGGAGGAGGTCGGTTCTGAATAGAAATGCCCCACATAAGCCTTCAGACAAGCTTTTTAGAGTGTGGAAGGACACATCTCCATTTACAAGGGAAAAGGCTCACCATCGGCTTGTATGACCCATAATTACCCCATATAGGCTTAACTGGAAGCTTTCTCAGAGCGGATCGGAGAAGCTATAACCAGGGCATTGAAAGGGGAGCTTAGAAGCTCAAAGTTGAGGGAGATGAGAAGAGATGAAACAGTTAGGGGAAATTCGGAAGAATGCTAAGGAGTTAATCAGGGTTGAGGAGAGGGAGTATAAGGGCCATCGGTTTATTGATGTTCGGGTTTATTATGAGGATGAGGAAAGTGGTGAGTATAGACCAAGCAAGAAGGGAATAGCCCTTAACTCGGAGGTTATAGAGCCGGTGATAGAACTCCTGAGAGAGGGAGCCAGGACCCTGAAGGAGGAGACAAAGAGGGTGACGGGGTTGTCCAATGGGGGGTCTTTGTAGGTATAGGTATGGGGGTATATAACATCTCTGATGGTTTGCTCTATCCTAAACACTTAACAGAAAGGAACAGGCGGAAGATTTACGGGGGTGAGCTCGGTTTACCCTGAGTTCTTTGAGCGAATGTGTCGAGACCAAATGTGAAGGCATCCCTTGTCTGGGGGGTAGGCCCTTTTAGGGATGGTTATACTATGACAAGTCACCCGTCTATCTACTTGGAATATTGGTTTATAACCCTCAGAAACGGGGTAGGGTGTTTATACTCAGATGCGGGAAAATTTTTAGTGGCTGGTGAAAAATTGAATAAAAAATACAGGAGGTAAAGATGGAAAAAGAAGTTGCTTTAGATGGCACTCTGAATTTGTCGGCTCATCCTGATGCTACTGCCAGATTTAAGGATGTGATCGAAAGCATAAACCTATGTGTAAATGTGACTCCTGGTTATCGGATAAAAAGGCCGGGGTTTATCCCTGTTTTTCACATACAGGAGCTTGAGGATTCAGCAGGAGTAAGGGCTTATTTCAGGTTCTATAAGAACAGTGGCGTGGTTTATGACATTATCATACACGACCTTACAACGGGGGTAAATGAGCTCGTCTGGTATAAGAAAGACCTTTCAGGGGAATGGAGTAATGGCAAGATAACTCCATTTTTCCCTGTTATAAATCAGGAGATTACGGGATTGGCCGTTGGTGATAGGCTTCTGCTTACTGATGGTGTCAGTGCAACGATGTTCTTTAAAGACGAGGACAATTATGGCGTTCTGGAGGTGACAAAACCCCGTATTGCTCCTTCTGGTTCAGTAGTGGAATGGGAGGAGAAAGAATGTGAGAGTCCTCCCTGTTCTGGGGTTATTATCACCCCTCCTGGCTTAATCGAATATAAGGTCAGCTATTATTTCGATGACCAACCCGATAAGGAAAGTAATACCTCGGGGGCTTCGGAATTGGTAGATGGACAGTATATGTTTAATTATGGCATTAGAAAAGTTAGATTGGATATCCCCGTATCCCTCAATGAGAGAACAAGCGGAAGATGGACCTATCGGCGATACAAGCAGTTTGCGGATGATGTCTTTTCTGGGTGGCAAAGGTGGGTGATCGCCAATAATGCCGATGAGGTTCACAATGATATAACAGTAGCCGATGGTTCGGGGGCGGATTTGCCTCTGAATACCGATAAGATGCCCGTAGCTCGGTGTCTGACAGAAGTAAATAATCGGGTCTATTACGGCAATGTGATAGTGCCACAGAAGGAGGCGGGGGTTGGTTTTGCTTACAGCCAGATGTTTCACATAACTCAGAATGAGGGGAAGACTTTCACCAATCCCATTGTGCCGACGACTCTACAGTGGAACAACCCAAAGGCAGACAATTATATCGAATATGATGACTTTGTGGCGAATGAGGGCAGAGATTTTAAGTTTATGCTCAATGACCCCGGAGTAGTAACTCCATTGGGGTTTGTTAAAACTGATTTTAACGCAGAAGCTCAGACGGTAAGTTTTAAGATAAGGTTTCCTCAATTGGCAGATGGGGTTCCAGAGACAATTATGGTCTTCTATGGCAAAAAGGATATGGCAAGTCTCTCTGATTGGCGGGATTTATACCGCAAGGAATTGCTTTATTCGGATATGGTAGCCTTTTTTGATATGGATAAGTTCGGGGGGTATAGCGTAATCTATAATCGAGCCAGCAATAGTCGAGAAAGTGGTTTATACGGCTATTTACACGATGCTGAATTTGTGGATGGAGATGGCGGATTTTATGGCGGCATTAATAGCCAAACCAAAGATGAGGGGAAACATGTTCAACTCACCCAAAAAGATGGTGATAATGGTTATATAGATTTTTCTCAATTGGGATATACGGAAGCACAGGAAGATCAAACAGTATCGTTTTGGTTTAAATTGGGGGATACATTGCCTGGTGAAGATGACAATAAATTGTATTCTTTATTTGAATATAGGCATAGCACGCAAGGATATCCAACTGTTCCTATTCCTGTTGTTAGAGGTCTTGGTCTTTATTTGCGTCATAATACTTCGGGAGATGTTCAAATAGTTTTTTTGACTCCTGAAATGTCACTCAATTTTAAAAATATTGGGGATTTATGGGATGGGAATTGGCATCAAATTAGAATATCGTGGGAAAAAGTTAATGCTGCAGAGTCTAAATGGCATATAGCTTTAGATGGGAAGTTGGTGGAATGGAGTCCTGGCGAATTCTATATTACAGATTCCACCTATTCCACTTATATTTACAATTCTGATTTTCACTGGTATTTGGGAGAGCGTTGGGATGAAGCACTGCTTATGGTGGCGGAATCTTATATAGCCTCTACTCCCAGACCGTATTTTGTAGATACATTCATTTGGTATAACCGAATTTTGGAAGCGGCCGAAATTGCAAAACTATACCTACGGGAAACCTATTTTGCAGTTGGCTTGAATATTTCAAGCGAGCAGCCTACATCTTTGGCAGGAGAGAGGGAAGCCAATACAATCTATTGGTCTGAGGAGGATATACCGGAGAAGGTATTAGAGGAAAACAAGAGGCCCATTGGTTCTTCCAATGCGATAATAGGATTAGTAGAGGCGAAAAATAACCTGGTGATTTTGAAGAAAGATGACCTACGTTGGGAGATAGTGACGGGAGCAGTAGAGTATTGGAAACTATCGGATAATCTCATTGGGAATGTAAGAAATATGGGGTTGATAACCTCGAAAACCCTTGCTTCCGTAGGTGGTAGTGTGATGGGGCTTTCGACTGTGGGAATGTTTCTCTTTGATGGTAACTCGTTTGCCTATCCTGGTAAAAAAGCGTATCGAGATGAAGAGGGGAACATAAGATATCGGGACACATTAGACGGTTATTTAAAGGAACTGTCCCGGGATATTCTGGAAAAGGCGTTAGGGGTTTATTATGCCAAAAAGAATGAATACTGGCTTTATGTTAATGGTAGGCTTTTTGTTGTGGATCTCTCCTCTTTTGATTGGACTGAATACAGAGGGATCGATCCTTCCTATTTTGAAATCTGGGGCAATGAGAACGGAGAATTACTCTTTGCGGATAAGGATAATCACAGGATATACAAGTTTGGTGAAGGGGCAACCGATGACGATGGTAGCCCTATAGAGACTTCCGTCAGGAAAAGGTTTGATTTTCGGAAACCTCCCTACCATTCATCTCAGTTTATAGCTCTATACCTGGGGTATAATGGTGGCGATGGCAAAGTGGATATGGAGGTTAACATTGATGGGAAGAACTCCGAGATTTATGAGTGTATCGAGGCTAATTCCCGACAAAATCTACGGCTGGGTTCAAATGGAAAGATCATTGAAGTTGGAGTTCGGGAGACAAGCAAACAACCCTTTGAGATAGGGAGACTGACATTTGACTACAATCCGTTAAGGAGATAGTGGTATAGGTGCAGAGGAAGAGTGGATATAAGGGGCCTTTCAGTTTTGGTATCCAAATAATGACCGTTTATCAAGGGTTTTGTAGGTCTGAAAGCAACGCCCTATCCCTCGACCTTTCAAAATAACTTCTTATAGGATGTTCCTACTTAATCCTACTCCGTTCTACTTCATTCTACTAAGGAGTTAAAAGACTCTCTACCTTTTACCTCTGTTTTTGGCCTCAGAGCCGATATAATACTTGACCTCTTTGAAAAGGAGGCGCCAGAGAGTGTGAGAGGGACTTTAAATCACTTAAAAGGGGCTTTTAAAACCCTAAAAATGACCCTTCTGTCGCAGTCGAGGGATAAGGCGAAAAAGGGCTAAAAATGCAATCTGAGAGCGAAAACATAGGTGAGACGATGGTCGAAGAGTAAGAAACAGTGGAGCAGAGACCTCAGTTTGACTTAGAGGAAATTATGGGGTCACTGCCTCAAATTTATCGCCTTCTAATAGGGGGTTTAGAAGGAAATCCCGGAGTTACTGCAGGGGTTAAAGACCCCAACTGGTAGGTTTAGGGGGATTGGTTGACTTAGAAGGTTTACCCCCTGGAATCGGCTATCTCAGGGCTTTTATCCTCGGCTTTTATCTAAAGATGAGGCAACGCGTTGCCCAATCTTTTCTCCATATATCTTATTTCTCTCAAAATTATCGTGTTCTTCTAAAATCCTTTACAAAGTGCCCTCCTAAAAAAAGTTAAAGAAAGTTGTTGACAAATCCGATCTGAGGATGTATATTATATCTAATCTGTCGAAGGCGGGCTTTTTATTGCCTATAAACGGGCCACAAGTAGCTGTTTAAGGACATAGTCCTGCCTCGACAGGTTCAGTGAAAGTGGCCCTTTTTGTTAGGAGGGTGTTATGGCAAACCCAAGCACCAAGGAAAAGATCACCGGGTTAGTCAAGGCGATGAAAGAGGCAAACAACCGCCTATCGGAGATTGACGGCACATTGGTGGTGACAGTGGCTGCAGCATCAGGGGGAGAGGGCATAT
>Ga0315555_1001181_pt1 | contig 18829 bp, 9 predicted proteins | sample SalMarSW160380MG_FD_202113 | JGI IMG/M metagenome (GOLD analysis project Ga0315555, IMG submission 202113) | Salt marsh sediment microbial communities from the Plum Island Ecosystem LTER, Massachusetts, United States - Salt Marsh Sediment SW1603-80 ... | reverse complement strand
GGCTGGTTGATTGACCGAAGCGCATCGGTATGACGTCCTTAATACTGGCTGACCGCATCTCCCGCGCCTTGCCGCGGAACCAGCGCCGCCCTCTCAAATAGTCAGCCAAGGCCCTCTCCAGCAGGAACCAGTTGTCCCGGTCAAAAAGCTCGCCCTTCTCCCGGGATAGGGTCGGCACCGCGCCTACTTCCTCGGAGGGCAGGGCACGGACGCGCATCGTCTCCGCCGGCTGCGGCTCGAGGGAGAACCAGTAGAAGCCGTAGGGGCTTAAGGTAAAGTAATAGCTGCTTTCGGTAATCGGGGCAAACTGCGTCCGGCCAAAGAGGTCAACCGGCCTCCATCCCTCAAATTGGGCAAGGTCAAGCTTAATCTGCTGGGCCAGGTGGGATAGATTGGCCACCACCAGAATTGTCTCCTGGTCGTAACGGCGCAGGAAGGCCAGGACCTGGCGGTTTTCCGGCTGAAGAAATTCAATGTTGCCCCGGCCAAATGCCTTAAATCGTTTCCTCAGGGTAATTAGATGCTTCATCCACCACAGCAGTGAGTCGGGGTTGTTCTGCTGGTTTTCAACGTTGACTGCCTCGTAGTGGTACTCCGGGTCAATGATTGGCGGCAGGTAGAGCCGCTGAGGATTGGTATGGGAGAAGCCGGCGTTTCTATCCGGACTCCACTGCATCGGCGTGCGAACCCCGTTGCGGTCGCCGAGGTAGAAGTTGTCACCCATGCCGATTTCATCGCCGTAGTAGATTACCGGCGTACCCGACAGGGAAAAGAGCAGGGCGTTCATCAGCTCAACCTTTTTCCGGTCATTGTTTAAAAGCGGGGCCAGACGGCGGCGTATGCCCAGGTTTATTCTGGCGGCCGGGTCGCTGGCATAGACCCGGTACATGTAGTCGCGCTCCTCGTCGGTGACCATCTCCAAGGTCAACTCATCGTGGTTTCTCAGAAATACCGCCCACTGGCATGTCTCCGGTATCGGCGGTGTTTGCCGCATTATGTCGATGATGGGGAAATGGTCCTCCATCCGTATGGCCATAAATAAACGCGGCATGAGGGGGAAATGAAAGGCCATGTTGAACTCGTCCCCGTTGCCGAAGTAAGCCACGGCATCCTCAGGCCACTGGTTGGCTTCGGCCAGGAGCATGCGGTTGGTGAATTTCCCGTCAATGCGGGCCCGCAGTTCCCTCAGGAAAGCGTGGCTCTCCGGGAGGTTCTCGCAGTTGGTCCCCTCCCTTTCGTACAGGTAGGGCACCGCGTCGCAGCGCAGGCCATCCACGCCGTGTTTAAGCCAGAACTCCATCACCTTAAAGACAGCCTGGCGGACGGCCGGGTTATCGTAGTTCAGGTCGGGCTGGTGGGAATAAAAGCGGTGCCAGTAGTAGGCTTTAGCCAGGTGGTCCCAGGCCCAGTTGGAGTACTCGAAATCCTTGAAGATGATGCGGGCCTCTTTGTATTTTTCGGCGCTGTCACTCCACACGTAGAAATTGCGATAGGGGCTCTCCGGCGGGGCCTTCCTTGCCCTCTGGAACCAGGGGTGCTGGTCGGAGGTGTGATTCAGCACCAGCTCGGTAATGACCCGGATATCGCGCCGGTGGGCTTCCTCAACCAGGGTCTTGAAGTCCTGCATATCGCCGTAGACAGGCTGTATGCTGGTATAGTCGGAGATATCGTAACCGTCGTCTTTGAGCGGCGAGGGGTAGAAGGGAAGCAGCCAGACGGCGGTGATACCCAGGTCCATCAGGTAGTCCAGCCGGCTGATAAGGCCGCCAAAGTCGCCAATGCCGTCCTCGTCGCTGTCGGCAAAGGCCCGCACGTGAAGCTCATAGACGACGGCATCTTTATACCACAAAGGGTCGTCGCCTAGCTGCCATGATTTAGTATTTCGTCTGGCCATATTTTACTCACCCAGCAGGGTATGCATGTATTCTATCAGCTCCTTTATACCGAGCGGCTTGACCAGCAGGCCGCTGGCGCCGTGTTTCAGGCTCTCCTTCTGTACCAGGGGGCTGCGCTGCGGAGAAATCACAATGAAGGGTATCCTGGCCTTATGTAACGCCTGGCAGCGCTGCCAGATAGTGCGGTCAAAGCCGGTAAGGTCGGTGAGGGCCAGGGTGAAGCCCCCTTCCTCGATAGCGCTGTCCAGCTCCTCGAGGCCGGCGGCGACCAGTGTCCCGCAGCCCTCCTTGACGATCTGCTGCGACAGGAGTTCCAGTTCAGTCCGGTTGCTGCCAACTATCAGGATGATATTCTTTTTCTTCATAGCCTATTTCTTCCCACATTTAGTAGTCAAAGTCGTGTTCTCCAGGGGTTTGTCGGCTAACCTTGAAGATATGAGCCGGGCACAGGCCGGGGTCAAGCTCGACGTAGTTATCGGCACCATGCCACTGGTAGCTCTTACCGCTCAGCAGGTCGCTGACCTGATAGGGCCGCTGCGGGTCCAGCCGCCAGGGCCCGATGGGGAGATGGACCCAGCCGGATTGAGTTTTACGCGGGTCGAGGTTGACCACCACCAGTATAATATTGGACAGGTCCCCGGTGTGCTTGCTGTAGCCTATCAGCTCATCGTTGCCCAAGGCGTGGAACCACAGGTTGCGGTTGCTCTGCAGGGCCGGGCTCTGGCGGCGTACCCGGTTGACCCGGGCTATCAGGTCCTTCAGGCTGTCGGCCCGGTTGATATCCCACTGCTTTATCTCGTATTTCTCCGAGTCCAGATATTCCTCGCTGCCCTTCTCCCGGGGAGTGTTCACGCCGAGCTCAAAGGCGGGGCCGTAGATGCCGTAGCTGGCAGACAGGGTGGCGGCCAGCACCAGGCGCGCCATGAAGGCCGGCCTGCCGCCGGACTGCAGGTATTCGGTCAGGATATCAGGCGTGTTCGGCCAGAAGTTGGGCCGGTAAAACTGGCTGACCTCACTCCGGGTAAGCTCGGTTAGATACTGGGTCAGCTCCTCTTTGGTGTTACGCCAGGCAAAATAGGTGTAGGACTGGCTGAAGCCGAGCTTGGCCAGCCGGTACATAACCTTGGGCCGGGTGAAGGCCTCGGCCAGAAAGATAACATCGGGGTATTCCTCTTTCACCCCGCTGATGAGCCACTCCCAGAAGCGAAAGGGCTTGGTGTGGGGGTTGTCCACGCGGAAAATATGTACCCCCTGCTCAATCCAGAAGAGGAAGATGCTCTTTAACTCCTCCCAGAGTTCCCGCCAGTGCTCGCACTCAAAGTTAAAGGGGTAGATGTCCTGATATTTCTTGGGCGGGTTTTCGGCGTACTGAATCGTCCCGTCGGGACGGCTGACGAACCACTCCGGGTGCTCCTTGAGATAGGGGTGGTCGGGGGAACAGTGGAGGGCGATATCCAGGGCAACCTCGAGGCCGTATTCCCCGGCTTCCTCGACAAGACGGCGGAAGTCCTCCAGGGTGCCCAGCTGGGGATTGACGGCCTTGTGCCCACCCTCCCCGGCGCCGATAGCCCAGGGGGTGCCGGGGTCACCCGAGGCCGCCGCAACGGCGTTGTTCTTGCCCTTGCGCAGGGTCCTGCCGATGGGATGGACCGGCGGCAGGTAGAGGACGTCAAAGCCCATCTCGGCTACATAGGGGAGGCGGGCTTCACAGTCCCGGAAGGTGCCGTGCTTGCCCGGCTGGTCGGCGCAGGAGCGGGGAAACATCTCGTACCAGGCGCTGAAGATGGCCTTTTCACCGTCGGCCACTATCTGTAGCTCTCTGGGGTAGGTTACGGCGAAGCGGCGGTCGGAATATTTGTCCATCAGCCCGGCCACCTCATCACTCAGGGCCAGCTCTATCTTCTCCTCCAGCGGAACCGCCGCCGACTTCAGGGTCTTGGCCCACGCCCGCATCCGCTGACCATCGGCTTTGGCCGCCCCGGCCCTTGCCTCGGCGATAAGACCGGCCCCCACCGCCAGATTTATGTCTATGTCCTCCTGGCTGGCCTCAACCCGCTTCTGAAAATCCTGCCGCCAGGACTGGAAGCGGTCAACCCAGGCGGTTATGGTGAACCGATAATGCCCTATTTCGCTGACCGGGAAAGAGCCCCGCCAGCGGTCGTTGGTGATGAATTCCATCGGAGTCTCCGCCCACTCCGGCTCTCCCTCTTTCCGGTATAGAAGTATGGCGGTAATGGCATCGTGGCCGTCGGCAAAAATATCGGCCTCCACCTCTACTTTATCGCCGACGACGGCCTTGGCCGGGAAACGGCCGCAGTCAACCTCAGGGCTCACCCCGCTGATAACAACCCGGGCCCTGCTGTCTGACGGCTCCATATCTGCATCTGCCACCGAGCAGCCTCCTGATAATATCTATAATAACACAATGCCTTGAGCAGTGTGTCAGCCGCTTTCTGCCAGCAGGGCCACCGGAAAGAGGCTAAAGACACGGGAAAGGGGCAGACCTTTGGCGGCCCCGGAGATAGTCTCCCCAGTAAGAACATTGAGCCACTCGTGGGTAGCACTGCGGGGCAGCACCAGCAAATCGTCCCCCCAGACCGGCTCCCCCAGAGGCAGCGCCCCGGCGCTGATTAGCCCGGTCAGGAGCCGGGGTACCGCCACCAGCGCCCACCTTCCCGCCTTATGCCGCCCCAGGGCACAGACGTGCTCCCGCCTCTGACCCCGTATCTCAAGCGGGAGGTAGTCCCCGTCCCGGAACAGCTCTTTATGGGACTGCCTGAAATTAAGCGCCTTATAGGTCAGGTAAAGCTTGACCCGGCCGTCCTCCCAGGACTTAAGGAGCTGCCCTATCAGCGATGGCTGCCCCTCTGCTTCCTGCCGGATGAGGCCGTCCAGCAGCTTTATCCGCTTCTGAAAGTCAACCGGGCGGCGGTTGTCGGGGTCGACCAGGCTCAGGTTCCAGAGCTCCATTCCCTGGTAGAAATCGGGCACGCCGGGCGAGGCGACCTTGAGCAACAGCTGCCCCAGGGAGTTGAGAAAGCCGTAGTGGGCAACCCGTTTCTGGAACCGGAGGAAATCGGGCAGGAACCGGTTCTGAGGGGAGGACTCCAGAATAGAATCAATGAAATCGAGGACAGCCACCTCATATTCCGCATCGGGCTCAAGCCAGCTGGTGAAGGCCTTGGCCTCCCTGGCTGCCTTGACCATATAAGAGCTGAGCCGCCGTTTGAACTCGGGCACCTCTTCCCGGTAAAGTGGCCAGGCGCCGAGCAGCGTCTGGTAGAGGAGGACCTCGGTGTTCGGCTCGGGCACGGCTAGCCCCCTTACCTTCCTTTTCTTTAGCTGGTTGCACCGGCTCCAACGGGCTAAATGCCTCTCCCATTCCCCGGGGATTTCCGAGAGCACGTTGATTCTGGCCCGGACGTCCTGGCTGCGCTTGGTGTCGTGGGTGGAGGTGGCGTTCAGGCTGTGGGGAGAGTGGGCCAGCCGCCACTGGTTAAAGCGGTGGAAATCGCCAATGGACAGGCCGGAATGGGCCGGGTCTCCCCCCACCTCGTTGAGAGAGAGCAGGCGGTGGTGGAGGTAAAGGGCGGTGTCCTCAACCCCCTTGGCCATGACCGCCCCGCTCCACTGCTGCCAGCCCAGGACAAACTGTAACCACCCCTTTTTCTCTTCCGAATTAAAGTCGGGGGGGAAGTCCAGGGTCAGCGCCTGCCTCAAGAAGTCCAGCGCCCCGGCCAGCGCCGGGTTGCGGCGGCGGGCCTCTTTAGCAGCACGTTCCAGATAAAGGCGGTCTTGAGTAGATAGCCTGGCAGCACGGATATAGGTCCGGTAGACGGGCAGGCAGGCGGTAACCTCGATAAGGGCCTCCGTCATCTCCTCCCCGGAAAGGCCTTTTGGGACAAGATTGACCAGCTCACTTCCCAGCGCCTTCACCTCGCCGGCGAAGAGCTCCCTCATGACCTGCCTCTTCTTTTCATATACCAGGTCGCCAAAGTCTGGCCGGGCCCCGGTGAACCGGGAGTAGCAGTCGTCAATGACCTTTACCCCCTCCCCGTCAACGAAGAGGGCGTTCAGCGCGTTCAGGAAATCATAGCCGGTGGTGCCCGAAACGGGCCACTCGGCGGGCAGGACCTCGTCGCCAGCCAGAATCTTCTCCACCACGATATAGAAGCCGGGGCGGTGGGTGCCCTTTTCCGGCTTAATCCGGCGCTGCAGGCGGGAGAGATAGCCCAGCGGGTCATACAGGCCGTCGATATGGTCAATGCGCAGGCCGGTGACCCTGCCTTCCCGCACCAGCCGGAGGACCAGGGCATGCGTGGCTTCAAACACCCTCGGGTCCTCAACGCGGACGCCGACCAGGTCGCTGATGTCGAAGAAGCGCCGGTAGCTAATCTTTTCCCGGCTGCCCGGGGGACTCCAGTTGATGTCAAAGAAGGCGGCGTAAGGGGAGTCCCGGCCCTTCTCCAGGACGTCCGCCCACCAGGGGTTCTCCAGGCTGGCCGCCATGTGGTTGGGCACGATGTCGAGGAGCAGCCCCATTCCGTGGCTACTGAGTTCCTGGACTAATGCTTCGAACTCGGCCTCCGTTCCCAGCTCCGGGTTGAGGTGGGAGGGGTCGGTTACGTCATAGCCGTGGCTGCTCCCCTGGCGCGCCCTGAGGATGGGGGAGGCATAAAGGTCAGTGACACCCAGCCGGTGGAGATAGGGCACCAGCTTTCGGGCGTCCTCAAAGCCGAACCTCCGGCTAAACTGGAGCCTGTAGGCGGCGGTAGGTATTCGTAAGCTGGGCATCTAGGCCGTCCGTATGGATAGTTTTTCCCCCAGGGAGATAAACTGGGTGTTCCATTCGGCGGCGGCGGCATCCCCCTGCTGGGCCTTTCTCTGGGAGTCGGGGTAGGCGGTCTGCAGCATTTTATAGTAGAGGTTCTGCACTCCTCCCAGTTCAACCGTTAGCGGCACCGAGCCGGCCAGCGCCACCGAAGCCACCATCTCCTTGAGAAGGTCAATCTCGCCGGGGTTAGCGGCCAAGCTGGCCATCATTCCCTCCAGGGTCTGCTGGAGCCGATAGCCCAGCCCCTCGGCGTCAAGGGTGATGTTCCAGAGCTGGGCGTCGTCAAGCAGCTGGCCGATGCGCTCCACGTCCAGGCTCTCGCCGCCTAGCTCACGCTGCAGGTCGGTGTTGAGGATGAACTCAGCCGCCGAGAGAAGAGCCTTGGGCAGCGGGTTACCGATCTCGTTGAGAAAGCACATCAACGGGTAGTGGCGCGCATAGAGTTCGCGGTAGGCCGCTTCCGCCTCGGACAGAACCGACCCCAAAACGTAGCCCAAGACCCGGCGCTGCTCGTCCCGGAAGAGGGACTTCAAGGAGTAGGTAGAGGTGCCGAAGTGCTTATCCAGGAGGCGGATGACCTCGGGGAAGTCCGCCTTCTGGAAGGTCTGATTTACCTCCTGAACCATTGTCTGATACGCCTCTTCCCCCTGATAATCCCGGACGCCGGCATTCAGGTTGTGGTCGCCGAAATGGAGGACACCGAACGACAGCAAGGCAGACTCCCGGGTAATCTCAGAGCTGACCCTGGCCCACCCCACCACCAGTTTTAGTTTGCCGGCAACAAAGCTGCGGTAGTCCTCAACGTCCACGCCGTAGCAGTAAATCCTGGTCTGCTTTTCGTATTTTTCAAACAGTGAGCTTACCGCATAGTGGGTGGCCAACTTGGTCAGGTCGACCATCGCCGGCTTGATATATTTCTCATATATACGGCGGCCATCACCCTGCCTGGGAAGATTGCTCCTGGCCTGTTCCAGGATTTCCAGGAAGCGGGGCTCGAGGCTCTCGCCGAAGGACTCCTCGGCCAGCTGCACTACCCGCCCGGCATACTGCATCACCTGTACCGTTTCGATTTCAGAGATGTCGTCAAAGAACCAGGCGCAGCTGGTGTACATGAGCAGGGCGTGGCGCTGGAGCTCCAGTAGTTTCAGCGCGGCTATCCCCTCCGCCTCATCAAGCTGGCGGCTGGCATTATTTTTCAGGAACCGCTCGATGTTTTCCGGCGAGCGATCCAGAATCACCCCGATGTAGTCATCGCGGGCCGCCCAGGGGTCTTTCAAGAGCTGGCCCGCCTTCTCCTCGTATTTGGGGGCCACGCTGTCGCGGAGCCAGTCCATAGCCTGACGCAGCGGCGCCCGCCAGACCTGGTTCCACCCCGGGTGCCGACCGGTGTTGCAGCCGCAGTCGCGGCGCCAGCGCTCAACCCCGTGGCTGCAGCTCCAGGAGGTGTTCTCGAAAATCTCCACCTCATGGGTCGGCGGGCGCTTCTCCAGAAAGGCCCCGTAGTTGATTATCTGGGCTGTCTTCTTGGTCTCGATATCGTCAAGGGCGTAGGCCAGGGCCATATCCCCGAAGCGGTGATGATGACCGTAGGTCTCGCCGTCGGTGGCGATGTGCACCAGTTGCGGCCAGCTGCGCTCACTAGAGAAAGCGCCGGTGAGGCGCTGGGCAAAGTTCTGGCCGCTATCGAGCAGGCCCTCGAAGGCTACCGCGTTGGCAATGGGCCCGTCGTAGAAGAAAATAGCCAGCCTGCGGCCTGAGGGCAGGTGCAGCTCATAGGCCATGGTGGGGTCAATCTTGCCCCCGCTGACATCGCTCCAGCCGTCACTGCCGGTTTGGCGTACCCGGTGGGCCTGATGAGGGGCCAGGATGGTGAACTTTATCCCCAGCTCGGCCAGAATATCCAGGGTCTCGGTGTCAACCGCCGTCTCCGGCAGCCACATTCCCTCCGGCTGGCGGCCGAAGTGGTGCTCAAAGTCCCGGATACCCCACCGCACCTGGCTGTACTTGTCCCGGCGGTTGGCCAGGGGCATGATGATATGATTATAGGCCTGGGCCAGCGCCGAGCCGTGGCCGGAGAAGCGCTGCTGGCTTTCCTTATCGGCTTCCAGAACAGTCTTATAGACCTCCGGGGCGCTATCTTTCATCCAGGCCAGCAGGGTCGGGCCGAAGTTGAAGCTAATCTTGGCGTAGTTGTTAACGATTTTGGTGATGTAGCCCTCGCCGTCCAGAATCCTTGAAGCGGCGTTGGTGGCGTAGCACTCGGCGGTTATCCGCTCGTTCCAGTCGTGGAAGGGGTAGGCCTGGTCCTGCAGCTCAACTACCTCCAGCCAGGCGTTCTCCCGGGGGGGCTGGTAAAAATGACCGTGAATGCAGATATAGCGCTCCATCTAGACCTCCCTGCTAAGAACGGTAAATGCCTTCGGGGCCAGGGTGAGGCTAAACTCCCCCCCTGAATCAAGATAGTCGGGGACGGTGCTGCCCTCCCCCCGCCACCGCCGGTCGGCGGAGTCCAGCCGCTTGCGCCAGCGCCCGGCGGGGAGGGGCAGGGTGGCCGGAAGCTGCCCGTCACCAAAGTTAAAGACCATAGCGACCTGGCTGCCGCCGCTCCAGCGGCGGACCAAGAGCAGCCTGTCTGCCTCATCGTCGCCCAGCACCTCTAAATTGTCTTTGCTGAGCTGGGCCAGGGCCGGGGTCTCCGTGCGCAGCCGGATTAACTCCTTATAAAATTCGGAAATAAGGCGGTGATGCCCCCCATCACGCTGGTGGTGGTTAAGCCTGGAACGATTATAAGTAGCCTCGTCCTGAGGGTCGGGCGGTCTAGCCCGGTCGAAAGCGGCAAACTCCCGCTGCCGTCCCTTTCTTACCGCTTCGGCCAGCGCCGGGTCGGAGTGGCTGACGAAGTAGAGGAAGGGGGCGGTCTCGGCGTACTCCTCGCCCATGAAGAGAAGAGGGATAAAGGGGGAGAGCAGGACAGTGCCGGCGGCCAGCTTGAGCCCCTCAAAAGAAATTAGCTTGCTCAGGCGCTCACCCTGGGCGCGGTTGCCCACCTGGTCGTGGTTCTGAGCAAAGACCACCAGGCGGTGGGCGGGTATCTCCCGGGAAGAGGTGCCGTGCCGCCGCCGGTAGTAGGGGGAGTACTCCCCGGAGTAGACAAAGCCCTCCCGAAAGGCCTTGGCCAGCTGCCGGAGCTGGCCGAAGTCCCGGTAGTAGCCGGTCTGCTCGCCGGTGAGCAGCCCCTGAAGGGCGTGGTGGAAGTCGTCGTTCCACTGGGCATCCAGGCCAAAGCCTCCCCGCCGGGGGGAACGGATAAGACGGGCATCGTTGGCGGCACTCTCGCCGATGAGATAGGCCTTGCGGCGCCGCCTCCGCAACTGCTGGTGAAATGTCGCCGATAGCTCCTCGATAAAGGGATAGGCTGATATATCCAGTATGGCGTGGAGGGCGTCAAGCCTGAGGGCGTCAATATGGAACTCGGTGACCCAGTAGAGGGCGTTCTCGATAAAGAAGCGGCGGACCCCGTCGCTGTCCGGCCCGTCAAAGTTAAGCGCCTGCCCCCAGGGGGTGCGGTAGCGGTCGGTGAAATAGGGGCCGAAGTCGCCCAGGTAGTTCCCTTCCGGGCCGAGGTGGTTGAAGACCACGTCCAGGATAACCGCCATCCCCCGCCGGTGGCAGGCGTTGACCAGCCGTTTGAAGCCGTCGGGGCCGCCGTAGGAATTCTGCACGGCGAAGGGGTAAACGCCGTCGTAGCCCCAGTTGCGCTCTCCGGGGAACTGGGCGACGGGCATAAGCTCCAAAGCGGTGATGCCCAGCTCTTTGAGCCCGTCGAGATAGGGAATAACGGCGTCAAAGGTTCCCTCCGGGGTGAAGGCGCCGACGTGGAGTTCGTAGATGATATATTCCTGAAGGGGGAGGCCAGGCCAGCCTTCATCCTCCCAGGGGAATTGGGAGTCAACCACCCGTGAGGGGCCGTGGACGCCCTGCGGCTGGAAGCAGGAGGCGGGATCGGGGCGCTCTATTTTATCGTCCAGCCGGTAGAGATAGAGGCTCCCAGCTGCTATACTCTCAACTACTGCTCCGTGGTAGCCCCGGTCGTCCTTATCTAAGGGGATGAACCTCTGCTGAGGCTCCAGGATATGCACCTCCACCTTGGCGGCAAAAGGCGCCCACACCTGGAACTGGCAGCGATTGTCCCCCAGGCAGGCGGCACCCAGGCTCATGGCTAGCTCCCTTCGCTGGTGAGGAAGAGGACGGCCAGGGGCGGCAGGGTCAGGTTGAGGGAGTACTGGCGGCCGTGATAGGGGACCGGCGCTGCCTCAACCCCGCCCAGATTGCCCTGGCCGCTGCCCCCGTAATCAGCGGCGTCGCTGTTTAAAATTTCTCTCCAGAAGCCCCCCTGCGGGACACCCACCCGGTAGCCGAAGTGGGTCATCGGGGTGAAATTACCGACGACGAGGACAGCGCTGCCGGTTGAGCTGCCCCGGCGGATAAAGCTGATGATGCTGTGGTCGGCGTCGCTGCCGTCAATCCACTCAAAGCCGGCCGGGTCACAGTCTAACTGGTGGAGCGCCGGCTGGCTCCGGTAGAATTGATTTAAGTCCTGAACCCACCTCTGAATCTGGGCATGGCGCTGGTACTGGAGAAGGTACCAGTCCAGGCTTTCCTGGTGGTGCCACTCCCGCCACTGCCCTAGCTCCCCTCCCATGAAGAGCAGCTTCTTCCCCGGCTGGGAATACATATAGCCCAGCAGAAGCCTCAGATTGGCCAATTTCTGCCAGTCGTCACCGGGCATCTTGCCCAGCAGGGAACTCTTGCCGTGGGTCACCTCATCGTGGGAGAGGGGCAGGACAAAGTTCTCCGTGAAGGCGTAGAGCATGCGGAAGGTCAGCTCGTTATGGTGGTATTTCCGGTAGATAGGGTCTTTGCTTATGTACTCCAGGGTGTCGTGCATCCAGCCCATGTCCCACTTCAGGCCGAAGCCCAGGCCGCCGACATAGGTCGGGCGGGAGACCATGGGCCAGGCGGTTGACTCCTCGGCGATGGTCTGGACATCGGGGTAGTTGGCGTAGACCGCCTGGTTGAAGCGCCGCAGGAAGGCGATGGCCTCCAGGTTTTCCCGGCCCCCGTATTTGTTGGGCATCCACTCCCCTTCCTTGCGGGAGTAGTCCAGATAGAGCATCGAGGCCACGCCGTCCACCCTCAGCCCGTCGGCATGGTATTTGTCCAGCCAGAAGAGGGCGCTGCTGAGTAGGAAGCTCTGCACCTCGCTCCGCCCGTAGTTAAAGATAAAGCTGGTCCAGTCCGGGTGGAAGCCCTTCTGGGGGTAGGCGTGCTCGTAGAGGTGAGTCCCGTCGAAGAAGCCGAGGCCGTGCTCATCGGTGGGGAAGTGGGAGGGCACCCAGTCCAGGATGACGCCGATGTCGTGCTGGTGCAGGTAGTCAACCAGGTACATGAAGTCCTGGGGGGTGCCGAAGCGGCTGGCGGGGGCGAAGTAGCCGGTGACCTGATAGCCCCAGGAGCCCTCAAAGGGGTGCTCCATCACCGGCAGGAACTCGACATGGGTAAAGCCCATCTGGTTTAGGTATTCGGCGAGCTGAGGCGCCAGCTCCCGGTAGGTGAGGGGGCGGTGCTCCTCTTCGGGCACCCTCCGCCAGGAGCCGAGGTGTACCTCGTAGATGGCCATCGGGGCCTCCAGCCCATTACGGCTACGCCGTTTCTCCAGCCAGTCCCGGTCTCCCCAGGTATAATCCGTATTCCAGACGATGGAGCCGGTCCTGGGCGGCTTTTCGCTGTAAAAAGCGAACGGGTCGGCCTTGTCCACTTTATAGCCCCGGTAGCGTGACTCGATATGGTACTTATAGACCGCCCCTTTGGCCACCCCGGGAATAAATCCCTCCCAGATTCCCGACTGGCCCCGGGGGGACAGGGGGTGGCTGGTCTTATCCCAGCCGTTGAAGTCGCCGATAACGGATAGCTGCCTGGCATCGGGCGCCCAGACCGCAAAGTGAGTCCCTTCCTGCCCCCCAACCGTCATGGGATGGGCCCCCAGCTTCTGGTAGAGGCGGAAGTGCGAGCCTTCGTTAAACAGGTAGAGGTCGTCCTCGGTCAGCGGGGGTGCTCCAGATAGCCCCGAACCCCGGCCCGGCCTTTTCCTGGCTTCCTTTTTCATCTTCGTCTGGGCTGCTTTCTCAGCTGGTCTATCATCCTTAGTGTATCAACAACCTGAGGCATTTGGCAAAAGTCCTCAAAACTGTAGCTGGCCTTGCCCCGCCAGTTGGGGTTTTTGCCCTCGGTGGCGGGTATGTTCTGGGGACGGGTCTCCAGCCAGAGGTCTTCCAGGTTGACCAGCACCACCCCCGCCCGGCTGGTGCTGAGCAGGGTCAGGCAGGCCTTGAGGGCGCGGTAGCTATCAACCTCGGTGGGCTTAATCCAGCCCTTCTTCGATAAGAAACCGACCAGTTCTTCCCTGATAGCCCGGCGCTCTCTTTCCTCCCCCCGCACCTCCGCCCTGTTCAGCAGCCCCAGACCCAGCCGCTGTTCGATGTCCAGGCCTTCCCAGAAGGCGGCAAAGGGGGGCATGTCGTGGGTATTGAGGCTGGCTACCGAGTTGCGCGGGATAGATTTAAGCGCCGCCCGCCGGTTTACGGCGAGCTCGTAAGGCAGAACGTAGAGGCGGTAAAGCCCGTGCCGGTTCATAGCCGGTTTAACCTCGGGGGGCACCGTGCCCAGGTCCTCGCCGACGATAACCGTCTTATGGCGGTGGGACTCGAGGGCCAAGATAGCGTAGAGCTCCTCGGCGGGGTAACGCACGTAGACGCCCTGCCCCGCCTCCAGCCCCCTGGGAATCCAGAAGAGGCGGTGGAGTCCCATCACGTGGTCAATGCGGAGGATGCCGGCCCGGCGCAGGTGATGACGCAGATAGTCAATTACATACTGGTAGCCGCTCTCCCTTATCTTTTCCGGGTGGAGGGGCGGGAAATACCATTTCTGGCCGCTGGTGAAGACGGTATCCGGGGGCGCCCCCGCCGAGACCTCCCCGGCAAATATAGCCTGCTCCCGCCAGACGTCGAAGCCGTCGGGGTGGACGCCTACCGGCAGGTCGAGGTAGAGCTGTAAGTCCTTCTCCCTAGCCGTTTGGGCAAGGGCCTGCACTTGCTGCTGGGCTAACCACTGCAGGTAAAGGTGGTAGCGGCGGTCTTCTTCACGGTAATCCCCCGCCTTAAGGCTGCCCTCCCGGAGCCGCTGCGGCCACGACCGCCAGGGTGCCCGCTGCTTCTCAGCGGCGGCGCGGAAACAGGCGTATTCGGCGACCAGCGGGTTGTCATCAGCGAAACGGTTAAGTTCCTCGAGGCGGCCCGAAGAATCGGCAAACAGGCACCGGCAAAGCTGCTCCAGAATCTGGCGTTTTAAGGCCATCTGGCGGCGGTAGTCAACCAGGGGCAGACGGCGCAGCGCCTCAAGCTCTTTCTGAAACGCCGGGGAGGCCAGCCTTGCCCGGGCGGCCGGGCACCTGTCCAGTTCCGGGATTCGGGTTATATCCAGGTAAAACTCGCTCCAGAGCCTCCGGCTTACCGGTAGATAGGGGCTGGGCTCGAAGGCCTCCTCCCCCAGGAAGGTGGGCAGCAGGGGCAGGGTGGCCACCACCCGGCCCCCGATTTGAGCACACCAGGCCATCATCGCCCCCAGGTCGGCGAAACTACCGCTGCCCCAGCTGCTCTTGGTCTGGAGGGCGTAGAGGGGGAGAAAGAGCCCCCAGATGCGGCTGTCGCTTGCCCCCGGAGGCAGGTAGGCCTCAGCCGGGGCGGTGATGACCAGGGTCTCCCGGCACCCCCCCGGCAACTCCAGGGTGAACCGGTGATACCCTATGGGAAGCCCGTCCGGCAGGGCCAGCTGCCTGACGACGTAGCTTGCTCCCTCTACCTCGGCGGCCTCAACTACCGGCAGGTCGGCGCCGCGCCACTCCTGCGGCTGGCCGTTTTCCAGGGTCAACTGCCCGGCCAGGGCGGCCTCGGCCAAGGCGGCGGGAAGCCGTACCCTTATCAGGGGCGGCTCACCGGCCCGGGCCACCGTCACCGGCTCCAGGGGCCGTCGCCACAGCTCCTGCTGCCTCTGCCGCCACGCCGAGGGGACATCCTTAAGAGTGGCCAAGGGGGCTCCCAGCGACTTTAGCACCGCCAGCAGGGCTTCCACCGGCGCCCGCCGCCGGCGGTGGGAGACATCGGAATAGGCCGTCTGCACCCGGTAGAGCTGGGCCAGCTGGTGGAGAAGGCGCACTTCGGCAGGAGAACCCATTTTACGGCATCCCCCTTTGCTTTTAGCCCTGCGGTATTTCGCTTTCCTCTCGAGATTGGGCCGCCGGTAGGTACATTCGCTCGGTGTACTCCTTTAGCATGCGCTGGGCACAAAAGGCAGGCATAACCGAGCTGATTGCCTCCTTAATGAAGCCAATCCAGCGGTGCGGTACGCCGTCCCGGTCCCGCTCGTAGTAGAGGGGGACAATCTCGTTTTCCAGAAGGCTGTAGAGCGACTCAGCGTCGGCTCTATCTTCCTCTTCCGGGTCAGATATGTCGGGGGCATTATCTATGGCCCAGCCGTTGGCGCCGTTATAACCCTCGTACCACCAGCCGTCTTTAACGCTGAGGTGGAGGACGCCGTTCAGCGAGGCCTTGATGCCGCTGCTGCCGCAGGCCTCGCGGGGGCGGCGGGGGGTATTGAGCCAGAGGTCAACCCCGTTAACCAGATAGTGGGCGATGTGCATATCGTAGTCCTCGACAAAGGCGATTCGCCCCTGAAAATCGCTGTCCGTGCCCAGAGTGTATACATGATGAAGCAGCTCTTTGGAGGGAAAGTCAGCCGGGTGAGACTTGCCGGCGAAGACTATCTGGACCGGCTTCCACTGGCTGACCACTATCCGCCTGAGACGCTCCACGTCATGGAAAACCAGCGCCGGGCGTTTATACTCGGTGAAGCGCCGGGCAAAGCCGATGGTCAGCACCTCGGGGTCAAGCAGGGCACCCATGGCCATAACCTGCTGGGCACTGCACTCGCGGTCAGATGAGCAGTCCCTGGCCCGTTCCACCATGGCACTCATGAGCTTGCGTTTCAAAACCTGCCGGGCCTGCCAGAGCTCCCCGTCCGGAATCTCGGCAACGCGCCGCCAGAACCCAGCGTCGTCCTGCCGCTTGATGGCGTCCTGGCCTAAATACTTATAGTAAAGCCGCCCCACCTCCGGAGCGACCCAGTTGGGCGCGTGAACACCGTTGGTAATGTGCGAAATAGGGACCTCGTCCTCTTTAACTTCCGGCCAGAGCCCGCGCCACATCTTCCGCGTCACTCTGCCGTGGAGCTGGCTCACTGCATTGCGCCGCCCGGCCATCCTTAAGGCCAGCACGGTCATATTGAATGACGGCTCTTCTGAGCCGTCCGGCTGCCCCAGCTCCAGGAACTGGTCACGGCTTAAGCCCATGGACTCCCAGTAGCCCTGGAAATACCTCTCCACCAGCGGGACGGGGTAAACATGGTGACCGGCCAGCACCGGGGTGTGGGTGGTGAAGACAGTCGTTGACTGCACTCTCCGGTCGGCTTCAAGGAAAGAGGCCCCCCGCTCCACCTCCTCCCTGATTCGCTCCAGCATCATGAAAGCGGTGTGGCCTTCGTTGGCATGCCAGACCGACGGCTTTATATCGAGCGCCCGCAGGGCCCTTACCCCGCCGATTCCCAGCAGAATCTCCTGCTGGAGGCGCTGTTCCTCATCGGCGGTGTAGAGACGGTTGGACAGCTGCCGGTCCTCCGGCGCATTCCCCTCGATATCGGTGCTGAGCAGATAGATGCTGGCGCGGCCAACCTTAACCTGCCATACCCCGATGTACAGGGAGCGGTCAGCCAGCTGAATCTGCACCGGCGGTCTCTGCCCCTGGGGCAGGACTAAGCTTACCGGCGCCTCCCTAAAATCTAGCTGCTGGTAGATTTCCTCCTGCCAGCCTTCGGCCGAAATATGCTGGTGGAAGTAGCCCTGGGGATACATAAAGCCAACCCCGACCAGCGGCACGCCCAAGTCGCTGGCCTCCTTGCAGACGTCGCCGGCCAGCACCCCCAGCCCACCGGCATAGATGGGCAGGGAATTATGAATGGCAAATTCCATGGAGAAGTAGGCCACCGGCCCGGGCAAAAGGCCGGGGTGGTTGGTGGCGAACCAGGTATCACCGCCCGACATATCGGCATCGAAGGCTGACAGCGCCAAATCATACAGCGTCAGAAAAGCCGGGTCCCTGGCCGCCGCCTGCAGCTTATCGGGGTTGATTTCCCGCAATTGCTTGACCGGATTATGACCGCTGATTCTCCACAGCTGGTAATCCAGGGAGCGAAAAACGGCGCGTACCTCGGGGTGCCAGCTCCACCACAGGTTGTTGGCCAGCTCGCCCAACCTGCCGATACGTTCAGGTAGCATTGTAATATGATACACCAGAAATCCGGGAAAAGTCTATGGCGGGTAGAGGGGACTACAATGTCATAATTTTGTAACTTTTTCCCCTTTTATTTTATAACTTCGTTACTGATTGCTGTTATTATGATGATTGCATCCCCCCGGTTTAAAGGGAAACAGGACGTTAATCAAGGAGCGGGCTGTGTTTAATTCTATTACTCCGGATAACACTGTATTCATCGTCCTTTCTTTTGAGGGACCTGACGTCTATTCCATGGCCGGGGGCCTAGGTTCCAGAATCAGCCACCTGACTAACACCCTGGCGGAGATGGGCTTCCAGGTCCATCATATCTTTATCGGTGACCCCGGAATGGCGGGGAGGGAAAGCCTCAGGGAAGGCAAGCTGGTCCTCCACCGGTGGTGCCAGTGGATAAGCCGCTACCATCCAGCCGGCGTATATGACGGGGAGGAGGGTAAGCTCAACGACTTTAACCAGTCCGTTCCCCCCTTTGTCGCTCATGAGCTGGCCGGTCCCGCCATCTCCCAGGGCAAGCTGGTGGCCATCCTGGGCGAGGAATGGCACACCGCCGAAGCCATGTGCCGCATCAGCGACCTCTTACATTATTCCGGTCAGCGTGACAAGGCGTTGATGTTCTGGAACGCCAACAATACCTACGGCTTTGAGCGCATAGACTGGCCGCGGCTGGCTTACACCACCGCCATTACCACGGTGAGCAAGTATATGAAGCAGATTATGCTCCAGACGGGGGTAAACCCCCTGGTCATCCCTAACGGGATACCCCGAGCTCTCCTTAACGAGGTGAACGGGCTGGATGTCTTAACCCTCCGGGAAACGGTGCCGGCTGACCTCATCCTGAGCAAGGTGGCCAGGTGGCACCCGGATAAGGGCTGGGGGCCGGCCATTCAGACCATTGAGATGCTCAAAAAGTCGGGGGTAAGGCCGGTTCTGCTGGCCCGCGGGGGGGTGGAGTCAAACGGTATGGAGGTCTCCCGCATAACGGTGAAGGACGTCTTCCTGGAGGCAGACCCCGAGGAATGCTACCGCCGGGCCCTGCTGGAAGATGATTTCAGGCCCTATTTCGAGGCCATCGCCAGTGGCGGCTCAGCCGACATCATCAATCTCCTCTTTCCCATACCCTATTCCTTCCTCCAGGTCATCTATAAAGCCAGCGACGTGGTCCTGGCCAACAGCATCCGTGAACCGTTCGGGCTGGTGGGGCTGGAGGCCATGGCTACCGGGGCGGTGGTCTTTACCGGCGGCAGCGGGGAGGACTACGCCACCCACCTCTACAACGCCATTGTCCTGGACACCTTCAGCGCCGAGGAGATAACCTTCTATATAGACTACCTCCGCACCCACCCGGAGCACCGGCAGGCGATTAGCTCGGCGGCCAAGCGAACCGCCGAACAGTGGACCTGGGAGGAAGTAGCCAAAAGGCTGGTCTGCAAGCTTGAATATCAGGCCCAGCTACAGGGGGCGGCGGCCCCAGGGCTGGAGGAGGGATATTCCCTCAAGGCCGCTTTTTCACCATTGCTGTCAGCAGAGATGCCACTTGGCTCGGCGAACCAAGGCTAAACCTGGCGGCGGAGGCGCCAACCCCAACCTTGATGGTCCAGGCTGCCGCCGGCAGCACCCGGAAAATATCCTCATCGGTCAGG
>Ga0315555_1001180_pt1 | contig 18835 bp, 14 predicted proteins | sample SalMarSW160380MG_FD_202113 | JGI IMG/M metagenome (GOLD analysis project Ga0315555, IMG submission 202113) | Salt marsh sediment microbial communities from the Plum Island Ecosystem LTER, Massachusetts, United States - Salt Marsh Sediment SW1603-80 ... | reverse complement strand
TGGTTTTCGTAGTAATAAACGAGGAAGCCGAGGGAGAGTGCCAGTTCCGCCGGTCCCACACTGCTGCACCAGGCAATCTTCTTATCCTTGGTCCGTGCTGCCTCGTCTAGCTCCAGGAAGTGTTGTGCCATAACGGCCTTAAATTGCGTGGTTGCTTTGATTTCAACACGTTTTATCTCTTGCATTTGCTTCACTACTCCATAGTTATATTATCCATTATGGAATGACGAAAAGGTCTTCACTGACGACTGCAGACTGGGAACGTCTGAGCAACAGCGTGGTCAGTGCCCTTATGCCCTCAAATGGTATCAGGGCGGTAAAGGTGACCACCCATCTTGCCCTCTCCAGGGCAATCCCCTCAGGGTCTTCCCCCCTGTCCAGCCTGGCCATCATCTCCCGGTGATAGGACTCCGTGGTACTGAGGGCCTTCTGGAAATAATGTTTGACCCCGCCTTCAATAACACAGTTGTGACATAAGGCTCCTCTCCGGGCCGGCAGCGATGCGAGCTTCCGGATGCTGTCGCAGTAGGCCTCAAGAGAGCTGAAGTAATTGGGCCAGAAAATATCCTTTTCGGGCGCGTAGAGTCCGGTAGCGTCTCCAATAATCAGTGTCCCCTCCCTTTCATTATACAGGGAGATATGGCACGGCGAATGCCCCGGGGTATCATAAACAGTCCACGATACTCCTGAGCCGAGGTCAAGCCGGTCACCCTCCTTAACAACCATATCCACACCAAAGGTATAGTTATCCAGCTCGGGAGGAACAGAGTCAATATCGCCCTTGGAGAGCATAATCTCGGCGATATCACGGTCCGTCGTGATGAACTCCTTAAGCGCCTCCTCCCTGGTTATCAGTCTGGTCAACAGCTTTTCTCCCACCGGGCTGGCTACAACCTTCAGGTGAGGCCATATTCTTCTCAGGCGAGGTATTGCCCCGATGTGATCGGGATGGGTGTGGGTCAGGAAGAGGTATTTGATGAGCTCCGGCTCGATACCCAGTTCCTTTAACTGGTTAATGATGATATCGAAGGTGGCCCCCGTTCCCCCTTCGATAATCATCCCATCATCCCCCAGGGACAGGTAGGCGGGGAAAGACGGGATGCCTAATTGGTAGAAATTAGGGGTAACGCTAATGTGGCGGTACCTTTTTTCGGTCACGTAATCTCCATCCTTATTAACCTGAATCGTTCCTGGCTAAACAAGAAACCCTGAGAAATGCGGCTTCATCCGGGCTTCAGAGTCTCTGAGGAAACTCCTAAAGAAACGGGTTCAAGGTTAGCAAACACAGCTGCTTCTGTCAAGAATACCGGTTGCCTTACTGCCAGTCCAATCAGGGGATGGTGAACAGGCCTTCCCCAACCACCGCGGACTGAGAGCGCCTGATTAAGACTCTGGACAGACTAAGCATTACCTCAAAGGTCTGGATATCAGTCAGGGTATTCACCCACCTTGCCTTTTCCAGGGCAATCTCCTCAGGGTCTTCCCCCTTGTCCAGCCTGGCCATCATCTCCCGATGGTAGGACTCCGTAGCCCTGAGGGCCTTCTGGAAATAACGTTTGACCCCGCCTTCAATAACACCGTAGTGACATAAGGCTCCTCTCTGGGCCGGCAGTGATGCGAGCTTCCGGATGCTGTCGCAGTAGGCCTCAAGAGAGCTAAAGTAATTGGGCCAAAAACTATCCTTTTCGGGCACGTAGAGTCCGGTGGCGTCTCCGATGACCAGTGTCCCCTCCCTTTCATTGTACAGGGAGATATGACACGGCGAATGCCCCGGGGTATCATAGACAGTCCACGATACTCCTGAGCCGAGGTCAAGCCAGTCACCCTGCTTAACCACCATATCCACGCCAAAGGTATAGCTATCCAGCTCGGGGGGGACAGAGTCAATATCGCCCTTGGAGAGCCTAATCTTGATGATGCTGTGATCCACCTCAAGAAATTCCTTAAGCGCCTCTTCCTTGACGACCAGCCTGGTCAATAGCTTTTCTCCTACCGGGCTGGCTACAACCTTTAGGTGAGGCCATATTCTTCTCAGGCGTGGTACTGCCCCGATATGATCGGCATGGGTGTGGGTCAGGAAGAGGTATTTGATGCGCTCCGGCTCAATACCCAGTTCCTTTAGCTGGTCAATGATGATAGCGAAGGTAGCCCCCGTTCCCCCTTCGATAATCATCCCGACATCTCCCAGGGACAGGTAGGCGGGGAAATACGGAGTGCCTAATTGGTAGAAATTAGGGGTAATACTGATGTGGCTGTACCTTTTGTCAGTCATGTAATCTCCATCCTTATTAAACTCGGCCGTTCCTGGCTAAACAAGAAACCCTGAGAAGTGCGGCCTTATCCGGGCTTCAGAGTCTCTGAGGAAATTCCTAAAGAAACTGGTTCAAGGTTACCCAAACACAGCTGCTTCTGTCAAGAATACCGGTTGCCTTACTGCCAGTCCAATCAAGGGATGGTGAACAGGCCCTCCTTGACCGCGTCCGCCGTTCACTCCAGGTGAGCTGTATTGCGACGGTAGAAGTAGGCAGGGACCCAACTACAAACGGCACTTAGCTTTCTCCTGAATTCCGTCGGCAGCCCGAGATATGAGATAAATACCCATAGATAATAGAGTCGCCGCACCAGCGCGGCAGCAAAACCATTGAAGACACGATTCCCCAACTGAGCCACCACCAAGTTCCTGCCCATATATATCACCTGCCCCTTAAACTTGTAACGGAAGGGACGCTGGTCCTCGCCTTGCATGGCTCGAACGATATTCCTGGCACAGGCCGGGCCCTGTCGCTCAGCTACCTGCTGGGTTGGGGGATAGGGTACCGAGCCATTCTCCTGTAATAAATAAGCACAATCCCCGAGTACGTAGACCCCGGGTGACTCAGGGACTTCCATATACTGATTCACCACGATGCGCCCACCTTTCGCCTTCTCGAAAGGCAGCGATTCCACAACCGCCACCGGCTTCACCCCCGCTACCCAAATAACAGTGCGAGTCGGTATAGTCTGCCCATCGGCAGTTTCTATACCACCCGACAAGACCCTGGTAATACGAGTTTTCAATAAAACCTCAATCCCTCGAGAGCGCAGCCGACTGATAGCCAGTTCCGACATTTTAGCCTTCATGCCAGATAAGAGAGCATCTTGTGCTTCAACAAGGAGCACCCGGGTCTGGGACATCAGGGAAGGGTAATCCCGTATCAGCGCCTTGCGCACGAAGTCCTGAATAGCCGCCGCCAGTTCTATCCCGGTGGGTCCACCTCCCACCACCAAAAATGTGAGTAGCTCACGCCGGCGTTCTTCATCTCCTTCCCGCAATGCCGCCTCGTAGTTGTCCAAAATGTGATTGTGGATATTGATAGCATCCCCCAGAGATTTCAAGATTAGCGAATTCTCCTCAATGTCGGCCATTCCAAAAAAATTGGTAGTGCTGCCCAGGGCTACCACCAGATAGTCCCACTCCAGCTTTCCATCATCGGTGCTGACTACCTTCTTCTCCACATCTATGCCCTGTATTCGGCTCTGCTTGAACTTAACCGGTCCCTCGGCACCCCTTCGTCTCAGCAGGGCATGCAAGGGGAAAGATATATGCATGGGCTCAACGCTCCCGCTGACTACTTGCCATATAAAGGGCAGGGGGTGATGAAAATCCCGCTGGTCCACCAGTGTTACCTCCAGCCCCGGTACCCCAGCGGAGGCTTTCTTCAACTCCAGTGCAGCGCCAATCCCCGCCGCTCCCACGCCCAGGATAAGCACTCTCTTCTTGTCTCCACCCACGGCCATCTCACACTAAAAGAACTTTTGTTGGTTTTAATAAGGTTAACGCTAGTTTATCCAGATGTCAATGATAATATTAAAGGACTGGTTACCATTTACCGCGCTTTATGCGGCTTGCCTGAATTGCTTAATTAGAGTATCCTTCTAAACAGGAACCGTAGCTCAGCCGATTAGGACACAGGTAGCAAGCTATCGAGGGTTAACCATGGTTGATTTAGATAATGCCTCAGTTTACCGGCAGTTCGACAAGTCAGGAATGCTTAATCACCTTAAACCAGCGAACCGCCGGGAAATTAATACATAAAACGAGGAGGAATATGGGAATGGAAACGGAAATTCGGTATCTGGATGATATGAAGATGGTCCTTTACGACAAAGCATGGGCAAAAACTGCGTCAAACTTCGAGGTTTATTATATGGAGCGAGGGCTCGAGGAGAAAGATGGCTTAAGGTATGATATTACGACAATTCCGCCCAGGATGCTGGGCCAGGAATTTGTAAAAACAAAAGGACATTACCACATCGGGGGATATCAAGAACTATATATTGTGCTGGAAGGAGAGGGAATTTTCTTGATGCAAAAGCAAGGAGAGGGAAAAATCCAGGATGTTTGCTATATAAAAGCAACGAAGGGAGATTGTGTTTTAGTTCCTTCTCCTTATGGACATGTAACAATCAATCCCGCCTCAAAAATATTGAAAATGGGAAACTGGATATCAGAAGAATGCAAATCCGATTATGAGAGCATTGGAAAAAAAGGAGGATTTTCGTATTACTACACGCAAGCCGGGTGGGTCAAAAATAAAAATTACGAAGGGGTTCCTGAACTTCGTTCTGAAATGCCCCTGAAATCAATGCCCGGGAATCTAGATTTCCTGAAAGGGCCTAAAACTAAATAAAAGGGGCCTTATCCCCGATTGCAGGCCTTACAACGAGGGCTCCGCTGTCGGGCTGCTGCGGCGACTCTTTTATCTATGGGTAATGCTAAATATGGTTGACCCAACCCGTATAGATGCGATAAACTTTATAAAGCAGTACCTCGCACGTTCCAATATCTCGAGTGATTATTCTAGAACTGAAAGGGCATATTTGGTCGGGAAGATGTGCTGGCAAATCAACAGGCACAGCAATGGGGTGGCTGGGTGAAAGCTTTAATCTTAGCTGCCGGCAAAGGCACAAGACTTAAGCCGCTAACCAACACTATCCCGAAACACCTCCTGCCAGTGGGCAATAAGCCGATTTTATTTCACGTGTTGGACTATATAAAAGAAACTGGCATCAAAGATATCGGCATAGTTGTATCCCCAGACTCCGGCTCTTACATAGAGGAGGCCATAGGTACTGGCTCAGAGTGGGGAGGGAAGATTACATTCATTGTCCAGCCTGAACCCCTGGGGCTGGCACACGCTGTCAAGGTAGCCCAGGGCTTCCTCGGCAATTCACCTTTTCTCATGCTTCTGGGCGACAACCTCATCCAGGAAGGCGTCAAAGATTTCTTGGACGAGTTCCAAGCTTCCAACTCCGATGCCAGCATTCTCCTCAAGGAAGTGCCCGACCCCAGGGCTTTTGGCGTAGCTGAGCCTGACTCTTCAGGAAGAGTGGTACGTCTGGTAGAAAAGCCCAAGAAACCCAAGAGCAACCTGGCCATAATCGGAGTTTACCTTTTCAACGCTGAGATTCACAAAGCTATAGATCAGACAAAGCCTTCTTGGCGGGGGGAGCTGGAGATAACTGACGCTATCCAGAAGCTTCTGGATATGGGAAAGGAAGTCAAAAGCCACCTTCTCCAGGGTTGGTGGCTCGACATCGGCAGCAATGATGGGCTCATTGAGGCTAATCGCGTTGTTCTTGATGCCTTCTTGAAGCGGGACATCAAAGGTGAAGTGGATTCACAAAGCCAAATCGTCGACAGAGTCCAAGTCGGGGAGGGAACAAAATTAGAAAGCAGCCATGTGCAAGGTCCGACATTCATCGCGGCAAACTGTCGAATAAAAAATTCCCTTATCAAACCTTTCACCAATATCCGGGCTGGGACGGTGGTCGAGGATTCATCCCTGGAGCACTCAGTGATACTGGAGAACTGCCAGATTTTGAGAATCAAGCACCTGGCTGATAGTGTCATTGGTAGAAATACGATATTAGCAGGACAGGGGAAAAACCCTGAAAAGATAAGGTTGTTCATAGGTGATGATTGCAAAGTGGAATTGGAGTAGAAAATCATGCAGAGGTTGTTGATCGTTTCGAATAGGCTGCCTCTCACTATCCAGGAGAGAAAAGGCGATTTTTACGTTGAGCCCAGTGTTGGTGGCCTGGCTACGGGTCTAAGGTCATGGTACAAATCCTGCACCAGCATCTGGATAGGATGGGCAGGAATAGGCCGGAAACAAATAAAAAAGGAAAAAGACATCATGGCGAAATTGGTAGCTGAAAATTGCTACCCGGTTTCTCTCTCACCGCGCGATGTCGAAGCCTACTACCACGGTATCTGCAACAGAACTATCTGGCCTCTTTTCCACTACTTCCCACTCTATGCGGAATACAGCCAAGATTTCTGGCAGGCTTATGAAAAAGTCAACACAGCTTTCGCCAACGTAGTTTCTGGAATTGCCAAGCATAATGATATTATCTGGGTACACGATTATCACTTAATGCTCCTACCCAAGCTCCTGAGAGAAAGGTTGCCAAAAGCAACAGTGGGGTTCTTCCTCCACATCCCTTTTCCGTCCTTTGAAATATTTCGCTTGTTACCATGGCGTAAACAAATCCTGGAGGGACTTCTAGGCGCAGACCTCGTAGGTTTTCACACCCATGACTACACCGGACACTTCCTGGACAGCGTGCATCGTTTATTGGGTTACGAAGTATCTATGGGGCAGATTACTGCAGCCGATCGGATAGTAAGGGCGGACGCATTTCCCATGGGAATAAACTATGAACAATTCTCCAGCGCTGACCAGGACCCAAAAACGCAAGCAGAGAGAAAAAGGTTTCACAAAAAACTAGGAGATTGTCAGGTAATCCTTTCAGTGGACCGCCTGGATTACACCAAAGGCATCCCCCAGCGATTGGAAGCTTTCAGTGTGTTTCTGGACAGGAACCCGAAGTTTAAGAGGAAGGTGATTCTGGTTTTGCTGGTAGTCCCTTCGCGCACAAGATTGGAACACTACATGCGGTTGAAGAAACAGGTAGACGGACTTGTGGGTGAAATCAACGGAAAACATGGGACTATAGGATGGATACCAATCTGGTATTTATACCGCTCTTTGCCCTTCCACCCCCTTACCGCCCTTTACAGCCTGGCTGATGTTGCCCTTGTTACCCCTCTCAGAGACGGGATGAATCTTGTAGCCAAAGAATACACGGCAACCAAGACGGACGGGAAAGGGGTTTTAATACTTAGTGAGACTGCCGGAGCTGCTCAAGAGCTGGGGGAGGCGATCATAATAAATGCCAATAACCAGGGAGAGATTGTCCAGGCATTGACAAAAGCCCTGGAAATGCCAGAACAAGAGCGAATAGAGCGCAACCACATAATGCAGAAACGCCTGAGCCGTTACGACGTGGTGCGATGGGCAAATGACTTTATGGATAAACTACTTGCCACCAAGAAACTTCAACGGGAGAGGGAAGTAAAGGAATTGAACTATGAGATGCAGAGGAAATTAGCCAGCGATTTCCAGAAAAGCGATACGGCTTTACTAATATTGGATTATGATGGTACACTCGTCCCTTTTTCACCCAGACCAGTGGAAGCAATGCCCGAAGCCAGGCTCCTGAGATTGCTCGAAAAGCTTACCAGGAATCCCGGAACCGAAGTAGTGCTCATAAGTGGGCGCGATAAAGATACCCTGGAGAAATGGTTCGGCAGTCTCAATTTGGGATTGGTGGCTGAACATGGCGTTTGGATTAAAGAAAAGGGTGGAGTATGGGAGACAATAGAGACCCTGACAAGTGACTGGAAAGAGGAAGTGTATCCGATACTCGATTTGTGGGTGGATAGGACCCCGGGCTCCTTCATTGAAGAAAAGGAGTTCTCCCTTGTCTGGCATTATAGAAAAGCTGACTCCAATCTAGGAGAACATCGAGCCCGGGAGCTGATAAACAATCTCTCAAATGCAATTGCCAATTTAGACCTTCAGGTACTGGAAGGAAACAAGGTAGTTGAGGTGAAAAACACCGGCATAAATAAGGGGCGCGCGGCATTTAGATGGATTGCGAGAAATAAATGGGACTTTATACTGGCACTGGGCGATGATTGGACCGATGAGGATACTTTCAAGGTTCTCCCTTCTACGGCGTGGTCTATAAAGGTAGGGGCTGGTGCCTCGGCAGCTAGATTCAGCCTTGGTTCCCCGAGCAAAACGACTTCTCTCTTAAGAAAAATGGCAGGAGGGCTGTGAAAGCCCAGATAAAATGTAGGGATATGCCTGATAAATCAGGCAACTAAAAAAATTGGACCCTCTTCCGCTTACTCAAGTTGAACCAGGGATGAAAGCTGATTATACATTCAGTACAGACTTCCTTGCTCACAGACCCATTCATAACCATGTTTATGGCCATGAGATAATCGGCAATCCGTTCAGGAAGGAGAAAGTGCTGCTTTACATACTCTCTACCCCTTTTGCCCATCGCCTCAGCAGCCTTGGGTTTATCCAGGAAATAAATCACCTTTTTTGCCGCCTTGCGTGGTGTCTGGTAAAAGTATCCAGTATCGCCGTCTCGAATCTGAAGGGGTATGGCACCCGCGTCAGCAGCTATCACCGGTTTACCCTTCCACAATGCCTCAGTAATCACCAACCCGAAGCCTTCTTTGGTAGATGGCTGCATTATCACCCTGGCGGCCCGCTGGAGGGCATTCACATCCACCGAGTTCCCCAGGCGGTCATCCAGAGACAGATTTAGCACGTGGATGTCCTCGTCGTCCTTCGTGTCTTCATAAACTCGGGACAAAATTCTCTCTCCTTCCGGGTCATCGGTGGCCAATCCACCTGCTAATACAAGCTGGCAGTTTCTTTCCTTCCTCACCCGGCGGTAGGTGGCGATAGTCCTGTCTATTCCCTTCCAGGGGTCAAACCTCCCAATCTGGGCAATGATTGGGACCTTGGGGTCTATGTGGTATTTAGTGAGAACCCTGTCTATCTCCCCCTGGCTCAATTCCCTATTCTTATCAGAAAGAGGGTCAATAAAGGGGGGGATTATGAACTTGGGCACCTGCCACCATGAGATAATGTATTGAGCCGCTGAAAATATGATGGCATTATAATGCCCAGCCCACTCAGTTAGGAAATCCCACAAAGCAGGGTTTGCCTCTATAGTCTCTTTATCAATATCTATGTGGCATCTCCAGAGCCAGGTTACCCCCGGTCTTCTGAGATAGTGACTCAAGCCCAGTGGCTGTGGGTCATGCACATCTATAACGTCAGGTTCGTAGTCAACAAAATTCTGCCTGGCACACTCCTCAAGGGTACATATGTAAGCCTGTCGAAGCTCCGGACTGAAGGAGCCTGCCTTGCCCTGCAGTAAGTTGTGTAGCTCCTTCGTGGACTCGAAATACTCCCTGGTGCCACAAATAACCTTCCACTCAGTTTCTACACCCAGCATATTCAGGAACGGGACGGCGCTGTAAAGCATCTCAGCGACACCACCACCCTGGGCGGTAGCATTCAGGGTTAGCATTTTTAAGCCTTTCACCCGCCGAGCTATCTTATGCAGTCTCTCCACTCTCTCCTCTCCCACAATAGGTACATAAGCCTCCGGAGGAGACGTGGAGAAAGGGCGAAAGTTCTTTCTCTTACTGTAGACGGTCCCATCTGCCAGGACGGAAGAGCTGCCTGCTTTCGTCATTCAAAATCCCCGCTTTACAAGTTGCACCAAATCAAAGCTACCTTACGCCACGTAAATGATTGATTTTACACCTGATAACGCACGCTGACAAGCCTCCGATTTAAATCATATAGAATCTAATCGAGATATCGGACAAGGTAGCCTTGAAGTTGAAGATGGTACGCCCAGCTACAATCGATAAGTCCCACTATTCTGCCCAGCAACTTGCCGAAAGCAGAAATATAGATAGCTTTCAGGCGGGTTCAGGCGCAATTAGACCTCAGTATCTCCTCCAGCACCCCTGGCCATCCACCCCCCAGAAGCCTGGTGTCCAACTTGATTTGCGTAGCACCTATTTTAACTGCGCCGTCAACAGGGCTGGAGACTACCAGCCGCCGACCATCGGTCTGGGGCTTTATCACAATTTGCCTTCCCTGTGTGGAAACGGAGCTTACCTCGGCCCTCGTAGCCAGAACCTTGATTTTCACAATGTAGAGAAGATTTTCCACAGGCTGAGGCAAAGGACCGAATCTATCTTTGAACTCTCGCGCCACGTCCTCTACTTCCTCGATATGCTCAAACCTGGCCAGCCTGTGGTAGAGGCTTAAGCGAGTATTTAGATTGGGAACATACTCTTCCGGTATGTGGGCGTCTAAGGGCAGGGATATGCCGGGCAATTCCTTCGCTTCCCCAGCAACGATGCCCCTCCTCGCTTCGCCAGTTTGCTTTGCTTTTAACTCCTCCACTGCCTCAGCTAGCAATTGGCAATAAAGGTCAAATCCCAAAGCAGCGATATGCCCGCTTTGCTTGACACCTAAGAGATTGCCTGCTCCCCGAATTTCCAGGTCCTTCATGGCGATACCGAATCCCGAACCCAGTTCGGTAGCCTCGAAGATAGTCCTGAGCCTCTTATAAGCCTGGGGGGTCAGCTGCTTCCCCTTGTCAAAGAAGAAATAAGCATAAGCCTGGTTGATACCGCGACCCACCCTACCCCTCAACTGATAAAGCTGAGCCAGGCCGAACCTGTCAGCCTGGTCAATAATCAGCGTATTGACATTAGGCATATCCAGACCTAACTGGATGATAGTGGTTGTCATCAGGATGTCATATTTGCCGGCGATAAAGTCCGTCATCACCTTTTCCAATTGCTCTTCAGGCATTCGCCCGTGAGCTATGGCTATTCGAGCTTCGGGCACCAAATCCTGCAATTTGCTGGCAGCCCAAGCAATGCTTTGAACGCGGTTATGGACAAAGAAGATCTGACCATTCCTCTCCAGTTCGCGCAATACCACCTGCCTGACCAAGGTGCCATCGTAGACCCCGACATATGTCTGGACAGACAGGCGTTCTTCAGGAGGCGTTTCCACAATGCTCATATCCCTGATTCCGGTTAAAGACATGTGCAGGGTGCGCGGGATAGGAGTAGCACTAAGAGCCAGGGTGTCCACTTCCCTCCTTATCTGCTTGAGTTTTTCCTTCTGTACCACGCCGAACTGCTGTTCTTCGTCGATTATCACCACTCCTAGGTCCCTGAATGTGACGTCCTTTTGCAACAGGCGATGAGTGCCAATGCACATATCTACGGTGCCATTGGCCAAGCCTTCCAGAATTTCCCTTTCTTTTTCCGGTGGACAGAAGCGGCTCAGCATTTCCACTCTTAAGGGAAAGGTCTGTAACCTCTCGGTAAAGGTAATCAAATGCTGCTGAGCCAGCACGGTGGTCGGTACCAGAATAGCCACTTGCTTATTATCCATAACCGCCTTAAAGGCAGCGCGCAAGGCTATCTCGGTTTTGCCATAGCCCACGTCCCCACAGATGAGCCGGTCCATGGGCTTGGCTTTCTCCATGTCTTCTTTAACCGTCATGATTGCCTCAATCTGGTCCGGCGTTTCCATATAAGGAAATGATGCCTCCAGCTCCTGTTGCCATAGTGAATCTGCAGAGAAAGCGAAGCCCGGAGCGACCTCCCGGGCAGCATAAAGGTCGAGCAGCTCCCTGGCAATTTCCGCCACCGATTCTTTAACCCTTTTCTTTATCCTTTGCCATTCCGGGGTTCTCAAACGGCTCAAGTGCGGTGCCTGGTCGCCGGCACCGATATAGCGGCTGACGCGGTCTATCCGTTCGGTAGGCACATAGAGCTTGTCACCGGCGGCATACTCTAAAACAAGGTATTCCCTCTCCGTTCCATCGGATGGTCTCCTGGCTAGACCGTGGAACCTGGCGATGCCATGGTCGACATGGACGACATAATCGCCGGGAGCCAACTGAGGAAGAAACCATTGGTGAGGTATTGGCCTCTTCCTGCCTGCTCGCGGCTGTTTTACAAAGCCGAAGAGCTCGACATCGGTGATAAGGGTCAACCTGTCATCCAGTAGCCAGCCCCCGTCCAGTGAACCCTGGAGTACGGTGATTGAACCGGGCGGAGGTATCTGCTCTATCTGCGATGAGGGCGAAGTATGAATGTCCTCTTTCTGGAGAAGCTCAGCCAGACGATTTGCCTGGTGGCTGACTACGAACACGCGCTGCCTTTGTTCCACCATTTGTCTGGCTGTTTTGAGGAACCTTTCCAGCTGGCTTCCATAACTCTGGGCTCTGGTGAAGGGCAAAACCCGTCTATAACCCCGGGCGGTATCCCATGTTTCCAGCGCCAGGCGATGCCTTTCTTTCATCTGCGACTCTAATTCCTCCCAGGTGAGATAAGGAGAGGGAAAGTCCCGAGGCAGCTCGCCTCTTTCCATCTTTGCGGCCCTTAATTCTTGAGTTTCCTCGTTCAGCCTTGTGATGGTAAGTTCGATTCCCTCAGGGTCATCGAGAACAAGCAAGGCATCACTGCTGAGGTAATCAAATACGCTTCCATTCACCAACCCACAGCTATCAGCTACTGGCATAAACTCCTTGGCCGGGGTGACAATCAACGAGGATGCGGGGCTGATTGAACGCTGGCTTTCCGGGTCAAAGCACCTCATGCTCTCTATCTGGTTGCCGAAGAACTCTATTCGAACCGGCAACTGGCTGCAGGGTGGAAAGACATCAATAATGCCACCCCGCCTGCTCATCTGCCCGGGCACCTCGACAACGTCCTCCACTTCGTAGCCCATGCCTTGCCATCGGCGCATCAGCTCCAGGGGCTCGGCAGCCGTGCCCGGCTTCAGAATATGACAGGCAGCCGCAAAACCCCTTTTCGGGATGGTTTTACTCATTATTGCCAGGGCCGAGGTCACTACCAGGGGAGGTTTACCGCTCTCTTCATAAAGGGCCAAGGTTGCCAACGCCCTCAATCTCTCCATCGTCTGATAGCTGACAGCCGATAGCTGAGAACTATCATAAGGCAGGAAGTCGAGCTCGGGAAGACGATGTAACTCGGCCAAAGGGGAACACCATGCTCGAAGCTGCTCATGAAGCTTCCTGGCACTCTCAGGCTGGCCGGACACCACCATGAGGGGCAAATTGAGCTCTTCATAAAGAGCGGCAATCAAGTAAGGTTTGGCAGTATCAAGTATGGTTGCCTTGTGCTCACTTTTCGCTGTGGACAGCTCCCCCACCAGTTGCCTATAGGCGGGCATATCCTGGAGCAAAGAAAGCAAACAAGAGAGATCCATATGAAAAATACCAATGTCTTGTTAAGGTAACACTATAACTTCTTCTTGAGCGAGTCCACCTTTTCCTTCATACCCTGGGCCTTGTCTCGGCGGTCGTCGATTTCGACCATAGTTATCACCCTGGCAACCCCTTCCCCGAATGTGCCTTCGTGCATCTTCTTCACCACCGCCAGGATACCGTCCAGGTTACCTTCTATAATAGTCCCCATCGCGGTCGTCTCATACTTTATGCCCTTTTCCTGCTTCAGGACATTGACCGCCCGTGCCACGTACTGGCTGACTGCAGGAGTCTTCGTTCCTAACGGGATAACGCTTACCTCGGCTATTGCCATTTTCTCACCTCCTTACATCCAGATTTCTTGTAGTTGCCTGATTTATCAGGCCCTCAGTGTCATATATTATGTCAACCAAATGGAAGTCTTTCCACCCCACTCATCGGAGAACCTCTGTGTTTAGTTCTATTTTACCAGCAATGATAAAATAACTAGAAATTATGAAGGAACTAATTGAGAGCCTGACCAGAAAAGCTGGCGATACCCTGATGAAGCATTTCCGCCAGGACTGGGCTTTGCTCAAGAAGCGAGGCACAGCCAAGGAAGTAGCTACCAGATATGATAAAGAGGTGGACAGGTTAATTGTTGAAGAGATTAAGAGACATTATCCTCACCACAGCCTGCTCACCGAGGAAAGCGGTTTTCTCCAGGATGACCCTGATTGGCTCTGGATTGTAGATTCTCTGGATGGCACAGGTAATTTTGCCGATTTCAACCCCCTCTTTTCCGTATGCATAGCCCTGATGCACCAGAGCGAACTTCTACTGGGAGCAATTTATGCCCCGGCGATCGATGAGTTTTACTTTGCCGAAAAGGGCAAAGGGGCTTACTTAAACGGGGTAAAGATTCAGGTATCCGATGTATCAGACCTCGACCTGAGCTACATTCTCTACTGTGAAGGTGGAGATAAAGATCGAGGAAGAACGGGCGAGCTTCTGCAAAAGGTTTACCTCCGGGTTACGGACATACGCAAGCTTGGTTCGGCTGGACTGGAAACCGCCTGGGTTGCCGCCGGCAAAGGGGATGCCTACTTCTCCACCAGGATTGAACCCTGGGATGTCGCCCCCGGCGTCTTATTAGTCCAGGAAGCCGGTGGAAAGGTCAGCGATTTTCAGGGCAAACCCTGGCAGCCCCAGACAGGCGACCTTCTATTCTCAAATAAAAAGCTTCACGAAAAGGTATTGAGCCTGCTTTCTTCTCGGTGATAGAAGATAGCATTATGTCAACAGAGAAAGTAATTATAAGGACACTGGGAGGGAAAGAAATTACCATAACGGAACAAACTCCCATCCCCTGTTTTCGCTGTGGCATCTGCTGCACCAGCTACCAGGCTCCACTTACCCCCGAAGACATAAACAATATTGCCTCAGCCCTGGGAATATCACGCTCAAAGTGCATCTCCAGATATGCTCTGAAGGTGCCGATAAAGGAAGGGTACCTGCTCAAGCACACGAAGAAGGGCTGCGTCTTTCTGGCCTGGGATACGGACGGGAAAGCCCGCTGCACCATACATCCCTCACGTCCTAAAGCCTGCCGGGAATGGACGCCCAGCCTTTCCAGGCCCGCATGCCTCGAAGGACTAGCTAAACTCAAGTCCGAAGGACAGATAATGCTGCTGGAGGAACTCTTCAGCTCCCAAAAAGACAGGCAGGACCTTTCCTCATCCCTGGAAGGAGAAGCACCTGATGCCTGAACTACCTGAGGTAGAGACGATTAAGAACGAGCTTGCGCCCTGGGTCGTGGGGCAAAGCTTCACTCAGGTTACCATCCTTGATACCGAGCTGGTGTGCGGTGGTTCCGTCGAAGAAGTCCGTCGCGGGTTAATCGGGCAGAAGGTAGAAAGCCTGGGACGCCGGGGAAAGTATCTCATCTTTCAGTTATCAAATGGCAGGTCGCTGATTATGCATCTCAGGATGACCGGCGTCTTGCTGTTAAATCCCAAAGGAGTTGACCGCTATGCCCGGGCGGTCTTTCACTTTTCCAACGGGCACCGCCTGGTTTTCAGCGACCGGCGCCGGCTGGGATTGCTATGGCTGGTAGAAGATGCCGATACTGTGGTCTGCAAGCTGGGCCCCGAGCCGCTGGATGAAAGCTTTACGCCGGGCATTCTGGGACAAAGATTGAGCCGGCATCACATCCCCGTAAAAGCAGCGCTTCTCGACCAGTGTATCGTCGCCGGAATCGGCAATATGTATGCCGATGAAGCCCTCTTTGCCGCCCAGATTCACCCCCTGAGAAAAACCGACTCGCTGTCGCCCGAAGAGGTGCAAACTCTATATCGGAGCATCCGCAGAGTTCTCGGGGCAGCCATCGGCAGCAAAGGCGCCAGCGTGGATACCTACGTCCGCCCTGAGGGCGAGCTGGGCACAGCTCATTTCGATTTTAAGGTCGCTCATAAGGGAGGCGAACTCTGCCCCGTTTGCGGCAGCACCATCGAGCGGGTCCCGGTGCAGAACCGCGGCACCTGCTTCTGCCCCAGATGTCAACCTTTGGGTTGCGGGCCTCTGATATAAAGCTGGCAGCCGCCGGATTTGAGCCAGCGGCGCCATATTCCTTGGCATCTTCGTAACCCGAGTGTCTCATCCACCCTCAAAGTCCGTCCTTGTCTTCCTGGAGGATAGTTTCGAGGAGGACTTCAAGGCCTGACTAGATGTATCTGCCTACCGATTCGGCAACTGACCTGAGTTCGTTCATCAATCTGGCGAAGTCCGATGGAGTAAGGGACTGAAGTCCATCTACGAGGGCTTCCTTGGGGTCGGGGTGAACCTCAATGAGGAGCCCATCGGCACCCGCAGCTATGGCTGCCTTAGCCATCGCTGGAACCAGGGCGTAGTGACCGGCAGCATGGCTGGGATCGACGATTAAAGGAAGGTGGCTGGACCTCTTAATCACGGGTATAGAGCATATATCGAGAGAAAAGCGAGCGCTGGTCTCAAAGGTCCTGATACCTCTCTCGCATAAAATGAGCTGGCTGTTCCCCTCTGCTAGCAGATAGTCGGCCGCTGTAAGCCATTCAGCAATGGTGCATGAAAACCCCCGTTTCAGCAAGACGGGGTGCTTACTCTTGCCAATCTCGGTTAGCAGGGCGAAGTTTTGCATATTTCGGGACCCGACTTGAAGGATATCCGCATACTTTGCTACCAGGCTCACATCGTGGGGGTCCACTACCTCGGTAACTACAGGTATGTTGAACTGCTCTTTAGCTCTCGCCAGCAACTCCAAGCCGGCCTTCTCCAGCCCCTGAAAGCTGAAGGGGGAGGTGCGTGGTTTAAAGGCACCACCACGCACAATACAGGCTCCTCCTTTTTTCACAGCCCTGACCGCCTTCATGAGCTGCTCTTCGTTTTCCACAGCACAGGGCCCTGCCATAACCACAACACGCTTGCCCCCGATCTCAATCCCATTAATGGAAACTACGCTGTCCTGTGGTTTGAATTCGCGGGAGGCGAGCTTATAGGGTTTCATAATCCGGGCTACGTTCTCCACTCCAGGGAGCAGGGCGAAGATGTCGGTGGGTAGCTGTCCCGTGTTGCTTCCCAGTAAAGCCACCACTGTCTTGTCAGTGCCCAGATTCAACTGGGTGTCCAGTCCCAGCGATTTAGCCTTCTGCACCACCCCGTTTATCTCTTCTGGAGTGGCACCTTTTCTCATCCCTACTATCATAGCGCCCTGAAATGATATATATATTCTGCCCTTTTGTCTAGGCTTCTAAAGGGCATTTGGATGAGCAAAGGCGCCAGCGTGGATACCTCCGTCCGCCCCTAGGGCGAGCCGGGCACAGCCCATTTCGATTTTAAGGTCGCTCATAAGAGAGGCGAACCCTGCCCCGTTTGCGGCAGCACAACCGAGCGGGTCCCGGTGCAGAACCGCGGCACCTGCTTCTGCCCCAGATGCCAGCCTTTTGATTCGGCCCTCTGATATAAAAGCTGGCAACTGCGGGACTTGACCCAGCGACCGAGAGCTTTCTAACCCCCTGTGCTAAGCAAATGCTGGCCTGGTATAGGCCTTCCATTTGAGTCTACATAGGGATATAATTGAAAAGGAAGCGGAGTATGAAGATAATACTTAGTTCGAAAAGACACCATTACCTGGCCAGAGTTAGCATCTTTTTGGCTACGGTAGCCTTAATTGCCACGATGGTCGGCTGTGATTTTAGTCCTCCTGGTGGTGTTCGGTATTCCTTGAGCATCCCGAGCACAGAAGGAGGCTCGGTAACTGAGCCCGGTGAAGGAGCGTTCCCCTTATATAGCGAAGGAAGGGTGGTTGACCTGGTGGCGACTCCAGATTCTGGCTATCACTTTGTCGAGTGGACAGGTAATGTGGACACCATTGCCGATGTCGAGGATGCCACCACTACCATAACCATGCTTAGCTCCTGCGTAATCACCGCTAACTTTGAGCCCTAGAGAGATAGAGGAAGACTCAAGCCTCCGACAAGGCTTCAAGCTATCCCCAAACTTCACTGGCCTAGGAAGTGGTATAATAATAGGATTAGGATGTATACTATGGCTGATTAGCAGCCTGGCCAGTGGATTCGGGGGGATAGGCATTGTGAATGTCTAGGAAGTGAAACTATGCCAACTTGTCCTCTCTGTGGAACTGAAGTAAGCGAAGGCGCCGGCTTTTGTTCTAAGTGCTTGCGTCGACTGATGAGAGGGAAAGCCCCTAAAGGAAAGAGCAAGAAAAAGCTGGCAGTAATCATAGCAGCTTGTGTTATAGCTATCAGTGCAGTGATTGTCGTAACTACACACTTGCCAAAAGTGCCATCAGGAGGCGTAGCGGAGATTGAGTTTGTTGCGGTCTCCGCCTATGATTTTGCTCAAGAACTCTTCGCCCCTGGATTGACAAGCTTACAGAGAGACGACATCTGGGAAGACTACGCAGGAAAGCGAGTTGAATGGACGAATGAACTTAAATATGTGTCCTCAGAAGAAGAAGGGCTAGCAGCTTATTTTCTTAATCCATTGGACCGGGCTCGAACAGAGGTCGTGGCCTCTTTTGACGAAAGTCAGAGGTCGAGCCTAGAGGAACTTAGTGAGGGCGACCTGGTCACTTACACTGGCGTCCTGGCCAGCTTTGAAGGAGCTGAAATCAGCTTGCGAGATTGCACTGTCGTATCCCTGCCTATTGTACCCTTATGGTGGAATGGCAACATCGATACTCACAACAAACGAATTCTGGTTGGGGATGAAATACTCTGCCTCGGTCCAAGTACATATGATGATGCTACTGAATATCGCCACGGTTTCCCCCCCAAAATTACAGCTATCGACAGAGAAACAGGGGAGTTGCTGTGGGAAGATGAGCAAACAGAGTCCATCCTGGTGGGAATTGACTCCCAATATGTATACGCCTGGCATTTGGCGAAAGAGATTGTTCCTATGTCTGAGCCAGATTATCCCTGGTACTGGTTTGCATCCGGCATAGCGGCTCTAAACAAAACCTCCGGCCAGATTGGCTGGTCTTCCTTCCTCTCTGAGGACGTTAACTGTATACAGCAACCTGACTGCCTCCCCGACGAATGGTCCCGGTCCGATTTTGTGGACTGCTGTGTATTGGGAGAAAGTGTGAAGGAAGAGATAGAAGAGA
>Ga0315555_1001177_pt1 | contig 18847 bp, 16 predicted proteins | sample SalMarSW160380MG_FD_202113 | JGI IMG/M metagenome (GOLD analysis project Ga0315555, IMG submission 202113) | Salt marsh sediment microbial communities from the Plum Island Ecosystem LTER, Massachusetts, United States - Salt Marsh Sediment SW1603-80 ... | reverse complement strand
CGCAGATGATCACGCCGCGCAGGAACGGAGGCGGCAGGCGCCGGCCGATGCGGGCCCCGATCTGGCCGCCGAGGATGGCGCCGCCGGCGATCAGCACGACCACGTCCCAGTGGACGGGGGCGATCAAGGCGAACAGGACGGCGGCCACTCCATTCGTTACCGCACCCAGGACGTTCTTCAGGGCGTTGAGGCGCTGGATATGGTCGGGCAGGAAGGTGGTCAGGAGGGCGATCATGATGATGCCCTGGCCTGCCCCGAAGTAGCCGCCGTAGATCGACGTGGCGAACATGGCCAGGGTCAGCGGCAGGCCGCGGTCAGCGGCGGCGTGGCGGTGAGCGGCCAGGGTCCGGTTCATCCACGGCCCGATCACGACCAGGACCAGGGCCACGCCGATCAGGATCGGCACGATTGCCTCGAAGGCGCCCGGCGCGGCCCGCAGCAGCAGCGCCCCGGTGAGGCCCCCGGCGCCGGTCACTGCGGCCAGGCGTAGCGCCCGGGCGCGCTGGCCCGTCAGCTCGCGGCGATAGGCCACCGAACCACTGACCGATCCCGGCACCAGGCCCACCGTGTTCGACACGTTGGCGTCGTAGGGGGCGTAGCCCAGGGCCAGCAGCGTGGGGAAGGTGATGAGCGTGCCCGAGCCGACGATGGTGTTGATCGTTCCGGCGGCCACGCCCGCGGCGAGGATCGTGCCCGCTTCGATGGGGGTCATGGCCGAGATCGTAGCCGGGCGGCTGGACCTCTGCCGTCCGATCCGATTCGTCGCGGCGGGCGGTGTCAGTGAGGTGGTAGTAATCTTCATGCCCCCGAAGTGAGTGCCTCCGCCGTTCTGGAGGTGCGCAGCCGGGTTCGCATGGGATCAGAAGCTCGTTTCTCCGGAGGTCTGCCGATGTCGTCACCAAGCAGGCGCGGGCCAGCGACGCATGCTGCGTATGCTCTGGCGGCCACCACTGTCCTCCTCGGCGCCGTCATCGTGGCCGGGTGTGGGCCGTCCTCTGCCGCCACCGCGCCCGTCGCCACCGCCACGGCATTGCTCGAGATCTCACCGAGCCCATCGGCGACTCCCTCCCTGGCATCGCCATCCGGCACGCCCGGTATCTACGCCGATCTGGATGGTGCGCCGGCCGAGGAAGACGTCGCCCACCGCCTGGCGCTGGCGATCATGATCGACGACCAGCCCTCGGCGCGTCCGCAGGCCGGCTTTACGGCGGCCTCGATCGTCTGGCAGGCTCCTGCTGACGGCGGCCAGACGCGCTACATGATGGTCTTCCAGGAGGGCGAGGCCGTGGACATCGGTCCCGTCCGATCCGCGCGTCCGTACTTCGTTCGCTGGGCCACCGAGTATCGCGGCGTCTTCGGCCACTACGGCGGCGACAACGAGACTCTCCACGACGTGATACCGGAGCTCAAGAGCAACTTTTGGGACATGGACGGGCTGACCTACAAAGGTGGCTGCCCCTACCATCGCATCTCGTCGCGGCCCATGCCCCACAACGCCTACACGAACACCGAGAGCCTCTACAGCTGCGCCGCGAAGCTGGGCTACCCGGACGTGTTCAGCCCCAGGGCCGAAACGTATACGTTCGCAGAAGACAGCCCCGCCAGCACGCTGCCCAGTTCGGGCTGGATCCTGATCGACCAGCGGAGCATCGACGTCAGGTATGACTACGACCCCGCCGCCAACGACTACGCGCGCTCGCTCAACGGTCAGCCGCACCTGGACGCCGCCAACGGCCAGCGGGTCCGGGCCAGGAACGTGGTGGTTCTCTTCCAGTCGTTGACGAGCTACACCGAGCCGGGACACGTACGGCCGGTCGTCGGTAGCGTCGGCTCGGGTCAGGCCCTCATCTTCCGCGAAGGCAGAGTCGTGGAAGGCAAATGGGTCAAGAAGACGGAGACTTCGCTCACCCGCCTCTACGATGCTGCCGGGACGGAAATCCCGTTCGTACGCGGCCAGATCTACATGCAGGTCGTCCCGATCGGCACGAAGGTCACCTACGAGGCTGACTGACGGCCGGAGCCACACGGGTCGCCCGGGTCCAGAGGTGAGGTTGGGGTGGCCCACGGGGATCGAACCCGTAACCTGCGGATCCACAGTCCGCTGCTCTGCCGATTGAGCTAGGGCCACCATCGCCGCGCCAGGCGGGAACCGCCACGGGGCGACGCGGAGTATAGCCTGAGGCGCCGCCCCACGCCGTGGCTCGCGCGTGCAGGCGACCCTGGGCACGCCCTGGTGCGTCGGCGCACCGCGCCCCCTCGCTGCTCCCACCCATCCGGTCAGGTCAACCGGTACATCAGCTGCATCAGGGTCTGGTACCACCTGGCGATGCCCGCCCCGGACCTGCGGGTGGGGCCGGGGCGGGCGGTTGGGCCTTACCGTTGCCCTAACAAAGACGCCGCCTGGATCACGCGATCGCAGATGACAGCTCGAGCCCTTCGGACCGCAGCCAGCCTGGCCCCGACGCGATTGGTTCGTGCCGCCGGCCTGGCCTTCTCGCTGGCTGCCGTCATGACGGCCGCCTCGGCGGCGCCGGCTCTCGCCTGGGACGCCGAGAGCTTCAGTACCCAGGACGAGCAGCTCCTCTTCACCCTGACCAACCAGGATCGCGCCTCGGCCGGCCTCAACGCCCTGGCCGCCGACTCGTATCTCCACAACAAGGCCGAGTGGCGTGCCAAGGACATGGCCGATCGCGACTACTTCGACCACAAGATCCCGCCCGACGACAAGCTCGTCTTCTACTACATGTCGAAGGACGGCTACTGCTTCAAGGTGGCCGGCGAGAACATCGGCCTCTCGACCTACTCCGACGCCGAGGCCACCAGCCGCATCGAAAAGGCCTTCATGAGTTCGGCCAGCCACCGGGCCAACATCCTGGGCGACTGGGTGAGGATGGGGATCGGTGCCTACAAGGCGGCGGACGGGCGCAAGCTGTATACGGTCCTGTTCTCGGTTCCGTGCGGCGCGAAGGCGACCCCCAAGCCTGCCGCCAAGCCGACGCCCACGTCCACCCCGGCCGAACCGACGCCGACCCCGTTGCCTGTCGGCACGCCGGCGGTCCTGCCTTCGCTTCCGTCGGCTCCCACTGTTGAGCCGTCGCCTGTCGAGCCGCCGGCTGTAGATGCCGCGCCTGAGGTGCAGCCGGCCAGCCTGAGGGTGCGCGACAAGGCCGGCGAGGAATCCGGCCAGGGTCCGCTCGAGGGCCTGTTCCGGCTGCTGTTCGGCGGCATCTTCCCCTAGTCTCGCCGTGCCAAGCCGCCCTACACTGCGCTCGTGCCTTCAGTACAGCCAGCCGCGCCCAAGCTCCAGGTCTCTCTCGCGGGTGCGCCTGCGCGTCGCCCCCACGACGGCCCAATCCTCGAAGCGCGTGACCTGACGAAGCGCTACACGCTCGGCAACCGCAGAGTTGAGGCCGTCAACGGGGTCTCACTCAGCGTCCACCGCGGCGAGTTCGTGGCCATCATGGGCCCATCCGGCTCGGGGAAGAGCACGCTGCTGCTGCTGCTGGGCGGACTGGACCGGCCGACGGCTGGCGAGGTCATTCTCGACGGCGAGGCGGTCAGCCGCCTCAACGATCGAGAGACGACCATCCTGCGCCGGGAGAAGACCGGCTTCGTCTTCCAGTTCTTCAACCTGATCCCTCTCCTCGACGTCTACGAGAACGTCGCCCTGCCGTTCACCATCGCCGGCGTCGACCCCCGGCGGGGCGAGGCCGCCGCCAGCATCCAGGACGTGCTCGGGCGAGTCGACCTGGTAGGCCGAGAGCGCAACCGGCCCGATCAGCTCTCCGCGGGCGAACAGCAGCGGGTCGCCCTGGCCCGGGCCCTTGTCACACGGCCTGCGATCCTGCTGGCCGATGAGCCGACCGGCAACCTCGACTACGCGACCGGCGGCGAGATCCTCGACGAGTTGTGGCGCTCGTGCGACGAGCTGGGCCAGACCATCGTCCTGGTCAGCCACGATGCACGGGCCGCGGCCTACGCCGACAGAGTGCTGGTGCTGGGCGATGGCCGGATCTGCGACGAGATCAAGCTCGGGCGAAACGCCGATCACGACGCCCGCCCGCTGATCGCGCGGCTGGCTCAGCTGGGCCTCTAGGCCGTGCGGCGCCTCTCGTCGCTGGCCTGGCGCAGCCTTCGGGCCCGCCCGCTGCGCAGCTTCCTGACCGTGGCCGGAGTGGCCGTCGGAGTGGCTGTGCTCTTCGCCTCGCTATCCGCCGGAGCCGCGATGGACGCCGCCGTGGAGCGGGCCGCGGCGGACGAGATGGGCCGCGCGGCTCTGCGGGTGGAAGCCCTGGAGGAGCGCGGGCTGGGTCCCGAGACGCGGGACATCGTCGCCGCCACGCCGGGCGTGGCCGTGGCCGCCCCGGCCCTGGAGCGGCGGACGTACCTCGCGGCCGGCCTGGAGGTGGCGCCGTCCGACGCGCTCCCGGCGCCGGTCACCGTGCTGGGCATCGATCCCATAGCCGAGCCACGGCTCCACGACATGCCGCTCTCCAGCGGGCGGCTGCTTCTCGTCGCAGACACGCGTAGCGCCCTCGTGACCAGCGCCCTGGCCGACGCCGAAGGGCTGCGACTCGGCGACACGCTGACCCTCAACGGCGCCGCCGCACCCGGCCCGCAGGACTTCACGATCGTGGGCATCCTCTCCGGGGAGGGCTACCTGCCGCGAGCCGGAGGACGGCTGGTGATCGTTCCGCTGGCGGAGGCCCAGGCGCTCTTCGATACCGGCGGGGTGACGCGCCTGGATCTGGGTCTGAGGGCCGGGGTCGCCACGAGCGACGTAATCGCCGAGCTCGAGGCCAGCATCGACACCGAGCCCTACCTGCTGGCGGTGGCGGCCGACACAACCGCGTCGCTGCGCCGGGGCACGGCCGATCTGCAGGCGACCCTGCTGCTGGTGGCAGCCGTAGTGCTGTTCGCCGGCGCGTTCTTGATCTTCAACACCCTGTCCATGACCGTTGCGGAGCGGACGCGAGAGGTCGGCCTGCTGCGGGCGGCCGGCACGACCCGGCCCCAGGTGATGATGCTGATGCTGCTCCAGGCGCTGGCCCTGGGGGCAGCGGGCTCGCTGGCCGGAATAGCCGTGGGCGCCGGTGCAGCGGCCCTGACCCTGGGCTGGGTCGGCTCGACCGGGTCGGTCGCGTTCGGCGGCCCGGACCTCAGCCCGGCGCCCATCCTGCTGACCCTGGCGATCGGGATACTCGTCACTCTCGCGGCCTCGCTCGAGCCGGCCTGGAGGGCCAGCAGGATCACCCCGATCGACGCCCTGCGGCCCGGTCCGGCGACGTCGGCTGCGGGAGTCGCCCGGCTGCGCTGGCTGGTTCTGGTGTTCGGCGTCGTGGCCATGGCTGCCTTCGCCGTGTGGCCTCGCGGGGCCGGCGGGTCGACGGGCCCCGGCACGGGCGCCGCCGTCGGCTCCGGACTGTGGGGCCCGCTGGTGGTCTACGGTCTGCTCCTGGCCGCCGTCCTGATCGTGCCTCGTCTGCTGGGGCCCCTGCTGCGAGTGGCCGCTATGCCGTTCGGCATGTTCCGCAGCCAGGTTCGGCTGGCTCGCAGCTCGCTGGCGCGCGACACCAGCCGCACCGCCCTGACCGCCGGGGCGCTGGTGATCGGGCTGGCCATGGTCGTGGCCCTCGGCACCGCGGCCCAGAACGTTCGCCGTATCGGGCAAGGCTGGCTGGCCGAGACGATCCCGGGATCCGAGCTGCTGATCTCGATTCGGCCGGTGGCAATCGACGGCGAGATCCGTGACGAGATCGCGGCCATGCCGGGCGTCAAGTCGGTTTCGCCGATCGGCCTCTTCGGAGTGCCGTGGGAGGGTGTGCGCCAGGAGGCGGCGGCCGTCGTCGGCAGCGACTTCGCCGCCGATGGGCGGCTCGTCTTCGTCGAGGGCAATCCGGCATCGGCCTTCGCCGCGCTCGACGCCGGCGGCGCCGTGATCGTGCCCGAGTCGCTGCGATCCGAGGCCGAGATCCACCTGGGCGACATCCTGACCTTCGGCACGGGCCCCGAGCCCACCAAGCTGCGGGTCGTGGGCATCGTGGCCCACTCGATACCCGGCGATTCCCAGGAGGCGATCCTTGTTGGCTGGGCAGACGCCAGCGAGGCGTTCGGGGCGATTGGGGCCGATTTCTTTGCCATCCGCTACCAGCCCGGTCTCGAGAGCTCGGCCCGGCCGGCCGTTCACGCGGCCGCTCGCAGCTACGCCCTCGAACCGGCCGACCTGGATCGAATCCGCGGGACCGTCGGCGATGCGCTCGACAGGCTCTTCCACCTGCTCGACGCCATGGCCCTGCTGGCCGTGGTCGTGGCCGGACTGGGCATGGTCAACACTCTCTCGATGAGCGTCCTGGAGCGCGTGCGCGAGATAGGCGTGCTGCGTGCGACCGGCATGTCGAGCCGTCAGGTCTGGGGCATGGTCGTCATCGAGGCCGGTTTGCTGGGCCTGGCCAGCGCCCTGGTGGGCGCCCTTGTCGGCGTCGGTGTGGGCAGTCTGCTGGTCGCCTGGTCGAGCAGCGGGCTGTTCGGAGCCTTCGAGCCGCCGTGGCTGTCGATAGTCCTGGCGGTCCTGTTCGGAGTCTTGATCAGCATCGCCGCGGCTATCTACCCGGCCGGCCTCGCCAGCCGGCAGTCGATGGTGCAGGCGCTCCAGCACGAGTAGAGCGGCCTCCGGGGGCTGCCCCACGGCCGACGCTCCTATCGCTAGACGCCACCTGCTAGACTGCCCACCGGGCCAGGAGGAGCGGCCCGATGGCCGGTATCTGGGCACCGCGCCAGCCCGACAACAAAGGGAAATCAACGCATGCTCGCGACCCCCTCGCTGAATCGCCTTCCGGCCGCCGAGCGCGGCGTCACGATCGGCGATTTTCTTGTCCCGATCCGCCTGGGCGAGCGCCTGAGTTCGCGCCTGCGCCACGTGGCGCTGATCGTCATCGGGGCCGCCTTCATTGCCCTGACCGCCAACGTCACCGTCTGGCTGCCCGAGAACCCGGTCCCGATCACCGGCCAGACGCTCTCCGTTCTGCTCGTCGGCGGCGCCCTGGGCCTCCGCCGGGGGCTGCTGTCGGTCGGCCTGTACCTGGTGCTCGGCTTCTTCCTGCCCGTGTACGCGGGTCATCACCAGGGCCTTGAGACGATTGTCGGCACCGGCTCGACCGGGCTGGTGATGGGCGCGCGGGGCGGCTACCTCGTCGGGTTCCTGGTCGCGGCCGGAGTCGTCGGCTGGCTGGCCGAGCTGGGTTGGGACCGCCACTTGCCGGGCGCTGTCGCGGCGATGCTGGTGGGCGAGGCCGTGATCTACGCCGTGGGCGTTCCCTGGCTGGCCACCGCCCTGCACTGGTCGCCGGAGCGGGCGATCGCCGCGGGCCTGACGCCGTTCATCCTCGGCGATGCCATCAAGCTGGCCATTGCCGCGGCCGTCTTCCCGGCGGCCTGGTGGCTGGTGGGCCGCCGCGCCGAGGACCGCTAGGGGGCTCGGCGCCGGGCGGGCGATACCTTCGTGTCGCCTGCGCCCCTCGCTCACGCACCCTGAAGTGCGCTCGCTCCGGTGCTCGGCTTCCGGGCCGGCCTCTAGAGAGTCGTCCAGTCGTTTGGGCCGAGCTCGCCCACGCCGAATAGCGGCAGGCAGGGCTCCAGGCCTTCGATGGTGACCGGCACCAGGTCCCGATTCCAGGTCTCGCGCGTGACGCGCAGCCTGCGCTCGACGACTCGCTTGCCGCTCACCTTCCAGACCTCGTCGCCGTTGTCCTTGTAGCCGAGCTTGGCCGAGACGCCGGCCGAGGCCGAGTTCCCGGGGAAGTAGCCTGACTCGGCCGACTCCGCACCCAATCCATCGAAGGCCAGGGCCAGGATCGCGGCGCGCATCTCGGTCCCGTAGCCGCGGCCCTGGAAGGCCCGCCCGAGCCAGCTGCCCGAGGCCACCTCGCGGCGAACGGCGAAGTCGCGGGCGTGAACGTCCTGGATGCCGATGGGCTTGCCATCCGCTACGACGGCCAGTCCGAGCACCCAGTTCGTGGGCGTCCAGCTGCCCCGCGTCTTCCACCAGTGCAGCAGAAACTGGCGCTCGAAGGCGGGGGAGGGAAGGTTGTGCCAGGGGCTGGCGAAGAAGACCCGCCCCTCCTCGACGACGCCTGCCCTGGCCACGCTCGTCAGCTCCAGCAGGTCGTCCTCGGTCGGCAGGCGCAGCTCGAGGCGCGGCGTTCGCAGGCGGAGGTCGAACAGGGGCCAAGGATGTCCGGGCATGGCACAAGACTACCGGAAGGGGGTCCCAGGCTCACTGGCCACAATGGAGAGTCGATCAGGCGGTCAGCGTCGACCAGGATGCGGCGGTTCCTGCCAGGTACAGCAGGCCAATGCCGAGGGAGACGGCCGACGAGACAAGACTGTCGCGATCGGTCGGGATGTCTCCTTGCAGCCGGCCGGTCGCGGCCAGCAGCTGGGGCGCCAGCAGGAGACCGCGCAAAGCGTAGACGGCCCCGATGACGAGCAGGCCTGGGGCGAGGAGCGGCAGCTCGGCGATCCAGCCCGCCCCGGAGAAACCGTAGGCGCCCCAGACGGCGAAGACAGCAGCCAGCCCGAGCGAGGCGGCCGTCATCACTATCGGGCCCGCGGCCATCAGCTGCTCGGGCGCACCGAAACGGCGCTGCAGGGCGGGTGAGAAGGCGGCCACGACATGGAACAGGGCCACGGCCAGGCTCATCAGCCCGGCTGCGGCCAGGAGTACGTCTGCCACTCTCTTCCTCCGCTACGGCCACGACCCGGCTGAAGGTATCACGCCGAGGCGGGCGGCCGTTCGGCCGCGGGCGTCAGGCCGACTTGCGGCGCCGGGCCAGTGCGGCCTCTGCGGTCTTCTCCTCTGCCGGGGCCGTCGCGGCCTTTCGAGCTCCGGCTGCCGCCAGCCCTTCGGGCGCCTGACCTGCCCGCGATGCCCGGGCTGCGGTGACGCTGGCCTCCAGTGCCGCCATCAGGTCGCCCAGTGAGGCTGCCGGCGCGGCGGCCGGCTCCGCGATCTCTGCCCCCGTGGCCTTGGCCTCGATGATGGCCAGCAGGGCCTCGCGATAGCGGTCTTTGTGAGCCGAGGGATCGAACTCGCCCGTCATGGCGTCCACCAGCTGCCCGGCCATCGCCTTCTCCGCCGGCTTAACGTCGAGTTCTGCATCGCCCAGCGACAGGTCGGCCGCGGAGCGGACCTCGTCCGGCCAGTGGAGCGTGGACAGCAGAAGGGTCTCGGCGAAGGGGTCCAGGATGGCCAGTTGCTCGCGGTCTTTGAGGACGATCTTGGCCACGGCCCGCAGGCCCTTCTCGGCCAGGATCTGCTTGAGTAGATGGAACGCCTTGCGCGCCACCGGCTCGGGTTCGAGGTAGTAGGCCTGCTTGGCGAAGCGGGTGGCGTCGGCGTTGGTCGCGAGCGGCACGAACTGCTCGATCTCGATGGCCCTGACCGTCTTCAGCGGCACGGACTGGAGGTCCTCGTCGGTGACCACGACGTACTGGTCGGGGGCGATCTCGTAGCCGCGGACCGTCTGGCTGCGCTCGATGTAGACGTCGTCCGTGGGGCAGTACGTCTTCATCTGGATCCGGCCGTGGCACTCAGCGTGGAGCATGTTGAAGCTCACGCCCTTGGACTCGGTGGCCAGGTACATCTTGACGGGGATGGTCACCAGCCCGAACTGGATGGCCCCTTTCCACATCGATCGCGCCATCGGAGGCACCTCGCTCTCGCGGGCCCGTCTCGGCCTGACCCGCGGAGGCGCAGCATAGCGCGCGATCGCCGGTTGTCGAGAGGGGCGCGGGCGCGGTCGCGCCCTCCGGGGCGGGCTACTTCGCCCGGAGCTCCGCCTCCGCCTCGGCGATGCGGACGAGGATCCCGTCGCGCAGTCTGTCCAGCCCGGAGTTGACGTCGCGGGCACTGGTGCCGATCGAAGTCAGGGTGGCCTTGAGGGCGCGGATCGTCTCCAGCTGCTCGCGGACGCCCTTGAGGGCCTCTTCCACGGCCGCGGCATCGACTTCGACGTTGCGCTCGCGAAGCGTCTGCAGGGCCAGCAACCGGGCCAGGCGGACCGCGGCCTCGAGGGTGGCGGCGTCGGGAGCGACAGGATCGATGACGCAGTAGACATCCCCGGCACGGACGTCGAAGGGGGCGATGCCGGTGGGGGCATGGACGGGCGAGAAGACGACCAGGGCCACGGCCGCGTCGCGGTTGGTCTTGGCCTCACGCAGCTCGTCGCGCATGGCCCGGCCGGAGACGTAGCGGTCCTTGCACTCCACGACGACGCGAAGCTCCGAGCCGGCGCACGCCTCCGGGTTGAGGGCCAGCACGAAATCGCCCTTCTTGGAGGCGATGGTGGCGCCGGCCTCCGTCGCGGTGCGCTCCAGGACGTCGCCCGAGCCCCGGGCGATGGCGCCCAGAAGCTCGTCTACGATGTCCTCGAAATCCGCCCCCTTGGCCGCGGACTTCGCCCGCTCGGACGCCCGGGCTGCGCCGGCGGCCTCCAGGGCCGCAAGGCGTTCGCCGATGCGATTGAAGCCCTCCGTCATCTCCACGCGGAACTGGTGAAGCGGCGAGCCGAGGCGGGTGGGATCCAGGAGCTGGGCCAGGCGCGAGGCGTCGCCGTCGAAGTAGGTCCCGAGCAGGGACTTCATCCGGCCGATCGCGCTGTCGCGCTTGGCCTCGTCGAACAGGTCGTCCACGAAGGTTCGCAGCTGGCCCCTGTCGCCCAGGAAACGCTCGAGGGTGCGCGGCAGGCGACCCTCGCCGTCGGCGAAGTTCTGCCGCAGCAGGTTGTCCAGGGCCGTGGCCGCCTTCTCGTTGGCTGCCTCCGTCTGGCGCAGCAGGCCCTGGAACTCGGCCCGTACCGCGTCCACGTTGACCGTGACCCCGACGCTGGCGATGGCCGTCAGGCCGACGCGCAAGGCCCTCTCGACGAGCAATGCGCGCTCCTCGGGCGACCGCTCGGCCACGAACGCGGCCAGGGCGTGGTCGTCGAGCACGAGGCGATCGACGCTGATGCGGTCGGCCTCGATGTTGACTTCGGCTCGGCTGGGCGGCGGGAGAGAGACGAGCTTGGCGGTTCCCATGCTCGTATTGTGCGCTGTCGCGGTGCCATCTAGGGTGTCACGGCCGCAGTTCTGGCACGGGCGAGGCGCGGCGTCGCCTGTACCATGGCGGGCCACACGAATCCACTATGAGGCCGGCCATGAAGATCGAGAGCTTCCCCTTCACCACAATCGACTGGGACGCAGTAGAGGCTGTCGAGTCCCCGGGCGCGACTGGCACGTCATTGTGGCGAACGGTCGAGATGGGCGATATCCGCATCCGGATGGGCGAGTTCGGGGCCGGCTACTCCGCGTCCGACTGGTGCCCGAAGGGCCATGTCGTGCTGATTCTGGAGGGCGAGCTGGTCACCGAGCTGACGGACGGGACGACGGTGACGCAGGGGCCCGGGCAGGGCATCCACGTCGGCGACGGCCAGACGCCGCACCGCTCGTCCACGAGCACCGGGGCGAAGATCTTCGTCGTCGACTGAGGCCCGTCCGGCTCGCCAGGCGCGCTCGCGCAAAGACCCACGCAGTCCCGCGGATCAGGCCGGGGTGTTCGCCCGGCCGCTCGCCAGGGGTGCGAGCTGGCGCCGAGACCGCGCTCGACGTTCGGACGAAGCCCCCCGGCCTTCTGCCTTGGGCTGCGGCGGCTCGGGCGTCGGATCAGCCGCAGCGGGGCAGGCGCCGGAATCGGAAAGCCGGGAGCGGCGAACCGCCCCCGGCCTTCGATCTGCGGGGCTATGAGTCGAGGATGGCCTCCGCCTCCTTGGCGTAGGCATCCATGACGTACGGGATGCCGGTGACGTCCGCGCACTCGTGGGTCAGCGACATCAGGTCGTTGCGGCCGATCGTGGCCAGGTTGAAGTTGCGCGAGCCGGCCATCAGCTGCTGCAGTCCGATCTGCATCTTCTGGACGACGGTGAAGATGCCGATCGCGCCGAGCGGGATCTCGGACAGCTGGTCCCCGTAGTAGGTCTTCAGCTCTTCCCAGCAGATGAAGACCTCTTCGACCCGGGTGCCGTACTTCTGGACCAGGCGCGGCACCTTCTCGTCTTCGAACCAGGTGCCGATGTTCTTGCCGACCATGCCGGGGATCATCAGGGCGCGGCCCATGCAGACCGCCTTGACGTACGGGCTGCCCATGGCGATCGCCTTGTAGATGTGATCCTCGGTGGCGAAGCCGCCGGCGAAGGCGAGGTCGGGCGGGCGGATGCCCTTGGCCTCGAGCTTCTTGCAGTACTGGTAGGCCAGCGAGTGCAGGTAGATCGAGGGCACGCCCCACTCGTTCATCATCGGCCAGGGGCTCATGCCGGTGCCGCCGGGCGCACCGTCGATGGTCAGCAGGTCGATCTTGGCATCGGCGCCCCAGCGGATCGCCATCGCCAGCTCGACCGCCGAGTAGGCGCCGGTCTTGAGGGTAATGCGCTTGAAGCCCAGCTTGCGCAGGCGCTCGACCTCGGCCATGAAGCCCTCGCGGGTCACGAAGCCGAGGCGGCTGTGGCGCTCGAACTCACGGATGGCGCCGTCCTTGTAGGACAGCTGGACGTCCGGGATGGTCGGGTCGGGCAGGACGACGTAGCCGCGGCGGGCGAGCTCGAGGGCGCGATCGAGCGTCTTGACCTTGATCTCGCCGCCGATGCACTTGGCGCCCTGGCCCCACTTGAGCTCGATCGTCTCCAGGCCGTGCTTCTCGAGCACGTACTCGGCGACGCCCAGGCGGGTGTCCTCGACGTTCATCTGGACGAGGATCTCGCCGTATTCGGTCTGGAACTTCTTGTAGGTGGTGATCCGGCGATCCATCTCGGGCGACTTGGCGACCCGGCCGGAGGAGTTCAGCTCCAGGCCAGGATCGATGCCGCAGACGTTCTCGCCGCAGACCAGGGTGATGCCGGAGATGGCCGCGCCGACAGCGAAGTGCTCCCAGTTGCGGCGGGCGATCTCGGTCGAGCCGAGGGCGCCGGTGAAGACGGGCATCTTCATCTTGACCTTGCGGTCCCAGCCGTAGTCGGTCTCCGTATCGACCTTCGGGAAGAGGGCCGTGTCCGGGCCCGGCTCGACACCGTCCGGCAGGCCGTCGGCGCCGACGGCGTAGCCCTGGATGTTCAGGTGCGAGTAGTCGATCGGGTAGTCCTTGTCGGCGCCCGCGGTGACCTCGCCGAAGTTCTGCGGGTACAGCAGCTCGCGACCCCGCATCGTGGCCAGGAAGATCTCGCACCCGCCGGTGCAGCCGTCGTGGCAGGCGGTGCACAAGCCCGACATCGGAACGACGCTGCGGGAGCGGTTAACCGAGCCCGTGACCTCGTTGGCGTTGGGCTGTCGGAGGTTCGCCATGTCGATCCTTTCCAGCTGAAGGAGTTGGTCTGACCCGGTAGCGAGCCGGAATGCCTTGCTGGTCTTGGCGCCCGCGCAGCCGAAACGGCCGTTGCGGCGGCGTGGCGGGGCGCGCGATCCGAGAGAAGCGACGCGGAAGCATGCCTGCTCCCATCCCATCCGCCAGCCGCGAACGGGGACTGTCTCGGCCGGGTGGCGCACCAGCCTGGCGCCGCCGGCTTCGATGTCGCGCTACCTCCTCCAGGCCATGCGCCGGGACGCTCCTCTTGGTCTCGCGTCCCAGGCGGCGATGGTAGCCGCCAGGATTCTCGGGCGAGACTTGATCGCACCCATATCGCAACTCCCCACGGTTGCGATTGGGTACATGAGGTTGCGGTTCGGTACGAGCGGCGGATTCGCGATGCTTCCGAGCGCCAGGTGTCGATGAAGGTCAACTTTCACGTAAACGGCAAGGTTGGGCTACCATGTCCGCATGGCTGAGACAAGCGCGATTCCTTCGGCATCAGGCAGGCTCCTTCGCATCCAGGAGGCCGCCGACGAGGTTGGGCTGACCGCGCGCTCGGTTCGGTACTACGAAGAGCTGGGGCTGCTTCGCCCGGCGGCCCGCTCCGAGGGCGACTACCGCCTGTTCGACGAGTCGGACCTGGAGCGGCTGCGCTTCATCAAGGGCCTGCGCGACGAGGCCGGCTTCTCCCTGGCCGAGATCGCCCAGCTTCTCGAGGACGAGGAGGCACGGCAGCGGGATCGCGAGGCCTACGACGCCACCCCCGACACAGAAAAGCGCCGCCTCCTCCTGGGCCAGCGGATCGAGACGTACGAACGCCAGATGGAGACGCTGCAGGCCAAGATCGAGCGCCTGCAGGCCATGGTCGACCAGGCCCGGGAGCGCCGCGATTGCAGCAGCCGGATGCTGGCCGAGCTTGGGCCCGATCCCAGCCGGGACCTCCGATGAGCGGTCTGGGCCGAATCCACCGGCGGTTTACCGGACGGGCGCTTCGCCACCGCAACTTCCGCCTGTTCTTCTTCGGCCAGTTGGTCTCGGTCACAGGCACCTGGATGCAGATGGCCGCCCAGGCCTGGCTGGTTCTGACGCTCGTCGGCACCGCCCAGGCCGCCTTCTACCTCGGCCTGCTGGGGGCCCTGCAGTTCCTGCCCGTCCTGCTGCTGGGCCTGTTCGGCGGGATGATCGCCGACCTGTGGCCCAAGCACCGCACCCTGGTGGCGACCCAGCTTGCCGCGGCGCTGCTGGCCCTGGTCCTGGCCGTGCTGGATCAGATGGGGGTCGTCCAGGTCTGGCACATCTTCGTCCTGGCGCTGGCCCTGGGGGTGGTCAATGCGATCGACATGCCTACGCGGCAATCGTTCGTCGTCGAGATGGTGGGCCACAAGGACGTCGCCAACGCCATCGGGCTCAACTCAGCCATCTTCAATGGCGCCCGGATCGCGGGGCCGGCCACAGCCGGCATCCTGGTGGCTGCGGTCGGCACGGCCCTGTGCTTCTTCTTCAACGCCGTCAGCTACCTGGCCGTGGTGATCGGGCTGCTGATGATGAGAGAGGTGGAGCTGATGCCGGCCGAACGGCTGGTCATGCCCAGGACGGTCTCCGCCGTTCGCCACAACCTGGCCGAAGGCCTGGCCTACGTTCGCCACACGCCGGTCGTGATGCTGGCCGTGCTCCTGGTCGGCGTGGTCTCGACCTTCGGCATGAACTTCAACGTGATCCTGCCGCTGGTCGCCGCCGGAGTGCTCGGCTCCGGGTCGGTCGGCTTCGGGCTGCTCATGGCCTCGATGGGCGTGGGGGCGACGCTGGCCGCCCTGGCCGTCGCCGCCGGGGCGCGGCCCCGGGTCAGGGTGCTGATTGGCGGCGCGATACTGCTGGGGGTGGCCGAGATGGCCCTCTCGGTCACCACGGTCTTCGCGATCGCCCTGGTCGTGGTCTTCCTGGCTGGCCTGGGCGCCGTGGCCATGGCCGCCTCGGCCAACTCGCTCATCCAGGTCGCCGTGCCGGGGCCCCTGCGGGGACGGGTGATGAGCGTCTACACCACTGTCTTCCTCGGCGCCACGCCTGCCGGCAACACCATGACCGGGGCCGTTGCCGGCGGTTTCGGCACGCCGGTGGCAGTCCTCATCGGCGGTTCCGTGGCCCTGGCCGCGGGCTGCGCAGCAGGCCTGGCCGCGTTCAGAAACCGGGCCGGAATGCAGGCCCCGGGAGTGCTGTCCGGCGAGGCCGTCGCGGAGCCGGTCGCCGAGGCCGCTCCCCCTGGAGTGGCAGCCTCGCTCTAGCTTGGCGCCAGGTCCAGGGCGTAGCCGAGGAGCCGGATCCCGGGCGCCGGCGAGAAGTCGATCGCCGGCCGACGTTCGAAGCCCAGGCTCTCGTAGAGGTGTATGGCCGCGGGCATCCACGCGCCGGTGTGGAGAACCATCCGGCAGCGACCCGCGGCGCGAGCTCTATCCAGGCAGGCGTTGGTCAGGGCCCTGCCCACGCCCGTACCTTGCGCCGCGGGGGCGACGCCCAGCATGCGCATGCCGGCCTCTCCGTCGCGCAGCTCCTCGGAGTAGGGGTCTTCCGGGCCGCCGACATAGGTCACGCCGCCCAGCAGGTCCCCATCTGGAGTCGCGGCCACCAGGACACATGACGTCGTCGCTCGGCGAGCGACGTCCCGCAGCTGGACATCGTAGGCGTCCTGGTGGGGCATCTCGTAGCCGATCGAGTGATAGGCGGCGACCAGCACCTCCCCCAGGGCCCGGCATTCTTCGGGCCGAATGGGGCGGATCAGGAACTCGGGCTTGCCGCGGCTCATGCCGGCAGCGTAACCGCCCGCGTCCCCCGGTTGCCGGCAGGGTGGGCCGCCTCCGCGCGAAAGACGGACATCCGCGCCATCATTAGCCAATGGCTCGCCGTCCGGCCGAAGGGCCGCTTCTCGTCTACGGCCCCCTCTCGCCCAAGTACGACTTCGGGCCCCAGCATCCGCTGAGCCCGCGGCGCTTCGGGCCCGGCATGGCGCTGCTCAAGGCCGTCGGCGCCCGGCCCGGCCTGGCACCGGAGCCGGCCACCGACAAGGAGCTGGGCTGGCTTCACGCTCGCGAATACGTAGCCGCGGTCAAGCGCTTCTCGGCGGATCCCGCCGCCGAGCCGGCCGGGTTCGGGATCGGGCCCGGTGACTGCCCGCCCTTCAAGGGCATGCACGAGGTTTCGGCCGCGGTCGCCGGCGGCTCGATCCGGGCCGTCGAGGCCATCCTGCGGGGCGACGTCGCCCACGCCTACCACCCCGGCGGCGGCCTGCACCACGCCATGCGAGCCCGGGCCAGCGGCTTCTGCATCTACGACGACGTGGCCCTGGCGATCGCCCGGGCGCGGCGCCGGGGCAAGCGGGTCATGTACGTGGACCTGGACGTGCACCACGGCGACGGCGTGCAGGCCCTCCACTACGCGGACCCGGGCGTGCTGACCGTCTCCTTCCACGAGAGCGGCGAGTCGCTGTTTCCCGGCAGCGGCTTCGTGAAGGAGCTGGGGGAGGGGACTGCCGCCGCCACCAGCGTCAACGTGTCCTTCGAGCCGCTGACCGGCCCTAAGCCCTGGCTGGCTGCCGTGCGCTCAATCGTGCCGCAGCTCGCCGCGGCCTTCGGGCCGGACCTGATCGTGAGCCAGCACGGCGCCGACGGCCACGTCTGGGATCCGCTGGCCCATCTGTCCCTGACCACAACGGCCATGGGCGAGGCGGCTCGCCTGGTCGACCGGGTTGCCCATCGCCATGCCGCGGGACGGTGGCTGGCCACGGGTGGGGGCGGCTACGACATCTACCGGGTCGTGCCCAGGGTCTGGGCCCTCACCTGGCTGGCCGGCGCGCATCGAGAGGCCCCGCGCCGGCTGCCGGCGAAGTGGCTCGAGCGCTGGGCCTGGGACGCCTCCCGCTGGGTGGACGACCTTCTCCCCGACACCTTCGAAGACGATCCGCTCCTGGCGTCCGAGCGGTCGGTCAGCGAGGCGGCGGCCGACAGGGCCGAGCGAACCGCAGAGGTCGTCCGGGCGCTGGTCGTGCCCGCGCTCCTTCGTACTGCCGAGGAGAGCGGCTGGTGGCAGGCCGACCCGGCTGAGGCGGCGGGCCGGAGAGCCGGCTCTCGGGGCCGCGGGCCGGGCTCCGCGCTCGAGCCGCGGGTGGTGGCGCCGCTCACGCCCGGCATGCTGGAACGGCTCCGGCTGGCGCCCCGGGTGATCGCCCCCGCCGACCCGGAGGCGGGTATGCGCATCCTGCAGGCCGCCCTTGCCGATCGGGCCCTCGTTGCCGGCGCCGTCGCCGGGGAGTGGCTGCTCGGCATCGCGCTCGCGGCGCCGGTCCCCGGCCTTGCCGTGGATCGCCTGGCAGCCATTGGAGTAGCGCCCCAGTTCCGGCGCCGCGGAGTGGCGACGGCCCTGCTCAAGGCGCTCCTGGCAGAGGCGGACCGCCGCGGAAGAGCGCTGGTCGTCCTCCATACCGCGGCCGAGCGAGACCCGGTCGAGCCCCTGCCTCGAGAGGAGCGGCGCCGCATAGTCGACCGGCTGCTGAGCGGGGCATTCGAGGCCCGTCCGGCCCCGGCTCGGCTCACGGCCGCGGATCCCACGGCCATGCTCGCCGTCCACTTGCCCCCGGGCGCCCCGCCGGGACTGCGCGGCGCGGCCCTGCAGGTCGCCGACCGCCTCTGACCACGGGGGAGGGGCCTGGCCCTCGGCGCCCGCCACCGCCGGTCGCCCCGGAGACCGCCATCGCCTTCCGGGGACCGGACGTGCGTCGCGGATAGGCGGCATCGGCAGGGTGGGTGCCTTCTAGCCATCCAATACCTATTGGGGTAGTATTCAAACAGTTCCAACGGCCCTGGTTCATCGGGACCAATGGCCGCATAAGCCAATAGGCAGTAGCTATATGTTTATTCCACCGGAAACAGACCGCCGCAGGAATGGCGGGCCGGCAAGACGGGAAGGTGCAGGGAAATGGATCGAATCAATCGCGGAATCTTCTTCCTCCGGGTGGTCCTGGGCGGCGGCTTGCTGTTCGCCGGGCTGGACAAGTTCTTCATGTGGGCGGACGGCAAGCCGTTCACCTCGGCGGGCTTCCTCCAGTTCGCGACCGGCGGGCAGTGGCTCAGCACCGAGAACATCAATCCCACCAAGGACTTCTGGGTATCGCTGGCGAGCAACGCCACGGCTGTGTCGATGATCGACACCCTCGTCGTGTTCGGCGAGGTCGCCATCGGCGCCGCCCTCATCCTGGGCCTGGCGACCCGTTTCGCCGGCCTCATGGGCGCGCTGATGATGGGACTCTTCTACGTGGCCCAGATGAGCTTCGCCAACGGCCCGTTCAACCAGCAGCTCATGTACGGCGTGATCGCCGGGACGATCGCCTACGTCGGCGCCGGTGCCTACGCGCTGGACACCGTCGTGAGCAAGATGCCGGTGATCCAGAGGATCCCGGCCGTCAAGTACGCCCTCGGATAATCGATTTCA
>Ga0315555_1001176_pt1 | contig 18856 bp, 13 predicted proteins | sample SalMarSW160380MG_FD_202113 | JGI IMG/M metagenome (GOLD analysis project Ga0315555, IMG submission 202113) | Salt marsh sediment microbial communities from the Plum Island Ecosystem LTER, Massachusetts, United States - Salt Marsh Sediment SW1603-80 ... | reverse complement strand
TGGCCGGCCTGGCGGTGACCGCCTTCGCCGGGAGCATGGCCCTTGCCCGGCTGGCCGGCGATCGACTGGCCGTCTCCCTGGGTTCGCGCCTGCTCGTCGTGGCCGGCGCCGCTCTGGCCGCTGTCGGGCTCGGCCTGGCCCTGGCCGTGCCGGTCATTCCCGTGGCGATCGCCGGCTTCGCCTTGATGGGCTTCGGCCTGGCTGCGGTCGTGCCGACGCTCTTCCGCGCCGCAGGCTCGCAGCCCGGAGTGCCCGCCTCGGTGGGGATCGCCGCCGTCTCGACGATGGGCTACAGCGGCGGGCTGATCGGCCCACCGCTCATCGGCTCCGTTGCCGCAGCCACCAGCCTCCGAACGTCCCTGGCGATCGTCCTCGTCCTGCTGGCCATCCTGGCCCTGGGAGCCCGCCGCGCCCTCGCCCCTCGATCTACTTCGGGATCACCAGGACCGTCACCGACTCCGCCGGCAGGGTGATCTCTCCGCCGAGCTGGGTGTCGGCCACCTTCTCCGCCTTGTGCCCCTCGTCGAACAGCCACGTCTCAGCCGCGCCGCTCGACCGGCTGCCCAGGATCGTCAGGGGCTTCGTCTGCGCTATCGAGGCAAGGTTGACGATCAGGACGGTCAGCGTCCCATCGGTCCGCCTCGCGCCGTAGACGCGGACCAGGTCGTCGTCGCTGGCCGCCCGCACTTGCTCCGAGCCGAACTGCTGGTAGATCATGTACGTGTAGTACATCGGCCTCGGCTCGATGGCGCCGACGATGCCGTAGTCTCCGGCAAGCGCGAACTGATCCACCATCGTCACCTTCTGGTCGATCATGCGGCCCAACACGTCGGCGAACCAGATGGCGTTGTAGTGCGAATCCATCGTCGCCTCGCCGCCGATATTGACAGACGAGCTCGAATTGACCTCCGTAACCGCGACCGGCAGATCCCGACCGGTCTGCTCGCGAATCATGGATCGTAGAGCCGGAATGATGAGATCCCACTCCCTGCTGTTGTTGCGCAGGTCGTCCTTCGTCGGCAGCTTGTCGCCCACCGGGAACGGATAGCGGTGGATCGAAACGATGTCGACCAGATCGCCGTTCGCCTTGAGGAACGCCTTGAGCCAATCAATCCTGAACTGGAGGTAGTCTGAGCCTCTCGCGTCATCCACGAACTGACTGACGTCAGGGCCGACGAAGACGATGCTCGGATCTGCCGCCTTCATCGCCTCGGCATACTCGCGCCAGTCCTCGTTGTACTGGTCGACGGTGTAACCCTCGTCACCGTGGGCGGCATATAGATCCGCTTCGTTGCCGATGCCCCAGTACTTCACTTCGTACTTCTGGATCGCATTCGTGTAGTTGAGCAGCTCGAGGGCTTTGTCGAGGCTACCGTGGCGCAACCTGACGACGATCCGCGGCTCGGCTCCGATCAGCCTGCAATAGCTGACGAACTGGTCGACGTGATAGGTCTCGGTGTCGACGTCGTCGCCCCACTCGCCACCGGGGAAGGTCAGGGTCGTGATCCTCGCCGCCTTGATCTGCTCCTGCAGGGCGAACGGGACCGGCAGCCAGGGCCCCGTGTTGGAGCCGAAGATGAGGGGGCTGATGGGGCCCAGCTGCGTGTCGGCGTCCACGAACAGGCCCGGAGCTGCGCTCGGCGGCGGCGTAGGCGTAGCGGGCGAGCTGCCGCAGGCCGCCACGACGAGCCCCACGACGGCTGCGAGGGATGCCAGAACCCGCAATCTGCCTGCCGGACGATCCATCTCACCTGCTCCTGCAACATTGCCTGGACGACTGGGGCATGTTAGCGGGCCGTCGTCGCCGCCGACGCGGTCTCGTCAACCGGCGCGGCGCGCCACCCAGTACTGCCAGACGTCGATGTTGGGTGCCTCGTAGCCGTTGACGGACAGGATCGTGCAGATCTGGCTGCGGTGGTCGGTGCCGTGGTGGAGGGCCTGGGCGAAGAGCAGGTTCGTGGCATGCGGCAGCTCCGGCCGCTCCCCCCTGGCGGGCAGCGAGACGTCCAGCTCACCGGCTCGAGCCAGGACGACCCGCCATCGCGGGGCCTGATCGCGCAGGGCATCGGCCAGCTCATCGAGCGTTCTGGTGGTGTCCGGTTCGGTCTTGGGAGGTGGGGGCGTGCCCTCCAGGTAGCGGAGGTACCGCGAATCGGCGTCCAGGAGATGCGACAGCGTCGCCAGGACCTCCCCGTACACGCCCGGAGCCGTCACGCTCAGTGCCCTGGTCTCGAGTGAACGAAGATGCTCGATCAGGCGCTCCGTGGCCCAGAAGTGGTGCTGGAATGCTTCGCTCAAGGGGTCCATGACTCCTCCGCTGCCTTTCTCATCGTCCTGCGCCTACCTGCGCCGACGGCCGCGCTGTGGGCGCTGCCCCGTGCGCTTGATCACGTTGGGAGTGACGGTGTGGTCCCACGTGGGCCGCTCGACCCACCTGGCCGCCCAGCCGTCGTCCTCGTGCTCGTCTCGGATCCCGGGCAGCCAGTCGGAGGCGGTGGCCGCTGCCGCCAGATCGTCGCCCTCCATGGTCGCGACGACCTGGACCTGTGTCACGTCCAGGGCAGCCGCGTCGAGCGCGACGGCCTGGGCGGCCGCGCCTCGATCCGCGTCGCGGACCGGTTTCCTCGTCCGTGACGGCCGGGCCGGCGGCACCCGCTCCGGCCCGGGGCCGCCCGCCCGCTCGGCAGCCTTCGCCAGCACAGCCGAGGCGTCCTCCTCGAGCACCCGAAGGCGGATCTGCTGGATCTCGTCGCGCAGGGCGGCGGCTCGCTCGAACTCCAGGTTCCTGGCCGCCTGGCGCATGTCCGCCTCCATCCGCGCTACCAGCTTGTCCACCTCCTCGCGCGCCATGGCCGGCAGGTCCGGCTCCGCGCCCCCGGGCCCGCCGTAGGCGCCGCTGCCTTCGGCCACCGCCCTCAGGCGGTCGTTGATGTCGCGGATGCCCTTCACGATCGTCGTCGGCTCGACCCCGTGCTCTTCGTTGTACCGCTCCTGGATCGCCCGCCGGCGATTCGTCTCGTCCACGGCGGCCTTCATCGAGTCGGTCATGCCGTCGGCGTACATCACGACTTCGCCGCCCACGTTCCGCGCCGCCCGACCGATCGTCTGGATGAGCGACCACGCGCTGCGCAGGAAGCCCTCCTTGTCCGCGTCCAGAATCGCTACCAGCGTGACTTCCGGAAGGTCGATTCCCTCGCGCAGCAGGTTGATGCCGACTATCACGTCGTACACGCCCAATCGCAGGTCCCGAAGTATGCGCACCCGCTCGAGCGTGTCGACTTCTGAGTGCAGATACTGCACCTTCACGCCCAGCTCATGTAGATAGTCGGCCAGGTCTTCGGCCATCTTCTTCGTTAGCGTCGTCACCAGAGCGCGCTCGCCCCGCTCCACTCGCCCTCGTATCAGTTCCAACAGATCATCTATCTGGCCATCTGTTGGCTTGATGGTTATGTGTGGATCCACGACGCCCGTGGGGCGGATCAACTGCTCTACAACCTGCGCGCTCTTCTCGAGCTCATACGGGCCCGGCGTGGCGCTCATATACACCGCCTGATTCACGCTGGCTTCGAATTCCTCGAAGGTGAGCGGACGGTTGTCCAGGGCCGACGGCAGGCGGAATCCAAAGTCGACCAGGATCTCCTTGCGTGTTCGGTCGTTCTTGTACATGCCCACCACCTGCGGGATGGACATGTGGCTCTCGTCGACCACGAGCAGCCAGTCCGGCGGGAAGTAGTCGAGGAGCGTCCAGGGGCGTGACCCGGGCTCGCGGCCGGCGAGGTGGCGGCTGTAGTTCTCGATGCCGGTGCAGTAGCCGAGTTCACGCATCATCTCCAGGTCGAAGGTGGTGCGCTGGCGAAGCCGGGCTGCCTCCAGCGCACGGCCCTGGGCCTCGAGCTCCGCCAGCCTGACCTCCATCTCCTCGCCGATGGACCTGATGGCGGCTTGCAGCTTGTCGGCCGGGGTGACGAAGTGCGAGGCCGGGTAGACGTTCAGCTCCTTGCGCTCCGCCAGCAGCTCGCCGGTCAGCGGATCCAGCTCGCGGATCCTCTCCACCTCGTCGCCGAAGAACTCGACGCGGACGAGGCGGTCCTCGGCGGCCGGGATCAGCTCCAGCGTGTCACCCCGAACCCGGAAGCGGGCCCGTGTCAGGGCCTGATCGTTGCGCTGGTACTGCAGGTCCACCAGGTGCCGCAGCACGGAGTCGCGGCGGTACTTGCCGCCGGTCCGCAGCCGCAGGATCGTGGCCCCGTAGTCGATCGGGGCGCCCAGGCCGTAGATGCAGCTGACGCTGGCGACGATGATCACGTCCCGGCGCTCGAACAGCGCCCTGGTGGCGGCGTGGCGCAGCTTGTCGATCTCGTCGTTGCGGCTCGAGTCCTTCTCGATGTAGGTGTCGCTGCGCGGCAGGTAGGCCTCGGGCTGGTAGTAGTCGAAGTAGCTGACGTAGTACTCGACGGCGTTGTCCGGGAAGAACTCGCGGAACTCCGAGTACAGCTGGGCGGCCAGTGTCTTGTTATGGGCCAGCACCAGAGTGGGCTTCTGGTACCGCTCGATAGCCCAGGCGATCGTGGCGGTCTTGCCCGTGCCCGTGGCGCCGAGCAGCGTCTGATGGCGCAGGCCCTTGGCCAGGCCTTCGCTCAGTCTGTCGATCGCTTCGGGCTGGTCGCCGGTCGGCTTGAAGTCGGCGACGAGGCGGAAGTCGGGCACGAGGACCTCGCCAGCGTGGGAGGCTCAGTATAGCGGCCGGCGGCATATTAGCACAAACGTTCGCCTGCCCTACAACCTCACTTCGGCGGCCGTCTCCCCCACTCTGTCGAGCTGGAAGTGCACCGGCTTGCCGCCGTCGACTCTGACCTCGTACTCGCCCAGCCAGCCCGAGAACCGGATGCAACCGGCCTCATCAGTGGTCATCTCGGTGGGCTCCAGCCACCACTCGCCCTTGATCAACGACTTCAGCGCCTCGTAGGCGGGCTTCGGCGAGCCGTCGACCCGCACCAGGCCGCCCGGGGCGTGGAGCCAGCGATCGTCCAGCAGGTCCCACCAGGTGATTGCCTTGACGGCCGGGTACGAGAGCAGAACCTTGTAGAACTCGACCGCCTCCTCGGCCTGGCGCGCCTCGCCCGCGTCTGTCGTGGGCCAGTTCGTTACCTGGTAGTCGTTGAGGTCCTCGATCTCGGGCGGCATGAGTTCGCCCGAGACGATGGTGGCCTCGGTGAAGTGGATCGGCAGGCCGTAACGCGAGAACCGCTCCACAACGTCACGCGTGCGCTCCTCGCCCCAGTAGCCCTGATGCATGTGGCTCTGCAAGCCCAGGGCGTCGACCTTGATGCCGGCCGCCAGGACAGCCTCGATCAGGCATTCGAAGGCGGTCGACATGTCGAAGTCATTGAGCACGAGGAAGGCATTGGGGTTCGATTCGCGGGCCGTCTCGAATGCCAGGCGGATGGTCGCGACCCGGCCGTTGGCACGGCAGATGCGGGTGATGCCGTTCTCCTTGCGGTCGTAGACCGGCATGATCACTGCTTCGTTGATCGCATCCCATGCCTCCACTAAGCCCCGGAAGTCAGACACCTCGCGCCGGATTCGCGCCCGCTGGGCCTCGACTACCTCCTCGTTCGAAAGGTCGAGCAGCCAGTCCGGCTGGGTCGTGTGCCAGCACAGCGGATGGCCCTTGACCGGCACGCCGCGCTCGCGGAACCAGCGGGCCGCGGCCAGCAGCCGGGCAGTGTCCGGCTCGCCGCGCACCGGCTCGAAGCGGCCCCAGTAGAAGGGCAGCGTGGCGAAGTTGAAGAGCGCCAGCCACTCCTTCTCGAGCAACTCCAGCTTCTCGCGCTCCTGGCCCTCCGCCTCGCCGTTGGCCAGGGGTACGAATCCGAAGCCGATGCTGCCGAACAGGAACGAATGCCGCTTCTGAGCGACGGTGACCTGCGTGTTCGCCAGGGGACCACCCGACGACGTCAGCGTCACGGTGGCGGCGGCGGTCCGGTGCTCGCGGATGAGCGAATCGGCCGACTTGTCGAGGGGCATCGTCTGCTCTCCTGTCTCGTCTACCACAAGAATCCTGAGCCTACCGTGTCCTGGATAGCTTCGCCCATCTGGTCCTGGGAGATCACGTGCAGCTTGCCGTTCTGGTTGCCGGAGCGACTGTTGCAGCCGCGGCCGCAAGTGTCGATGTAGGTGTAGGTGGGCGGGCTGGCCGTGTTGTCGTAGCCCACGATCGTGACCGCGTGGCGGATGTGGGGCGTCTTCGAGCCTGCCTGCCAGTTCGGCAGGCCGTGGGTGTCAAGCTCGACGACCACCGGCACGCCGTCCCGGCCGACGTCCAGCATCACCGCCAGCTGCAGGTCACGAGCCAGAGTGGGCTCGAAGCGCATCACCCCCGCGTACCAGAACTCGGTCCAGCGGGTCAGGTGGTGGCCGGAGGCCTCCCAGTTGAGGGCGACCTGGATGTTCGTGCGCGGGGCGCCTATGGTCGGATAAAGGGGCTTCCCGCCCGCGTCGGCGTAGACCGGCATGCCCTTCGACAGCCAGCCCGGCGGCTGGATCTGCATGCCCAGGTACATGATGTAGCCGCGGCCGCGCGCCTCGTAGCCGTTGATCCGATCGCTGCCGGCCCAGTAGGTACCGAGCCGCTTTCCGCCCCAAACGACGATCGACGGCCCCGGCGACGGCCAGGCCGCGCCTTCGCCCTCGTAGGGATCCAGGAACCAGCCCTCCGTCCCGGTGACGTTCGGCCGGCCCGTCCGGAGCTGCCAGTAGTAGAGCGCCGCCGCCGTGGCCCCCGGCTCGCACAGGTTCCAGTAGTTCTTGTTGGTGTAGGCGTTCCCCTTCGAGTCACGGCCGTAGCCCATGGGCTCGATGATCCAGCGGGCGTAGTCGGTCTCAAGCATGCGGGCGGCCGGAATCGGCGAGCCGGTCACCGGTTCGACGAGCGGGTCCGCGCCGGGCGGCAGGGTCACCACCTCGCCGTCCACGAGCGCGATTCGGCCGGATGCCTTGAGGGCGAGCCACTCTGCCGACTGGGCCGGCACGGGCCGGCGGGGGGCCGGCGAGTCGACCTGATCCGTGGGCAGGGCGCCGGTCGAAGGCGGCGGGGTCGGCGTCGCCAGCAGGTCGATCGGCTGCAGCGTGGGGCCCGGAGAAGGCGTGGAAGCGAGCGTGGGGGTCGGCAGGGGAGAAGGCGAGGCCGAAGGGTTGAGGCGGGATGCGGGCGTCGGCGAGGCAGACGGGGTTGCGGCCGCGGCGCCACAGCCGGCCAGCAGGGCGCCGACGCCAGCCGCGAGCGGGCCGCGTATCAGAAGCTTCATCCTCCACGAGCGTGCCGCCGTCATGGCTCAATCCTAGCGGGACCGGCTCAGAGGCCCTGCATCAAGGGCCGCTACCAGACGAAGCCCGAACCCAGCGTGTCCTGCAATGCGCTCACGATCACGGACTGCGGGGCGACCTGCAGCTTGCCGTTGTAGTTGCCCGGGCGAGAGTTGCACTGGCGGCCGCAGGTCTCGACGTAGCTGTAGGTCGGCGGATTGGAGGCGTTGTCGTAGCCGACGATGGCGATGCCGTGGAAGAGGTGGCGCGTCTTCGAACCCTCCTGCCAGTTGGGCAGGTCGTGAGCGTCGAGGACCGCGACGACCGGCACCCCGTCACGCCCGACGTCGAGCGTCACCGCCGCGTTGAGGTCGCGCGCGAAGTTGGGCGAGAAGCGCATGACGCCCGTGTACCAGAAGTTCTCCCAGCTGTCCTCGTCGTGGCCGGAGGCCTCCCAGTTGAGGACGGTGATGATGTTCGGGCGGGGCGCCCCGATGGTGCGGTAGATCGGCTTGCCGTTGAGAGCGAAGACGGCCATCCCGGTCGACTGCCAGCCGGGCGGTTGGACCTGGGTGGCCAGGTACAGGATGTAGCCGCGGGCGTAGGCGGTGTAGCCGTTGACGTGATCCTCGCCGCTGAAGTACGTGCCGACGACCTTGCCGTTGACCTTCGGCAGGACCGGACCCGGAGAGGGCCAGCGCACGCCCTCCGAGGTGTAGGGGTCGATGAAGTAGCCCTTCATGCCCCGGACATCCGGAACGCCGGTCAGAGTCTGCCAGTAAGACAGGGCGACGGTCGTTGCGCCGACCTCGCACAGGTTCCAGTAGTTCTCGTCGGAGTAGGCGCGGCCAAGCTCGTCCCGGCCGCCGCCGGTCGGCTCGATGATCCAGCGCGAGTAGCTGATGTCCAGGACCCGGGCATCCGGAACGGGCTGGTCGGTGCCGGGCATGAGCATCGGGTCCACGTCCGCCGACAGGACGACCCGCTCGCCGGCGACCAGGGCGATCCGGCCGGAGGCCTTCAGGGCCAGAAAGTCGGGGTCCTGCACCGGGGCCCGACGGCGAGGCTGGGCGATGTTGTCCTGGGCAGTCGGCACGGCCTTGCCGCTCTTGGGCGTCGGCGTGGCCCAGACGTCGATCGGCTGTATGGTAGGCGCGGGCGACTTGGTCGGCGTGGGGTCGGGCGTTGGGGTAGGGCTCGCCGTCGGCGAGGGCGTCGGGCTGGGGCTCGCCGTCGGCGAGATGACCGCCGCCTGGGCGCCGCAGCCCGCGAGCAGGACGGCTGCGCAGAAGATCAGGCCTCGACGGAGGGCGCGCGGGCTGAGGTGGTGGTTCCGTGCTCTCTCGATCATCGCCGAATCCTATGCGATTGAGGCCGCCGACGGGCCAACCCGAACGTACCGTGATGTTGCGCCTGACCTTGGCCTGGGAGCGAGCGGCCTGCGCGCCTCCCGGACGGACCGGGCTGGCAGAGAGAGACGGGGCGGCTACCAGACGAATCCCGAACCGACTGTGTCCTGGATGGCCTGGACCATGAGGTCCTGAGGCACGGTGTAGAGGCCGCCGTTGTGGTTGCCGGCGCGAGAGTTGCAGCCGCGAGCGCAGGTGTCGATGTAGGTGTAGGTAGGCGGGCTGGCCGTGTTGTCGTAACCGACGATCGCGACCGCATGGATGACATGGCGCGTCTTCGAGCCGTCTTGCCAGTTGGGCAGGACGTACGTGTCCAGGATCGGGATGACCGGCACCCCATCGCGGCCGACGTCGAGCATCACCGCCATCTTGAGATCCCGAGCGAAGGTCGGCTCGAACCGCATGACGTCCGTGTACCAGAAGTTCACCCAGTTCTTGCGCTCATGGCCGGATGCTTCCCAGTTGAGAGCCACCTGGACGTTGGCCCGCGACGCACCGAAGGTGCGGTAGATCGCCTTGCCGTTGATGGCGAAAACGGCCATGCCCGTCGACTTCCAGGCGGGCGGCTGCATCTCCATCCCCAGGTACGCCTGGTAGCCGCGGGCGTAGGCGGTGTAGCCGTTGATCTTGTCCTCGCCGGACCAGTACATGCCCAGCATCTCCCCCTCCTCGGTCATCGGCAGCGTCGGCCCGGGGGACGGCCAGGCCACTCCCTCCGCGTCGTAAGGGTCGACGAAATAGCCCTCGGTACCCGTCACGTCGGGGTAGCCGTTGAGCTGCTGCCAGTAGTAGAGGGCCACCGTCGAGGCGCCCACCTCGCAGAAGTTCCAGAAGTTCGCGTCTTCGTAGAAGTGGTCCATGACGTCGCGTCCCCTGCCCATGGGTTCGATGATCCAGCGGGCGTAGTCGGTGTCGAGGGTTCGGGCCGCGGGCACGGGCTGGCCGGTGCGGGGCATCGTCAGCGGGTCGGCGTCGGGCAGCAGGACGGTCGGCTGGCCATCCACCAGGGCGAGCCGGCCGGCGGCTTTGAGAGCGAGCCACTCGTCCGACTGGGCGGGTATGGGACGGCGTGGGGCCGGCACTTCGTTCTGGTCGGTGGGCAGAGCGCCCTTGCTCGGGGTAGGCGTAGGAGTGGCCCAGACGTCGATCGGCCGGAAGGTGGGAGTCGGGGTCGGCGACGGCGTAGGGCTGGCGGCCGGCGACGCCGTCGCGGCGGCCGTAGTGGCGGTCGGATCGAGCGTGGGCGTCGGATCGACGGCAACGGCCTGAGCCCCGCAACCTGCCAGCACGGCTACGGCGACCAGGCCGAGGCTGCGCCGAAGTGCACGCGGGCCGGGGCGGCGGGTTTGTCGTATGCCATTCACTCTGAGAATCCTAGCAAGTCTCCCGCCGAAGGCGTGGAAAGCGGCGTCCCTACCAGATGAAACCCATTCCGTAAGCCTCCGTGATGGCCGCGACCATCTGATCCTGGGCTATGACGTGCACCTGGCCGTCTCGGTTACCCCCACGGGCGTTGCACTGCCGTCCACAGGTGTCGAGATAGGTGTAGGTGGGCGAGCTGGACAGGTTGTCGTAGCCCACGATGGCGATGGCGTGGCGAACGTGCGGCGTGTCGTCAGGGTCGGCGGCCTGCCAGTTGGGGAGGTAGAAGGTGTCCGCCGAGGCGACGAGCGGCACCCCATCGCGGCCGAGGTCGAGCATGGCCGCGGTCCGCAGGTCGCGGGCGATGGTGGAGCTCCAGCGCCCAACGGCAGTGTAGTAGGCCTCCTGCCAGGCGGTGGGATGGTGCCTCGAGGCCTCCCAGTTGAGGCCGGCCGTCATGTACTTGGGCGGGGCGCCGAGCGTCGGGTAGCGAGCCATGCCGTCACCGTCGACGAAGATGTCGATCCCGGTCGAGGTCCAGCCGGCGGGCTGGATGGCCATGGCCATGTACATCAGGAAGCCCCGCCCATGCCCGGTGAAGCCATCGACCGTATCCGTGCCGGACCAGTAGGTGCCCAGCCTGTGGGCCTGCCCGTCGGGGCCGACGAAGACCGGCCCACGTTCCGGCCAGGCGGCTCCGGCAGCTTCGTACGGGTCGAGGAAGTAGCCTTCCATGCCCGTGACATCCGGGTAGCCGGCGAGTTGCTGCCAGTAGTAGAGGGCCACCGTGACGGCGCCCGGCCCGCACAGGTTCCAGTAGCTTCGGTCCGTGTAGCGGTTGCCCTTGACGTCCCTGCCGTCACCCTGCGGCTCCACGATCCAGCGGGCCCAGCCGAGGTCGAGCTGGCGCACCTGCGGCACGGCCTCTCCGGACACAACACTTACGAGCGGATCCGCGCCGGAAGGCAGAAGCCCGATCTGACCCCCGGACAGCACGATCCTGCCGGCGGCCTTGAGCTCCAGCCAGTGGTCCGTCTGGGCCGGGATCGGCCGGCCCGGATCGTTGCGGAAGATGGAGTCGCCGGGGGCGTCGCTCGGGTTGAGCCATTGATGTGGCGCATCGGCGAACAGATCGACCGGGGTGAAGCCCGAGGCGAATACCGGAGCCGACGGCGAGGCCGGCGATGCCGAGCCAGGGGCGGCCGACGGCACGGCCGACGGCGCGAGCGGCGACGCGCTCGTAGCATACGAGGCGGCACCGGCGGCCGGATCGGCCGGCTCGCCGGACACCACCACGGCGGCGGCCACGGCGACGGACGCCACCAGGAGCAGGCCCGCCCCGGCCAGCAACGGTCGGGGCGGTCGGAAGGACTCGATCACAGCCCGATTCTACGAGGGCGCCGGTCCGGCGCCCCGATGGCCCAGGACGTACCGCGCGTCAGGACTGCGGCAGCAGGCCGGACAGGCCCTGCAGGGCAACGTCGAGGGCGGACGGATGCGGGACCTCCGCCTTGGGCGTCAGCTCGTTGACGAGGATGGGCAGTAGCATCGCCATGCCCTTGGATGCGTCTCCCACGGACAGGCCGGCCTGATCGGCAATGGCCTTGACCCTGTCCGGGCCGAGACCCTTCTTGACCTGGGTGGGAGTGATCTTCTTGTTCGGGCCGCCGCCGATCCAGGAGCCGACGATATCGCCCAGGCCGTTGGAAGTGAGAGAACCCAGGATCGACTCGAGGCCGCTCTGGCCACCCTTGCCGCTCTTCCCTGACTTCTCCTTGCCGGACTGCTGGCTGCTGAACAGCTGGAGAAGCACGGGCAGCAGGGCCAGGATCAGCGGGGCGTACTTGCTGCTGAGGAGCTTGCCGAGGGGGCCGGAGCTCGCGCCCAGGAGGATGTCCATCCGTCCGCCTTTCAACTACAGGCAGGCAATCGCCTGCAGGCCTCGATGATAGTCACTCGCGGCGGGAAAGCACCTCGCGGAGAGCCGAATCGACCCGGGCCTCGACCGTGGCCGGCCCGGCGTCCACGTCCACAACGCGCGTCGCGGCGGACCGCCAGACCGCCATCGATGACTGCTGGGCCTCGATGCGCTGGCACGCGTCGGCAGCTGCCATGCCGCGGCCCGTCAGCCGGGCCAGCTGCGTATCGGCGTCGCAGGCCACCAGCCAAACCTCGTCGCACCAGCCAGCGTGGCCCGCCTCCACGAGCTTGACGGCCTCCAGAACGATGGCCGTCGGACGGCGCGAGTCCGCCTCGCGGATGGTCGCCTCGAGGACGCCGGCGACGGCCGGGTGGACGATCGCCTCCAGCTCCGCCAGCCGCTGAGAGTCGGAGAAGACGAGCCGGCCGAGGGCGGTCCGGTCCAGCGAACCATCCGGGCGACGGTACTCCTCCCCGAAGTGGCCGATGACGGCCTCCGTCACGGGGGCACCGGGGACCATAAGGGCCCGGGTCAGCAAGTCCGCGTCCACGATCGCCGCGCCACGCTGGCGAAGCCAGCCGGCCACCGTCGACTTGCCACAGCCGATCGGCCCGATGAGCCCGATCAGCGGCGCCTCGGTCAGCAGTGTCCCGCGCCGGCCCGCATCCGGGCCGGCGCGTTGCCGTGCCCGCGACCGTTCGCTCATGGCGCCGCTTCCTCCAGTTCCAGCCACGCTTCCTCGGCCCCGGCGATGGCCTGCTGCACGCTCGCCAGCTCGCCGCTGACGCGCCGCAGCTCGACGAAGTTGCCGTGGACGGCTGGATCCGCCAGGGCCGCGTCGAGGGCCGCCTTGCGGGCCGCCAGGGCCGCCAGCTCCTCGTCGAGAGCTGCCTTGCGGCGCCGGTAGGCGTCCTTGGACAGCTTAGCAATCGGGGGTCGGGGCGGGCTTGCCCCCACTGCCGCTGGGGCGGGGCCGGCCGCTGCCGGCGACTGTGTTCCGGGGCCGGCCGATCGCGCCCCGGTCTTCGAGCTCGAGCCCCTGGCGGCGGACCCGGGCCGCCTCGGTCCGGGCGCGGATGTGCGCCCACCATGCAGACGTCCCGCCTCCCTTTCGGCTGCCGCCTTCACCGTCCAGCCTTCGGCGACCGCCTGCCGCCAGGCTCGATAGCCGCCCTCGAAGGGCACGGCCAGGCCGTCGTCGACGACCCACAGCGAGTCGCAGACCTTCTCCAGCAGGCGGCGGTCGTGGCTGACCAGCAAGAGAGTGGCGTCGGTCGTGGCCAGGAAATCTTCCAGCGCCTCGCGGGCGGGGATGTCGAGGTGATTCGTCGGCTCATCCAGCAGCAGCAGGTTGGCCGGCAGCAGGAACAGCAGCGCCAGCTCGAGCCGCGAGCGCTCGCCGCCGGACAGCGCGGCCACTTCCTTGAAGACGTCGTCGCCGCGGAAAAGGAACCGGGCCAGGTGGCCCCGCGCCTCCCCCTGGGCGAGTGGCAGCTCGTCCAGGACGGCGTCCAGGACGCTCGCCCCGGGGATCGGCATCTCGCGCAGCTGGGCCAGGTAGCTCAGCTGAACGTTGCGCCCGATGTCCAGCGCCCCGTCCAGCGGCGGCAGATCCCCGGCGATGGCCCGCAGCAGGGTCGTCTTGCCGGCGCCGTTGGGGCCCACGATCCCCACTCGGTCGCCGCGCCGCAGCTCCAGCCACGAGGCCCGGGCCACGACGGACCGGGCCGGGGCGCCGCCGGGCTCCGGGTCGGCATAGCCGACCGCCAGGCTTTCGGCCCGAACCAGCGTCTCGTAGGAGCGGGCCGCGACGCCGCCGGCGAGGGCCTCGCCCGGCAGGCGCAGGCGGGCATCGGCACGGCGCTTCTCGAGCGGCTGCAGGGCCTCCAGGCGAGCCTCGTGCTCGTGCATCTTGCCGTGCTTGCGCTGGTGGCGATAGGTCTGGATCAGTTCCTTCTCGCGCGCTATCTCAGCCGCCCGAGCCCCGGCGTCCTGACCGGCCCGAAGGTCGCGCTCCTCTCTCTGGCGGGCGTAGGCCGAGTAATCGCCGCGAAACTGCGTCAGACGGCGATCGCGCAGCTCCCAGATGCGACCGACGGTCGCGTCCAGGAAGGCTCGGTCGTGGGAGGCCACGACCAGGGCCCCGTGGCGCCGGCCCAGGTGTTCCTCCAGCCACTCGAGCGCGGCCAGGTCGAGGTGGTTGGTGGGCTCGTCGAGGAGCAGCAGGTCCGGGTCACCCATGAGCAGGCGCGCCAGGCAGGCCCGGGTCTGCTCCCCGCCCGAGAGGTCCGTGGGCGGCTTGTCCCACTCCCCGCGGTCGAAGCCCAGACCGGACAGGGCGGCTTCCACGCGCTGATCGAGGCTGTAGCCGTCGCGATGGGCGAACTCGTGCTGGAGGTGCTCGTACTCGGGCTCGGTCACGCGACCCGCCTCTTCCATCTGCCGCAGCGACCGCTCGAGATCCCCCAGGCGCGCGGCCCCGGCCCGGACGGCCAGCCTCAGGCTGGTGGAGCCGATGAAGGCCTGGTCGACGTGGGCCTCCTGGGCCAGCAGGCCGACGATCAGGCCCCGCTTGCGATGGACCGCGCCCCGGTCCGGCTCGTCCAGCCCGGCTACGAGTCGCAGCAGCGTCGTCTTGCCGGCGCCATTGGGGCCGACCAGGCCGATCCGATCGCCCGCGGCGACGGCCGCGTCGATTCGATCGAGGATGACGAAGTCGCCGACCTCGCGGACGACGCCTTCCAGGCGCGCGATCGACATCAGGCCTCTCCCCCAGCCCTGGCTGCTGCGCGGCGGCTGGCGGCCTTGCGGCGAGCCTCTGCCCGGTGAGCGCGTTCCTCCTCCTGGCCCGTCCTCCCCAGCGCTCCCTCACCCGAGAGCTCGGCCCAGCGCGGGCCCCGCCGTACAGGCGCAAGTCCGGGTGCGAGAGTCACCGGGAGACGATGCCCGGCCGGCAGCCGCTGACATCGCGGGCAGTAGTGAGTTGCCCGTCCGCCGACGACGATGCGCCGTATCGGGCGGCCGCAGCGCAGGCACGGTTCTCCGGCCCGCTGGTAGACGCGCAGGTGGTCCTGCATCGAGCCGTCGCCCCCGGGAGCCGTGTAGTCGTCGACCGAGCTGCCCCGCCGTTCCACCGCCTCGGCCAGGACGTCGCGCAGCGCCGAATGCAACGCTCGCACGTGCGCCGGCCGAAGCGTGTGGGCCTCGCGCAGCGGGTGGAGCCGCGCCCGCCAGAGAGATTCGTCGGCGTAGATGTTGCCCACGCCGGCCAGGAAGTCCTGGTTCATGAGCAACGTCTTGAGCCGGCCCCGGCGCCCGGCCAGCAGGCTCGCCAGGCGCCCCGCGCTGAAATCGTCCGCCAACGGCTCGGCGCCCCGGGCCAGGACTCCATCGGCCTCGCCCGGCAGCGGCTCGCCGGTCGCCCGATCGCGACGGTACAGGCCCACCCGGCCGAACTTGCGCACGTCGCGGAAGCGGATCTCGCGGCCGTCGGCCAGGCTCAGCGCCAGGTGCACGTGGCGGTCGGAACGTATCGCGGCGGGTACCACGAACAGCTGGCCCGTCATCTTGAGATGGATCGTCATGACGGCCGGCTCGCCGCGAGGGCCGGCCTCGGAGCCGCGCGCCGGCGACAGCCAGACCAGCAGCTGCTTGCCGCGTCGACCGACGCCCTCTATCTCGCGGCCCGCCACGGCCGCGCTGAATCCCTCCGGGGAGTGGCTCCGCACAGTCGCGGCCCAGCCGACCCTGGCCCCACTCACCCGGGCGCCCGCCACCAGCCCGCGCAGGTCGCGGGCAATGGTCTCGACTTCGGGCAGCTCCGGCATGCAGACGATCGTAGCGGGGCAGCCGCTCGAGCGTCGCGGCCGAGGGGAGCGCAAGGGCAGCGCCGCCCACCGCCAGGCACTACGATGCGCATGTTCATCCATCGTGTCGGGGGACCCTCTTGCCCTTCCTCAAGCGCAGCCAGCCGGAGCAGTCGCCGCCGGATCCCTACCTGGCGGCCGTCTCCGACCTGCGCCAGGCGGGCGCCGACCTGAGCCAGCCTCACGAGACGCGCCATTTCATCTATGCGCCCGGCGTCAAGGCCGCCCAGCAGCTGGCCCGCACTCTGCGCCAGCAGAACCGGCGCATCGAGATCGAGACCTCGGTCCGCAAGGGGCAGTGGCTCGTTGTCGTCATCCAGTCGATAGCCATCACCCCGGATGCGGTGGCGGCGTTGCGCGGTGAGCTGGAGGCAGCCGCCCGGGCCGCGGGAGCGGAGTACGACGTCTGGCAGGTTGCGATCGCCGGCTCCTGAGCCCGCGCCTCAGCCGAGCTCCGCCGGCGCCTCGCCCAGCTCGGCCAGTGCCGCGTCGTCGCTCGTGAGGGGCTTCATCGACTCCCAATCGTCGCCAACCTTGACGTCGACTGTCAGCGGCACGTCCAGCTTCAGGGCGCCCTCCATCGTCTGGCGCAGGATCGGCGCTGCCTGCTCTACCTCGGCCCGCGGGACTTCGAGCACCAGCTCGTCGTGGACCTGCAGCAGCAGCCGCGCCCGGAGCCCTGCCTTCCGCAGCCGCCCCGGCAGGCGGACCATGGCGATCTTGATGATGTCGGCCGCGGTGCCCTGGATGGGCATGTTGATGGCCATCCGCTCACCGGCCGCTCGGAGCGACGGGTTCGACATCTGCAGCTCGGGAATGGATCGGCGCCGTCCCAGAAGCGTCGACACCCAGCCCTGACGGCGAGCCATCTCCTTGACCTGGAGCATGTAGTAGCTGATGCCGCTGTAGGTGGCGAAGTAGCTCTCGATGAAGGCCCTGGCCTCCTCGCGCGAGATCCCGGCGCGGGTGGACAGCCCGTAGTCGCTCATGCCGTAGGCCAGGCCGAAGTTGACCATCTTGGCCATCGACCGCTCGTCGGCCGTCACCTCATCCGGCGGCTTGCGCAGCACCCGGGCCGCTGTCTCGCGATGGATGTCGGCGCCGCGGGCAAAGGCGTCCTTCAGGTTCTCGTCGCCGCTGACGTGGGCGATGACTCTCAGCTCGATCTGCGAGTAGTCGGCCGCCATCAGGGTCAGGTCCGGGTCGCCGGCCACGAAGGCGCGGCGGATGCGCCGCCCCAGTTCGGAGCGGATCGGGATGTTCTGCAGGTTGGGGTCCGACGAGCTGAGGCGGCCGGTCGCGGCCACGGCCTGGTGGAAAGTCGTGTGGAGGCGTCCGTCGCGCTCGGAGACCAGCGCCGGCAGGGCTTCGATGTAGGTCGAGCGCAGCTTCGAGTAGAGCCGCCAGTCGAGCAGCTTACCGATCATCGGGTGGGCAGGCTTGAGCTCCTCGAGCACGGAGGCATCGGTCGAGTAGCCGGTCTTGGTTCGCTTGCCCCTGGGCAGGTTCAGCTCGTGGAAGAGGACCTGCTCCAGCTGCTTGGGCGAGCCGAGGTTGAACTCGTGGCCCACGTCGGTATAGACCTCCGACTCGAGGCGGCTTATCTCCGCTCCGAACTCGACGTCCAGCTCGGCCAGGGCCTGGCTGTCGATCGCCACGCCGGCGGCCTCCATCTCGGCCAGGACGGAGACCAGCGGCAGCTCGATCTCGCGGAAAAGCTGGGCCAGGCCGGAGTCATCGAGCGCGCTTTCGAGCGGCCGGCGAACGGCCAGGGCCGCCAGGGCGTCCAGCCCGACGCGGACGGCGGGCGCGATGTCACCAGTCGGCGGCAGGGTGATGCCCAGGCGCTCGTGGGCGACGTCGGCGATGGTCTGGCTGCGCAGCGAGGCGTTCAGCAGATAGGCCGCGATCTGGGTGTCGAAAGCGACGGTCAGCTGCCGGTCCGCCCCGGAAGCCGTGTTCGCCACCAGCAGCGACTTTGTCTCATGGCCCACGATCGTGCCGCCCGAGGCCAGCAGCAGGGCGGTCAGCCGGGCCACGGCTTCCTGCCCCTCGGCTACCAGGACGCGCCCATCCGCCCCGGCCAGGGCCAGGGCCTGGGGTAGGCCTCTCATAGGCCGCGGATCGTCCATCAGCAGGGCGGCCCCAGCTTCGCCGCACCGCTTCAGCCAGGCCGCAGCGTCGGCGGAGCCGGCATCCGTCCCGTCGAAGCCCTCGATCACCTCCGGGTCTGCCACAGCTGCGCCCAACGCGGCGGACAGATCGACCGGACTCGCCCCCGCGTCTTCGGCCCTAGGCCGCATCGGCGCCAGCGATGCCCGCCCCTGACCGTCCTCCCCTGACGCCAGGCCCGCCGTCTTGAAATCCATCGTCAGCTGGAGTCCTTCGGTTCCGCCGTCCGTTCTCGCCGCGGCACGCCCCGCCGTGGCGCGCCCGGCCCCGCCGCCGGCCCCGCGCGTCCAGCTGCCGGCCCCGCCCGGCGTGGGCCCCCCGGCCACCTTGACCGCCGGGGTCGTGCCGGCGACCTCGCGGAGCGCCTCGGCAGCCTCCACGGCCGTCTCGCCGGCCAGGGGCGGCAGCCTGTCGATCAGGGTGCGGAACTCGAACTCGCGGAAGAGGCGGATCACCTCGGCCCGGTCGTAGTCGGAAAGCCGCGCCTTGTCCAGATCCAGCGCCAGGGGCAGATCGCGGATGATGCGCGCCAGCTCGCGGCTTCGGAAGACCTGCTCGCGGGCCTGAGCCAGCTTGTCACGCAGCTTGTCCGGCTTGACTTCGGCCAGCCGCTCGTAGATCCCCTCCAGCGATTCGAACTGGCCCACCAGCTTCGCTGCGGTCTTCTCCCCCACTCCCGGGATGCCGGGGATGTTGTCAGTGGCATCGCCCTTCAGGGCCTTGTAGTCGATCATCTGGTCCGGCCGAAGCTCGAACCGTTCCCGGATCTTCTCGGGCGTGTAGTAGATCGTCGCGTCCACGCCCTGGCGAGTGGTCATGAG
>Ga0315555_1001171_pt1 | contig 18870 bp, 13 predicted proteins | sample SalMarSW160380MG_FD_202113 | JGI IMG/M metagenome (GOLD analysis project Ga0315555, IMG submission 202113) | Salt marsh sediment microbial communities from the Plum Island Ecosystem LTER, Massachusetts, United States - Salt Marsh Sediment SW1603-80 ... | reverse complement strand
GAAAAGCCGACACCACCGATTACAATCGGAGCATTGGTCAGACTTCGGATGCTCTCAATGGTGCCTTTTAACCCGGGGACAAACCAATCGGCATTCGGCCAAAAACAATCATCCACGTTTCGAAAGGAAAGGCCAATCAATTGCGGCTGCTGATTCGAAAAATATTGTTTGAGGGCCTCGGCGGGGTCCTGTGCTAAAGCAAGGTCGAGGACCTCTACGTCAATTTCCGCCTGTTCGGCTGATCCGGCCAGGTAGTCCAGACCGACCGGGCCAATCAGAGGCAGCATTCTGTTTGTGTTTATTAAAGTCAGCATTTTTCGACAATCACGTTATTTCAGGATTATAAAAAACAAGAGGCCGGTTTTCAAAACCGGCCTCTAATAAAGAAAAGTAATAAACCGGAAACAATGTTTTAGAATTTATACATTGCCTTCAAGCTTACCCAATATTCGTCTTCCTTATTGACCGAATCATCCCAGGATGACTGATAAAAGAAACCCGGAGTAAAGGAAAGATTTTTGCCAAGGTCAAATTCTGTTGAGATACCAAAAACAGCATTTGACCAGTCCTGGTCAACATTGCTGCCGGTTGGGCTGACGCCGTCGTTATAAACAAATTCTGAGTGCAAATTCAGAGTTCTTGGGTCCCCTGTAATGGGGCAAGTGATCTTCAGGCCATAGTCGAGCATAAAGATATGCGCCCAGCCGGAGGCGGTTCCTCCGGTAGGCGAAGCAGCGCCCACCATTGTCCCGCTATTAGAAGGCCATAGCTTTACAAGGACATATGAAGGAACTAATCCTTCGACCGGCAAAATATTCGGCCAGGAAAAGATTGCATGAACTTCCTGCAGGTCTATGCTTTGAGTTGTGTGACTGGTTCTGTCCGGATAATTGTAATAGACGTATCCGACCCTGTAGTTAGTTGCATAGGGCTTATCAGAAAACATTCGGTTCTGATAGTAAAAGTTGTAATCCCAGCGTTCATTCAGCTCAAAACCGCTTGAATTGGCCCTGTGTGCAGTTGTGTTAATACCAAAACCTGTGCCAAACAAATCCACGTCAATAAACGGATGGATTGCAGAGTGGTCATCGTAAACGTCGAATCCTCTCCAGACGTATTTGCTGCTGAATTCCACACCTACCGCCCCATGCAATCCGGATTCCTGAGCATTGACCATACTTACTGCTGCCAACAAGACCCCCACACTCACTAAAAGTCCTTTTCTCATAATCATTCCCTTTAAAAAACTCAGATTGACCTAAAAAAACTTTTTTACCATTTACCGCTTTTTCTTACCTCTGCTTTCGGATAACTTTCAAGAGCTTTGGTATATTTTTTCAGTTCCGTTTCTGGCAGCTCAAAGTCGGTGAGCTTTCCTGAAAGATAAGCATCGTATCCCGTCAGGTCCATCAGCCCATGTCCGCTGTAGTTGAATAAAATCATTTTTTCTTTACCTTCCTCTTTTGCCTTCTTGGCCTCATCAATAACAGCCGCCAAGGCCTGGCTTGTCTCGGGAGCTGGAATAAATCCTTCGGTCCTGGCCCATATTAGAGCGGCTTCGTATGACTCTAACTGATGGTATGCCCTCGGCTCCATCAGACCTTCGACAATCGCCTGGCAAATCAGCGGTGCCATACCATGATATCGGAGCCCGCCGGCGTGAATCGGAGGCGGAATAAATGCGTGTCCGAGCGTAAACATAGCAAGAAGCGGTGTTGTGCAAGCGGTGTCGCCAAAATCATAAGCGAACGGCCCGCGAGTCATCGTCGGACAAGCGGTCGGCTCGACAGGAACTATCTTGATGTCGGCGCCGTTAATCTTATCAGCAACAAACGGGAAAGAAAGACCCGCAAAGTTGCTTCCGCCACCGGCACAGCCAATAACTATATCAGGCGATTTCTCACCTATTTGGGCCATCTGTTTCTTCGCCTCAAGACCTATTATTGTTTGATGAAGAAGGACATGATTAAGCACGCTTCCCAGCGAATAGCGGGTCTTGCCGGATTTATCGGTTACGGCCTGCTCAATGGCCTCACTGATGGCAATTCCCAGACTGCCGGGTGTATCAGGCATTTCTTCCAGCACTTTTCTGCCGGCATTTGTTTCCGGGCTTGGGCTTGCCACGCAGTTTGCACCCCATACCTGCATCATCATTTTCCTGAACGGCTTCTGGTCGAAACTTATTCTGACCATAAAGACCTTACACTCGAGCTCAAGCAGCTTGCAGGCAAATGCCAGGGCGCTGCCCCATTGGCCGGCCCCGGTCTCAGTTGTTATCTTCTTGATTCCAAACTGTTTGTTATACCATGCCTGAGCTACCGCTGTATTTGGTTTATGGCTTCCGGGCGGGCTGACGCTTTCATCTTTGAAGTATATACGTGCTGGTGTATCAAGATATTTTTCCAGATATACCGCTCTTCGCAGCGGTGTCGGCCGCCAGCGATAAAGTATGTCGAGGATTTCCTCCGGGATATCTATCCATCTTTTCGTGCTCACCTCCTGTTCGATGAGGTTCATCGGAAAGACAGGCGCGAGCATTTCCGGCCCGATTGGTTTACCATCAGGCCCAAGCGGCGGGAGCGGCGGGGTGGGCAGGTCAGCCGCTAAATTGTACCATTGACGCGGGATGTCGCTCTCATCCAGCGGAATTTTGATGTTATTCATTTAAATTCTCCTGAGTTTAAGGTTAATTCATCTATTCATCTTTATAATCGGCAACGAATGCTAAAAAACTGAGTTTTATTGCTCGTATATGCAAAAGTCAAATGCGGCAATTCTATAAATCCACACGTCTTATAAAAATTTTTTGTGTCACCGGCAAACCTGATATTCACCCGAATTGATGGTTTTTCGCTATAGAAATACGGAAGCGTTTTAAGACCAAATTCCGATAAATAATTATAAAATGGACAAATTCCTGAAATAATAAGATTTTGTTCGATGTTATCGAAGTTTGTAAGTTTTTAGCAATAACAGCACTGATTTCAGTTTAGCAAAATCGGCTCTAAAAATGGTTTTTTAAGAAGGCCGGAGCACCCAGCTACGCTGTAAATGACGAAAAATGATTCAGAATGTTAATTGCTATTGAAGAATTACAGGTAATACACTAATATCTGGCTATATGCGAAATTTTGAAAATGTAAAACGAATCGTCGTAAAGATAGGCACTAATATACTGACCAGGGGCAGCGGTGTAAATACGGGGTATGTCGGGAAAATTGCCCTGCAGATAGCAGCACTACTGAAAACCGGCAGGCAGGTGGTTATCATCAGCTCCGGCGCCATCGGGATGGGGAGGGGTCAGTTATCAAAGGAACAGGGGGGCAGGTCGACAGGAGCAAAGAAAGGACACGATATAAAGATGCGGCAGGCGTGTGCGGCAATCGGACAGCCGTTGTTGATGGCTGAATACAGAAAGGCGTTCACCCGCTACGGCGTTACCGTCGCTCAAGTGCTGCTTACCGCAGAGGTCTTCAACAATCGAAAAACATATCTTAACCTTCGCAACTCCATCGAGACACTTTTGAAATTAGGCGTTGTGCCCATCCTGAATGAAAACGACAGCGTAAGCACTGATGAGATTGGCACGGCCTTCGGAGATAACGATAAACTAAGCGCACTTACCGCCAGCAAGCTCGATGCGGACCTGCTTATTATGCTCAGCGATATTGACGCACTCTACGATAAGAACCCGCGAGTGCATTCCGACGCTCAGCCGATACCTGCGGTGTTCGAGATAACGGATGATATCATTAAGTCTGCGGGCGGCAAAGGCAGCGAGCACGGCACCGGCGGAATGAAGACAAAAATCGAGGCAGCAAAAATCGCATCCAACGCCGGATGCCGTATGGTGCTGGCCAACGGAAGGATAAAAAACATAATCGGGAAAATTATCGCAGGCGAGGAAATCGGCACGCTATTTTTGTCCAAACGAAAATTAAGCAACCGTGCAAGGTGGATTCTAAACAGCACGCCTTCCGGGACGATACGCATCGACGATGGGGCAATGAAGGCGGTTAAAAATCACAAGAGCTTACTTCCCAGCGGAGTAGCCGGCATCGAGGGAACGTTCGAAGCGGGTGCGGTAGTTATGCTGAACGATAACGCAAAGGCGGTAACGAATCTGAGCAGCACGCAGTTAAAATCGCTTGCCGGCAAACACAGCTCCGAGATTCGCAAAATCCTCGGGCCAAAACACCGCGACGTTGTTGCGATACCGGAAGATATCGTAATCATCGATGCTTGATACTGGATGCTCGATTCTGGATACCGGGTACCGGACGGAGGACAAAGGATGGAGGATGAAATCGAATATCGAACAAGGAACACTGAATTAAGAAGCAGAAGACGGGGGACCCGGCTTTGCAAAGGGCTATGCCAAGGCGGGCAGGGCGTGAAGTTTGAAACGTGGCCGTTCCGGCGACGGCTAAATAACCCGCCGTGAAACGGCGGGCTAAATATGGATTCCCGCGCTCCGTTGCTATAGCTTTGGAGCGTCGGCGACTTACGCGGGAATGACAGGAAAAGCAATACTGTCTTTTCAGAAACAATACTTTCAGGGAGTCAAGGGTTAAGACGTGATACGGTTTAGGTGCATTTATTGTGGGCAGAGAATCCTGGCGCGTGACGATGGGTATGGCAAGAGAGGGAAATGCCCCAATTGCCAGCATATACTGGTTGTTCCAAAAACGACCAAAGGCAGACCCGCCATCAGCTGGGACAAAGAGCCAATGCCCGACCGGTCCAAGCGGCCCAAACAGCGTGTTTTAGCACAATGGGAAAGGGACATTAATTTAGGGCCTGATCCGCAGGCAGATGCGGCGATAGAGCTCTTTAAAGAGAGTTTTGGTTTTCTTGTTCCTACGTACGATAAACTATCGATACTCCTGATGGTAGTGACGTTGATTCTGCTATTTGTGATAAATATCGGGATGCGAGACTTGATTCACCATATGCATACTTATTGGCGTATTTATTTCTTGTCATCATGTATGTTGTGCTTTGGTGTTTGTATTTATCATGCCGTGATATCCAATATAGAAACTGTTGAAGAAGCCGACTACAAAAACAAATATATGTTATTCTCCGCCGTCTTGGGAAATGCGGCTATTGGTATTATTGCAGGTGTGTATGTGCTAAGAAATGCCGTTTTCAACTGGCTGCTTGTCTTTCCGATATGGAACATAATCAACAGTATTCTACTGCTGCTAATGTTTGGATTCAGGATTATCGACGAAGATTGTATAAGCGACCGTAAAGCCACGTTCTTTCAGATTATTCTCGGCCTGATAGCAGTTATGGTCATTTTTGTGCTCTGCAACTATATCTTCAAATTGTATTGGGCGATAACTTTCTCGATATGCATTGTATATACAACCAGTTTCGACAGGGCCCTGCAAAATGTTTTCCCCGGTCTGATGGATAGAGGGGACGATTGAAATTCGAATCCGCCGTCGCTGAGGCTATGGCGGGACAAGTATCTAAATCCTACCCGGCTTCGCTAAGGCTACGCCGAGGCGAGAATCCGAAACAAATCCGAATTACCAAAATTCAAATGTTCAAAACAAAAACCACTAACAAATCCCAATAAAAAGATTCGGGACAAGTTAGTTAATTTGCTGATTGGTGAGTTGTAAAAGGTCAAACTTACCGTGGTGGGATTTTGGCGTTGACAATTCGATTTCAATAGTCAATAATCATTGAGATGTTAGGCCGAAGTGGCGGAACCGGCAGACGCGCAGGATTCAAAATCCTGTCCTGGCAACAGGGTGAGGGTTCGACTCCCTCCTTCGGCAGTTTGCTCATATATAGTATGTAATATTGCGTAAGAATATAAATTGAAAAACTCTAATACAACAAAGAAGATAAACAGGATAATATTCAAAACTGCAGACTTGCGAGTGTTTGTATCACGCATCTTCGGCCTTGTAGTTTTAATTTTGCTTCTTTTTACCGGTCATTCGCTTAGCCAAGAAGGCATAATAGATAAATTCTTTGAGATGTCAGGGGTGTTTTTGCTTTCTGTATGCAGCCTTGGGCGACTTTGGGCGTTAATGTATCTGACGGGGTATAAAAGCGACAGAATTATCACCGAAGGACCATACTCAATGGTTCGCAATCCTCTATATATATTTACTTTTATCGGTGTGGTTGGGATTGGATTGTCATCAGAAAACCTGCTGATTCTTGTTCTTGTGATTATTTATTATTTGTTATATTATCCTGTTACCATAATTTCCGAGGAAAAGAAGCTAACAGCAAAATTCGGGCAAGACTATATTGAATATTTGAAACGCACACCAAGGTTTATTCCGAAGCTGTCACTTTATAGAGAGCCGGAGAAGTTCGAAGTTAAAACCGCCAAGTTCGTTAAAAACTTTTTAGATGCAATGTGGTTTATATGGATATTTCCCGTTCTTCACTTTATCGAGATGCTTCAGGACTCAGGAATTTTACCTGTAATCTGGAGGATACCATGATTTAATATTATTATTCTTCTTGTTGAAACCTGAAGAGAGATGAAGAATGACCAAAAATTTGTCAATGTATAAGTTACATCGTTTACTGAATAGCTGTGTAATAGTTACAGCCTGCATCGTATTGGCGGCACTTACTGTTATAGTGATAGTTGGTTTACGAGTACAGACTACCAAGGTCTCCAAATTTTTGGGAAATCGAGTTGAGAATACTGATTTTCTAACAAACACCACTGACCCGAACGATTTTACGTTTATCGTCGCTGGCGACATAAAAAATAGCACCGCAACCTTCGAGTCACTGCTTTCCGTTATGGAGCCGGAAAAACCTGCTTTTGCAGTGGTCCTCGGTGACTTTGTCAGTGGTCCTGAGTCAATCCATCACAAAATTTTCGCCTGTGAAATGAGCGAGGATAATCTGCCGTTTCCAATGTTTCTGGTAGTTGGAAACCATGATGTTAACCCAGAAGGGCCGTTTCGGTTAGAAGATTTTGAAAGAATCTATGGTCCATCACAATTTCACTTTACGATAGGTAAAAACCTGTTCATATTCCTGAACAATATTTCCCCTTTTGATAAGACAGAAGAATACCTGAACTTCCTGGAGCGAGTCCTTAGTGAGCGAGCAGAGCAAAGCCGGGAGATTTTTGTTTTTATGCACATTCCTCCCTCAGGACTGAATCCATCGCTTATATGCAAAACGTTGCTTGGGAGTGAAAGATTCTTTAGGTTGGTGGAAAAATACCATGTTCAATATGTGTTCACCGGTGACCACCATGGATATGTCAAGACCATCAAAGACGGGACAACCTATATTGTAACAGGTGGCGGTGGGCACGCCTGGATGGAGAACACGGCCGATTTCATCATTTGGTCAGAATTGGGGTGGAAAATGGCATGATTACAGAAACAGTGGTTGTTACTAAGAAACACCTGGAGACCATAGAGCTTTTAGAGCGTAATATTGTAGTTTACCTCTGGCCCCTTATTTCTCGAAATTACGTGTCTGTGGCTGTAACACTTCTGCTTTCAGTGATAGCAGTTTGGTTATTATCTTCTTCGATCAGACGCTGTGGGCAACTCAAATAAAAATATCAAAAAATTCTATTTCGTTTTTTACGAGCCGGCTATAATATCTTTATTTCGAGAATCCGGCTGGATAGTGGTTCAAATTATAAATTAATTAGAATATCATCAATGGCTCAGACAGAAGAATTCAAACGCGCAGGAAGCTGGCTGTTCAGATGGAGAAGCTTTCTGCCTTTCCTGACAATACCGCTTTTTCTCATTGCTTTTAAGAATTTCACATTCCTTGAAGGTAGTCATACCCTTGATATTCTATGGGAGGTACTCTGTTTTGCCGTTACCTTTTTGGGATTTGGAATTCGTATTTATACGGTCGGGCATACGCCCAAAGGGACATCCGGCAGGAGAACAAGAAGACAAAAAGCAGAAGTTTTAAATACTACAGGAATATATTCAGTGGTCCGGCATCCGTTATATTTAGGTAACTTTTTAATATGGTTCGGGGTATCTCTTTTCATACGCTCATTTTTCTTTAGTTTAGCAGCCATTTTGCTTTTCCTTTTGTATTATGAGCGAATAATCTTTGCGGAAGAGGATTTTCTGCGTGAGAAATTCGGGCAGGCATTTAACGATTGGGCGGAGAGGACACCTGTATTTTTTCTGCGTCTTAAGAACTGGCAAAAACCGAGTTTGCCTTTTTCACTGAAGACGGTTCTTAAGAGAGAATACACAGCGTTTTTCGTTATAACAGCTACATTTACGTGCCTGGAAGTTATAGGGGATTTCTACTATAAAGGGAAGTGGCAGATAAGCTGGTTCTATCTTATATTATTTTGTTTCGGATTGGTTGTGTATATTATTTTGCTTACCCTGAAGAAAAAGCATTTTTTAGATGTTGAAGGACGATAGAAACGAGGGACGAGGGAGGAGGGACGATTGACGATGGATGATGGACGACGGAGGAGGGAGGACAGAGGACGGATGACGAAGGGGGGACAAGGGACGAGGGACGAAAAAAGATTCTAATATCGAAATCCTAATCTCTACCCGGCTTCGCCTATGGCTATGCCGAGCCAAGAATCCTAAACAATATCGAAATTCAAATGACCAAATGCTCGAAATGATACTTATTCGGGGGTATGTAAAACCATTAAGCGGGGATAGTTCGTTCGCTTGCCCAGCTTCTCAGTAAGGTGATGTCTTCACTTTTTATCACGGCCAGGGGTTTTGTGGAATGCAGATGCTCCAAAATGTGAGACATTGCGAGGGTCTGCTGCCTGTTTGCGGCGGTATAAAGCACCGATATGATTATCTGCTCGATTTCGGCGCCGCTGAATAAATCAGAATTGTCGGCAAGAGTGTCTAAATCAAACTTCTCAATATTAATCGCTCTTTTGGTCAGATGGATTCTGAAAATTCCCTTCCGCAATTCTTTGTCCGGCAGGTCTTTGACCCTGCGGATTTGTCGGTCGAGGACAATTATCTTCAAAGCGGGTGGCGGGGATCGAACCCGCGTAGCCGGCTTGGAAGGCCGGTGCATTACCACTATGCTACACCCGCAGATGATTTAAAACTTGATTTTTATTGTTTAATTGTTATTAAAACACGAAATATAGAAACTTAATAGCTAATAGTCAACAAGAAATGGCAAACTATGGTTGGAAAAGGTGCATTTCACGTTTGTAGGTGGATTTTTCAAACTGCAGGAGATTTTTTCCGCTGCAATACGTCGATTTTAGTTTAAATCTGATAACCAATACTCTGCCATCATAGCAAGGTCGTTAAAATCAACCCGGCCGTTTGAATTAATATCAATCAATTCTGATAAATCCGACTCCAGCCACCACTGGGCAAAGCTCGCCAGGTCGGCCATATCTACATCTCCATCCGGCTCCGTATCGCCCGGAATATGCGTCGCAAAACTCCAGAGCGGCCCTATACGTTCAACTGTATCAATTCGCCAATGATACCATCTCGCCCAATCCATATCAGTATCTCCATAGGGGTCGCACGTCGTCGAGCCATCCGTAATTGTCTCAATCAAGCTAATTGCTTCCGGGCTGGTTCCCAAATAGACCCCATAATCATTGCAGTCGGATGTCCATTGCAGAAGAGCGTCAGGAGCAACGGCCAACTGGCCGTCAGCAGGAACCGGGTTGCTTACAACCGCCGATACCGCACTTATCGTATATCCGTAGGTGTATGGCTGAGCAGGCAACCTGTACTGCGGATGAGGCCAGGCCCCCCAGCTGTTATCGCCGCCCACACCCATCTGCCCGTAGTCGATATTCACCGTCAGATTATCCTGTCGTGGAAGTTCATAAATATGGCCTGCCGCTTCAAGATCTGCTATTGTATAAGGCCAGACGCCGGTCATCAGCAGGTCGTCAGCTTCTATGAGAAGCCCCAGGCCGTTGATATCGGTAACCGTCATCCACCGCACATCCGTTCGGTTGGCATTTTCCTGTGGTCGGACATAGTCAAATATAAAGTCTTCAACCTTCAAACTGTAGCGTCCTACTGCTCCGCTGGTCTTGCGGTCCCAATAAGTTTCCCACGGACCCCGGCCATACCACTGGACATGGTCGAACCGCCCGGGCATCTCCATTTGCATTCCAAACCTCGGCAAATCTTCCAATTCACCCGCCGGTTCGATACTGCCCTCAATATGGACGTCGCCGTTTCCGTAAATTGTGTAAATGATATCGTAATCGGAGCTATTCACGCCCGGCAGAGTGAAATCTACCGCAATTTCCACCACCGAGCTTTGCGGCTGGCTCGTTATAATACTGTCAACAACCCGCGTTGCCCCGGCGTTCTTCCAATCTCCCTGTCGCCCCGGCATCCCGTTGCCGTTATCGTTGTCCGTCGGAGCACGCCAGAAGTTCGGGACAAGGCCGCCCGCAACAAACTCGATTCCATCAACCAAAAATGATTCGAGCGAGCCGCTGTTTTTCCCTATAAGCAGTTCAAAGTTCGTGCCGGTAACTATGCAGCTTTCGGCTGTCTCACTCAGAGTAAGCTCGTCCATTTCCGCAGGGTCATCGGGCGTCTTGGATGGAACTTCCCAGGGAACCTCAAGCTCGTCCCACGCTACTACGTGCCCGGCATCGGCCCATAGAGTATCTTCTGAAAGACTAAATACCACTTTCAGCAGATACTCTGTGCCCGCCGGTTTAACTGGCGGCTCGGTTATACCTACCGTAACGTCCTGCTGCTGACCCGGCCCAAGAGCCATCTTCGGCAAAGTCCCCTGCTGAATCACCCTGCCATTCGCTGTCAGCTCCCAGGAAATATCTGTAAAATCAAGATTAATGAATGAATACTTGTTATGAATTCGCACAACACCCGATGCAACATCGACAGGATATACCTTAATATTCTGATAAACCTTTTTCACCTCGTTAAGGTGTGGGTTCGGTTTTCGGTCCGGCTGAATTATACCGTTGCAGCAGAAGTTTCCGCTGTTGGGATAATCGCCGTAATCTCCGCCGTAGGCCCAGTAGATCTCACCTCCGCCAATAAGCGACAAATCCCCTGAATCAAACTCCAGCCATAAAACAGCGCTGCCGGGCGGCGCTGCATTGGGCTGATTAAGCTCGCTCTCATCGAGCGTCTCGTTGTAAATCCTCACCTTGTCAATCACGCCGTTAAACCGCCGACTGGTTATCTCGCTATTTCTTCCTATATTCACGGGGTATGCGTTTGTTTCAATGCTCCCGCTATGAGAAGTTGTATTTAGCTCTGCTCCATCAATATAAATCCGTAGTGTCGTCCCGTCATAGGTCCCTGCAATATGGTGCCAATTGCCGACCCAGTCCACCGGCAGCGGCGTATTACAGGTAATCCAGCCGCCGTCATATATAAAGAATTCCAGCTCCTCTCCGTTGCCGGCGATTTTAATGGCATATTGATGGTCGCCTTTGGTGATTATTGGGCCGTTGGTAGTGTTTGTCTCCGGCTTTACCCACGCTTCGAGAGTGAGTGACGTCCCTGTAATATCAAGACTCGTATCGTCAGCGACAATTGCATATCCATTCAGCGCCTCACCGGAATAACCCGTTACAAATTCGCCGTAGGCAGTCGCATCGTTATCATACGAACTGTGGTCGTTTACCTCGACAATGGCGTCACTGTATTCACGAAGGCCCTGGTCTGCATAGTCCCAGATACACCCGCCCTGAAGCGCATCGTATGACTCAATGGCATCCCAGTAATCCTGAAAATTGCCGACACTGTTGCCCATAGCATGAGCATACTCACACATAATCAACGGCTTTGCCGGACTGCCCGAGGCGTAGTTGACGATAGAATCGATAGACGAATACATCGGACAATAAATATCCGTATTCGCACCCGTTCCCGCCCGCTCATAGTGCACAAAACGAGTGTTGTCACGTGAGCGAATCCAGCTGCTTGTCGCCGTAAAGTTGATACCGTCCCCTGCCTCATTTCCGAGCGACCACAGGATTACACAGGAGTGGTTCTTGTCTCTTTCGACCATATTGATTGTCCTGTCAAGGTGCGCCCACTGCCAGTTTATGTCTTTTGCAAGCGATTCATCGCCGTAGCCCATTCCGTGCGATTCGATATTGGCCTCATCAATCACGTATATCCCGTACTTATCACAAAGCTTATACCATTTCGGGTCATCCGGATAATGTGATGTCCGAACTGCGTTTATGTTGTACCTCTTAAGCAGTTTTATATCCTCAAGCATCCTGCTGTATGGTATTGCCCTGCCGTGGTCCGGGTCGTGTTCGTGACGGTCAACGCCTTTAATATAAATCGCTACTCCGTTAACAAGAAGCTGGCTGTTTACAATCTCAATCTTGCGAAAGCCGAACCTGCACTGCTCAACCTCAATAACCAGGCCGTTCGAATCCTTAACCGTAAGCAGAACCTGATACAGGTAAGGGCTTTCCGCGCTCCACTTATAGGGATTGCTTACAGCCGCCTGCATTTCTATCACATTCTCCTCGCCTGCTTCAAGGCAGCCGATGGAACCTGTTACTAACGGGTCTGTCCCAACCGCTGTTCCGTTGGCATCGAGAAGTGTTATTTCCACGCTATGTGTCCCAGCAGAAACGGTGTTATAATTTGTCAAATTAGCATCAACATATAAGGTCGCATCCTCATATTGGTAGTCAAGGTCACATCGCACCCAGAAATCACGCAAATGAACCTGCGGCGTTGAAAAAAGATATACATCGCGATAAATTCCGCTGAATCGCCACATATCCTGGTCTTCGAGATAGCTGCCGTCCGACCAGCGATATACCTCTGCAGCCAGAACATTCGTCCCTACCACGAGATAGTCGGTAATATCCCACTCTGCCGGCGTCATACTATCCTGGCTGTAACCAACCTTCTGCCCGTTAATCCAGAGATAAAATGCGCTCTTGACACCGTCAAAATGTATGAAAACCCTTCTGCCCGTCCATTCCGTCGGTATCGTAAATTCCGTCCGATATGAGCCGACGGGATTTCTCAGCGTATAGGATGTATAGTTGCTCGGCGGGGTGCTGGTTACTCGCGGAGGGGCCTTTTGAAACGGATATGTTGCATTTGTATATATCGGCACACCGTAGCCCTGGAGCTGCCAGTTGCTCGGCACCGTTATTTCATTCCAGTCATCCACATCGTATCCGACTTCATAGAAGTCTGTTGGCCGGTCTTCCGGTTTCGGCGACCAGTTAAACTTCCACTTGCCGTTCAATAGCTTATGATATATCGATGCCTCACGCGTCCCTTCAACAGCGCTTACCCTGTCGGGATACGGCATAAGCGTCGAATGTCTCGGGGCCTTATTGTGACCGGTAACCTTCATATTTTCCCAGTCCACGCCGCCAGTTGTAAAGCTCCACAAATCACCCTCGTCACCGCCAACTATATCAACGCGCCAGTAGTAATCGGTATTCATAATCAACCGTGAAGGTGGTTGATAGGATTCTTCTGTTACTCGTTCAGGGATTACTCCATCTAAGTCGGCAGAGAGACCAAGATAAACATCGTATTCGGGTTCCGGCATAAGCTCCGGAGGTGGTGCGTCCCAGTTCAGGGTTGCCTCGGTATCAACATACGTCTCTCCATTATAAGGCGAGGGGTTGCTGACCTTGACTTGCTGTGCACTATCGGTCAATCGTATGTTGTCCAATCCGAGCCAGCTACTGCCAGTGATATTGGTAAATTCGATTCCGAGTCTTTTCCCAACCGCATCCGGGACATCGCCTGCCGAGAAGCCAAGAGAGTACTCATCCATAACATCGCTGCTCAGACTTACCGTTGTTACCGCTGCCTGGACCCTCACACCATCATCGTCATAATATAGCACCATTTGCAGAGTAGCAGATGAACCGCCGGTCCAACGGGCATCACACTTCAGCTCATAATTCATACCAGATTCGACAGAACAATCCGTCAGCTGCCAAACTGCCGGATCACTACCCATCAAAAAAGCCGTATAGCTGCCCTGTGTCGGGCTATATCCCGTCTCGACTCCGGAATCCCACGCTGCCGTATCGCTGCTCCAGCCGGGAATATCATATACCTGGCCATCCCAGCCCGGGTCGGCGCATTCGCAGTCGAAGCCCTTGATTTTTCCCAGCCCGGGTATCTCAAAGCTGTAATTTTCGACCGTTATTGGACCGGCCAGCCCTGTTCTTGCGGCCGCGGCAATCCAAAACATCACAATTACCGATATAACATAAGCCCTTTGCTTCGCTGACATTACCTCATTTTCCTAAAGAGACACCTTTTTTTTAAATTCCCCTCAGCCGTCGCCTGATGCTAATTTGCATATAGATATGGTTCTTCATACGCAATGTTTTGCAACACAGCCAAACCTTCTCAACATAATTACGATACCAAATAGAACCAAAATTGTCAAGAGATTTCGACAGAGTCTGCGTAGCCGGCTTAAAAGGTGTGCATTACGGCTATGCTGCGCCTGTGCGTAATTGATTATTGATTATCGTTCGTTATTTGTTTATACTTCAGCAACACATATAGTTATTAATAAACAGTAAATACACAATAATAAATTGGAATTGCTATGGATATTGCAGAAACAGCACAAACGGCCAAGGTGGCGTCGATTCGGCTGGCGGCGGCCGGGACGGATGTGAAAAATGCCGCACTGGCGGAGATTGCCAAATCGCTGAAGCAAAACAGCGAAAAAATCGTCTCGGCTAATAAAAAAGACCTCGCAGAAGCAGAAAAAAACAAGCTCTCAGCGCCGCTATTGAAACGGCTGAAATTCGATGAAAATAAAATCGCAGAGGCAATAGCAGGTATCGACACGCTCATCAAACTCGATGACCCGGTGGGAAAGACCATATCAGCTACCGAACTCGATAAAGGCCTGGAACTCCATAAAGTCAGCTGTCCTATCGGCGTTATCGGGGTGATATTCGAGTCGCGGCCTGACGCACTCGTGCAAATATCAACGCTGTGCCTGAAAAGCGGAAACGCAGTTCTATTAAAAGGCGGAAGCGAAGCAGCAAATACAAATAAGATTCTGGCCGAAATTATATCCGAAGCGAGCACTCGAGCAGGGCTGCCCAAGGGATGGATTCAGTTATTGGAGACCCGGCAAGACGTCGCTGAGATGCTGGGAATGGATGAGTATATCGACCTGATAATCCCCCGCGGGTCAAACGAGTTTGTCCGCTATATTATGAACAATACCAATATACCAGTCCTCGGACACGCAGACGGGATATGCCACATATATGTCGATAAAGATGCGGATTTGGATATGGCAGTAAATATCACTGTCGATTCCAAGTGCCAGTATGTAGCTGTCTGCAATGCTGTCGAGACGCTGCTGGTTCATAGCGAAATTGCGAAAGATTTTCTGCCGAAGGTCAAAGCGGCACTGGAAGAAAAACAGGTCGAGATTCGCGGCTGCGAAAAGACGGCAGTAATTATCGAAGTCAAGCCGACAAGGGACAAGGACTGGTCAACGGAATATCTGGATTTGATTATCTCGATAAAGGTGGTTGAGTCACTCGATGAGGCGATTGAGCATATAAACAAATACGGCTCGAAGCATACCGATGCGATTGTAACGGGCAGCAAGCAATCTGCTGAGAAGTTTATGAATCTGGTCGATTCTGCAAATGTTTTGTGGAATTGCAGCACGCGGTTTAGCGACGGCTATCGATACGGCTTTGGGGCAGAGGTCGGTATCAGCACAAACAAGATTCACGCTCGCGGCCCGGTAGGGCTGGAGGGACTATTGATTTATAAATACAAGCTTTACGGTACCGGCCAGGTGGTCACGGATTATTCCGGGCCTAATGCGAAGAATTTTACACATAAGAAACTAAAATAGCGTATAGCGGCTTATGTAAAGCGTATTGAACCGATTTTATATTTAATACTCGCATTTATGATATATACAAGGTAATAAGGAAATTGCCAAATGTCACAACGGGAATTAATGACCTTAATAGCGCTGGTGCTTCTCTCTATCGCAATAGGCACCATATCGGCCTGGTACTTCGAGAAAAGAAAAAGAGCAGTCAGCATCACCATCGCAGGACTAGCCCTTTGCCCGCTGGTGCTGGCAATTGCCCTTTTCTTCATTCTTAAGCATACCCAGCATCCACTCCGTTATGAAGGAAGCATCACAGCTGGCGACAGCGAATATGCCTTTGCCCTCTACCGTGACGACCGGATAGGAGAAGATACATCCTGGCACGTCTTTAAGATTCCAAAAAGTATCAACGTAAAAAAGCACCGCATCCCGTCAGACTATATGAATCCGATAACCGAACAAAGCAAGAATTGGCGACAACAAAGAGTCCTGTATATATCAGCCAAAGGCGAAGAATATATCGGAGAAGCCCGCCTGTATATCGTGCACGGCAAATACCTTGTCCTAATCAGAAACGGAATGTTTCAGGGATTGTATGACATCAAGGCGGAAAGAACTATGATGGATGACCAAAGCAGAATATTTGCGGCTGATGTTATAAGTGATAAGGAAGCGGCCGACTTCATAGATGACCTCTTTGCACTGTTAAAATATCCCAAACTCAATAAAGATGAAATGGAAGAACTTATCGCAGGAATCCAAAGAAGCCATGTAAATCAATCCATACTTCAGATAATCGACAAAGACAAGCAGGACCCAAATTCGTAGCTTGCCCTGCCTGCCCTGAGCCTTGTCGAAGTGTCGAAGGGGGCCAGCCGAAGGATTCCCCGCACACCATCAACTCAGAGCGTATCGGTCGTGTACCTTAAGCTCGCTGATCCTCGACGAGAGCCCAGCCACCGACCTCCGCACCGGCAGCCGGCCGACAGAAACCGGCGCCCCAACTCCCCAGCCAGTACATCTCTGTATGTAAGTATATATCCATAAAAACAGGACAATCGTTAATATAGACAAGAAAAAATCCGGGGGGTGTGACAAACGTATGTCACTGGAAAAGTAAAAAAATGAAAAATAGCTGGATCCCGGATGGTTAAGAATGGGAAACAGAAGACAGAGGACTGATGACGGACGACAGACAACGGAAGAGAAACGAGGGACGTAAGATATCAAATCCCAGCAAAAAACATTGGGACAGGTAAGCACCGGCACAAGACGAGAGAAAAAGAAGAAGAAAAAGAAAAAGAAAAAAAATCCGAAATTCTAAGCACAAAATCCGAAACAAATCCAAATTACCAAAATATAAATGTTCAAAACGCGATTATTCGTTGCTCCTTTGGCTATTCTCAGTCATAGGGACACCACCGCAAGACATCCTGTTGACAAACAGAGGACAGACTTCGCAGGAACTACAAATCCTGCGTAAAATTAAGGGGTAGAACAAAGCAATCACAACGTTGTATATTAGGAAAAAAGCTATTATAATGAGGCGGAGTTGATAAATAATCCATTCGAACAATAATGGCAGGAAGGAAAAATGACATTCACCGAACAACTAAAAAAAACCATCCAAATTACAACACTTTCGTCGCTATTATTCAATCCTCAGGCAATGAATGCACAGGGCACACGCAGCGACTATGAACGGGCCCTGAAACTGAAGGAAACGACGGCCAACAAGGTATTCAAACAACATATTACCGCCCACTGGCTCGAAGATAACATTCAATTCTGGTATCGCAATGACCTGGCCGACGATAAAAGCGAATTCATCTTAGTAAATGCAGAGAGCGGTATCCGCAGGCCGGCATTCGACCATAAACGACTTGCAGCGGCGCTTGCCAAAGCCATCGGCAAAGAAGTGCCGGCAGAGAAACTACCCATCGAAAAATTGAAGTTTACCGAATCCGGAGGTGTGCTTGGTTTCAGCAGTGAAAACAAACGATGGCAGTGCGATTTGAGCAGCTATGAACTTAAAGAGGTCGCCGATGAGGAACAGATAATAACCGGACTTGTCCGATACTCTACGCCTCGGCCGAGCATTGATACAGGTGAAGAGACATCGGTTACTTTCGTCAATCGCACCAAAGGCAATGTGGAAATTTACTGGGTGGACCCTCAGGGACAATGGCATCACTATGCCACAGTCAAGGCAGGCGAGCAGCAGCATCAACACACCTATGCAGGTCATACGTGGTTAGTGACGGACAAGGAAGGAAAGACTCTGGGAGTATTTATCGCCACTGAAGAGCCGGATGAGGCCATAATAGATGAGAATGCTGTTGACGGACAACGACCAAGAGAAAGAGACCGAGAAAAAAGAAAACCCCGCCATGAATCGCCCGACGGGAAATTCTATGCGTTTATCAAAGACCATAACATATACGTGCGGAAGCTCGATGACGGCGAAGAAATAGCGCTAAGCAGTGACGGCAGCGAAGAAGACGCTTATACGGAACGTTTCTTCTGGTCGCCGGATTCCACAAAGCTGGCTGTGCTGCAAAGACGGAAAGGCGACGACAGAAAGGTCTATCTTATCGAGTCAGCTCCCAAAGACCAGCTCCAGCCGAAACTGCACAGCTTCTCCTATGCCAAGCCCGGAGATGCGATCGATGCCTGGCGGCCTCGATTGTTCGACGTTGCCAAAGAACGCCAGATTGCTATAGAAGACCATCTTTTTCCAAATCCGTGGAGCATTTCAGAGATGCACTGGGCGCGAGACTCCAGCTATTTTACTTTTTTGTATAACCAGCGAGGTCACCAGGTGCTGCGAGTCATAGGCGTTGACGCAGAGACGGGCCAAACGCGGGTTATCATCGATGAAGAGAGTAAGACATTTATCGATTACGCCACAAAACAATTTATCCATTATCTCGACGATACGAATGAAATTATCTGGATGTCGGAACGCGACGGCTGGAACCATCTTTACCTTTATGACGCAAAGACGGGGAGTGTAAAAAACCAGATTACAAAGGGCGAGTGGGT
>Ga0315555_1001170_pt1 | contig 18872 bp, 18 predicted proteins | sample SalMarSW160380MG_FD_202113 | JGI IMG/M metagenome (GOLD analysis project Ga0315555, IMG submission 202113) | Salt marsh sediment microbial communities from the Plum Island Ecosystem LTER, Massachusetts, United States - Salt Marsh Sediment SW1603-80 ... | reverse complement strand
ACAATAAAGAATAGTGTTAGACCTTTTTTGTCCTATTTTGAGTTGTCCGCGAGAAGTAGTTTTTTTTTGCGCAGACTCCCCCTTGGCGACTTCGCAATTAATATCTCAAAGAGCTATTCATAGACCGGATATATCTGAGTAAATAACGGCGTAAATATATCCGTTTGCCCTTGTCCGAAATTCAACTTCTCCATGCCCGGTTTCGTTATTAAATTCGAACGAGTACGCCATAACTGTTGAGGTACCAGTAAGATCAACGGCTACGGTATCGTTTAATGGATCTTGAAATACAGCTATGAATTCATCTTCTTCAATTTCGACGATATCGGCGGTATAATTAATATCTCCAGTCGTCAAATCAATAAAGTGAACCATGTATGCGTTTTCGTTAACGTATTTTTCGTGTTCCACAACAACTCCTTTCATACCGACTGCATATGCTTTCGTTCCTCCCGTAACCGGGTAGATGTAGAGGACTCCTCCGTTTTCCCATAACTCTAAAGAATATCCATTTTCGTCATAGATGGTTATATTTTCGTTGGGCATTATTGTTTTTATTTCTTCGTCTTCACCGGATGCGTTTCTAAAAACGATAATGAGTAAGCCGGTGGAGTCTTCAGCGAAGTCTAGATTATCACCATTGAAGTAATATATCTCATAATCGGAAATATCCGGCCCAGTAGAACCACTGCAGAAAGTTAGTAGAAAGGCTAACAACAGCGGGGCAATCCAGAGTTTGTTACTTGAAAAGCTATATTTTTTTCTCATTTCTGCCTCCTTTTATTTAATAAAGAAATTTAATTGTTTTTTTATATTAGTCAAGATGGAGATAAATGAGTGAATGGGAGAATGAGCGGATGGGTTTATGGGGCCTGTCTGTTTAACTTAAATTTGAAAATTTATTCAGCTTGCCTATAAGATTTTTTTGTGTATGTTATATTTGATTTATAGAGGAATAAATGGATACCATAAAATGTCCCAATGCAAAATACATTAAAAGAAGTTAACAAATGTTAATAATTTCAATTTTACAATTACTTGACCACACAAATATAACCAACAACTTTATTGCTCAGGGAATAGGTTTTGTCGGGCTTGTCTTTGCTATAATTTCCTTTCAAAACAACAAACGTAATCTTATTCTTGTCTTTTTAGGTATGGCGCAAATGTGTTTTATCGCACATTTTGCTCTCCTGGAAGTTTGGCCTGCCTTTGCGGTGAATATAGTGGGTGTAGTCCGCACTTTCTCTTTTCTTCTCCGAGGAAAGAAAAAATGGATGGATAAAAACACCTTGATGTATGTTTTTGTCGGTTTATTCTGTATAGCCGGAGCTCTTTCCTGGAATGGCTGGCTTAGTCTTCTGCCTATTATGGCTATGATTGTTGAGACGATTGGTTTATGGAAGAAAAATCCACGTTTAATCCGTTCCATTGTTATTGTTCCACGTCCTTTGTGGATTACATATAATATTATTCATCACTCCTATGCGGGTGTGATGACGGAGGTTTTTGTAATTATTTCTCTACTTACGGCTATTGTTCGTTTTGATATCTTGCCCCGGATTAGACAGAAAAATATTTCCAAAACGAAGGAAAAGTAATCTTTGGAATAATACAAATACCTTACAACTGACTTTCGTGAATAAAATTTGTATCTATTGACATTTTTTCTGTTGCTGATATTTTTCATAAGATGTTTAATTATTTATTTTATTCTCTGAAGCTATACGAAAAAAGCAAAAATTTTATTTGTAATATTGAATACTTAGTGATCGCTGAAATAAAAGTCAAACGAAAATAATTACCAAGGAGGAAATTATATGAAGTATTTAGTTCGTTTATTAATGATTGCTTTGGTTTTCTTATTCACGGTAACAAACCTTTATGCAGAACAAAAAAAAGAAATAAAAGTAGGGGCTTATTGGTGGAACCAGCCTCCCAAAGAGAAACCGCCCGAGAATCCTCATAAAAAAGTACTTCCGCTTATAAGTGTGAAAGGGAATGAGTTTATTAATCCCAAAGGCGAGACGGTTATATTGCGCGGACTGGCGATTGCTGATCCGGATAAACTTGAAGGTCAGGGGTACTGGAACAAAAAACATTTTGAGGAAGTGAAAAAAATGGGTGCAAATATAGTCCGTATTCCTGTTCATCCCATTGCCTGGAGAGAGCGTACTCCGGAAGTTTATTTAAAGCTGCTCGATGGTGCGGTAAAGTGGTGTACGGAACTTAAAATGTATATTATCATCGATTGGCATAGTATTGGCAATCTTGAGATGGAGCTTTTTCAGGATCCGTCCTATAACACCACGAAAAAGGAAACCTATGGGTTCTGGCGGACTATCGCCGATCATTTCAAAGGAAACAACACGGTTGCTTTCTACGAAATATTCAATGAACCAACGCACCGCTTTGGCCTTCTTGGCAGCATGACCTGGAGTGAGTGGAAGAAGATCAATGAAGATATTATTAATCTTATTCGTGCGTATGATAAAGAAACTATTCCTCTTGTGGCAGGGTTTGATTGGGCTTATGATTTGAATCATATTCACTATAACCCTATTAATGCGGAAAGAATTGCTTATGTGTCGCATCCTTATTATTTTAAAAGAAAAAAACCTTGGGAGCCAAAGTGGGACGAAAATTTCGGATTCGCGAAAGGTCAGTACCCCGTTATGGCAACGGAATTTGGTTTTAATCTTGAGAATGTGGAAGAGGGAGAAAATAAAGGTTACGGAGAAGCCATTATTAAGTATCTTGAAGAAAGAGGCATAAGCTGGGTTGGCTGGATTTTTGACGCTGATTGGAATCCAAAAATGTTTAAATCTTGGGATAATTATGAACTTACAGGAAGTGGTGAATTTTTTAAAAAAGCATTGCATGGGAAGGTTGGAAAGTAAGGAAATTTGCAATGAAAATCTCGGTTATTCTTGCTCATCCGAAGAAGGAAAGTTTTAATCATGCTATTGCCAAAACGGTTGTGGATACACTTAATAAAAAGAAACATGAAGTTTATTTTCATGACCTTTATGCGGAAGAATTTGACCCTTTGCTTCCACCTGAAGAAATCGAAGAAGATGTTGTATTACCTGATTCAATTACGAATTATTGCGAGGAGATATCTATATCGGACGGTATAGTTATTATTCATCCGAATTGGTGGGGGCAGCCTCCGGCAATCTTAAAGGGCTGGATAGACAGGGTGATGCGAGTGGGTATAGCTTATAACTTTTTGGATGGTGACAGCGGAGAGGTTGTACCTGTTGGAATCTTAAAAGCCAGTATTGCTATTGTATTTAATACGTCGAATACTCCTCGGGAGAGGGAACAAAAAGAATTTGACGATCCTCTTGAGGCACTATGGGAGAAATGTATTTTTGAGTTTTGCGGCGTAAAAAATTTCTATAGAAAAATGTTTGGAGTCATAATTACAAGTACCAATGCGCAACGTAAGAAATGGCTGGAAGAGGTAAAGTCGATAATCGGAGATTATTTTTAAATTTTAATTCACTGCAGGAGCACAGAGAACACAGCGATTTTAAATCGTTAGAACGTTAGGCGGTTAGGTCGTTAGGTAGTTTAAAAAATCCGAACCAACGAACCAACGATCTAACGAACCAACTAAAAACAAGCAACAACAAATTGCACGAATAACACAAATAATTTTATTAGTCCAAAGTCAAAACTAAATCCTGAAATCAGCGAATTAACAAATGAACTGATAATATCTATTTGGGGGCAAAATTACATACAATACAATATTGTTGAACGGTGCCCCCCTGTATGTCAATAGTTCTCAGATAATTTCTATCTTTACCAGCGAGAGCGACCGCCGCCGGGTGCGCTACCTCTTCCTCTCGCACCGCCTCTAAAGCCTTCCGGACGAGGACGAGCTTCATTTACAATAAGTTCCTTACCTTTAAGTTCTTTGCCGTTTAAACCAGCCATTGCGGCTTCAGCCTCAGCTTTATCGGGCATTTCGACAAATCCAAATCCTCTAGGTTCGCCTGTGTACTTATCTTTAATTATCTTAACCGAAGTCAGCTCTCCATAAGCTGCAAAAGCTTCATTAATTTCTTCCTCAGTTAATTCTGATGAAATATTACCTACGTATATATTCATTTTACCCCCTTTTAGGTTAGAATATTTACATGTTTTTGTAAATGCAATTAAATCCGAATACGTTTTTACAGGAATCGTATTACTATATATAACCAGCAAAACCAGAAGGCAAATAAATGAGAAAAAACAAATATATTCCTAGAGATCTTGGAGGTTTTTAACCACATATTACTATTTTGAAAATAATTGTTTTTTGCTAAAAGTCAAGAGTTAAAGCCAGGAAAACAGTCGTGTGTCAAGAGTCAAAAGGCAATCCCTACAACAACAAAAAAAGCAACAACGAATAGAATGAATACCTCTATTAGTCCAAAGTTCAAAGTCACATCTGAGACCTAAAAGCCCCTTGACAATTAAAAGAAAATCCTTATTATAGTATAAAATTGTAACAATTACATTTTTGAAACGGTTACAGTGACGGAGGTTAGTATGGAAAAAGAGTATCCTTTGGGTGGTGGGGTTTTGAAGTGGACTCATGGCAGTTGGCTCGAAGAAAATCTGGGTGGGAAGTTTTCTATTCTTGATGTTCAGCCTGATATACATGATTATATACTTGAACATATTCCCGGTGCCGTTTACTTCAATCCGAAGTTGCTGAGGGTGCCTTATAAGGGTAAACCTGGTTTTTACGTGCCGGAAGAAGTTGCGGAGTTACTTTTCGGGAGAGTTGGTCTTTCTAATGATCGACCTGTTGTAGTTTATACCGGCGTTGGAGGTGTCAGGGGTTGGGGTGATGGTCTTGAGCAGACAATGGTGGCTTATTCTCTTGTAAGGTTCGGGCATAATAAAGTTTATGTTCTGGATGGCGGTCTTAATGATTGGAAAAAGGAAGGCAGAAAGTTTACGAAGGACTTTCCCGTTATTGAAGAATCGGATTTTAAGGTTAATCTAAGAAAAGATTACTGGATTGAATATGAAGATTTTAAGAAAGTTAAGGATAACGAAGGTGTCGTTTTGCTTGATGCGAGACCCGCAAACGTTTACGAAGGTCAGGGACCCTGGCCGAAACCCGGACACATTCCCGGTGCGATAAGTCTTCCATGGAAAACTTTAATGGTTGAAGGAAATTCTACTCTTTTGAAAGACGAAGATGAAATTAAAGATATTTTGGACAAAATAGGCATAATGCCGGATAAGACCGTAATTTGCTCGTGCGGTACGGGAAGAGAGGCAACAAACGAGTTTGTCATGTTTAAATTTCTGCTTGAATACCCAAAAGTTAAAATTTATGAGGGTTCTTTTACCGAATGGTCTTCTTATCCCGAAAATCCAACGGTAACCGGTAAAGATCCACGGTAAAATTAAGGAGGTTTTTTTAATGGAAGAGAGTATTATCGAGAGGAAGGAAGTTTCTAAGGAGAAAGTTCTTGCGATTGGAGCTGAGGTTTATTCAAGAGTTGTCGGTTATTACCGACCTGTTACCAATTGGAATGATGGAAAAAGGGAGGAGTTCAAAGATAGGAATTATCTTTCGTGTGAATGTGAAGAGGCGGCTGAGTAATTTATAGTAGTTAAATACAAAGGGGGAAAATTTGCTTTTCGAGAGAGTTAAATCGGAAGGTCTGGCTCATTATTCTTACATTTTCGGTCATAACAGAGAAGCTTTTGTAATCGACCCCAGCCGTGACGTTAATGTTTATCTGTTCTTGGCTTCCCGGAAGGGTTTCCGAATCAAATATATTTTCGAAACTCATCGAAATGAAGACTACGTTGTGGGTTCGAGAGAACTTTCGGAGAAGACGGGAGCTGAGATTTTCCATGCGGATTCGCAGTTGGATTATAAATACGGGCAAGAGGTGAACGATGGACAGGAATGGAAGGTGGGTTCTTATAAAGTTGAGGCGATTTATTCTCCCGGTCACACTAAAGGTAGTATGAGTTATCTTCTTTTTGACGTTAGCCTCTCTCCCTGGATTCTTTTTACGGGGGATGCTCTTTTTGCGGGTGATGTCGGAAGAGTCGATTTATTTGGCAAAAATAATATGAAAGAAATGGCGGATATGCTTTACGATACTATTTTCCATAAGTTTTTCTCTCTTGGTGACGGAGTTATTGTCTGTCCTGCTCACGGTGCAGGTTCTGTATGCGGGGGAGAAATCGCAGATAGACCATGGACTACAATTGGGCTTGAGAAAAAGCTAAATCCGAAACTTAAATTTACCGAAAAAAAAGATTTTATTAAAAATATAGCAAAGGATTTGGAGAAACCTTATTATTTTAAACAGATGGAAAAATACAATGTGCAAGGTGCGCCTGTACTCGGTTCTCTGCCGGTACCTGCTCCTCTTTCCCCTGATGAATTTTCGAAAACAGCAGAAAGCTCAGTAGTTCTTGATTCCCGGATGGAATCAAGTTTCGCTTCTGCTCACATCCCGGGTTCTATATCTATCTGGAAAGAGGGAATACCGAATTTTGCCGGCTGGTTTTTGCCTTATGATAAGCCGATACTTCTTGTTAACGAAACAGATGATCCCCTGCCCGTTGTAAGATTGTTGATAAGGCTCGGTTATGATAATATTGCCGGTTGTCTTTCCGGGGGAATGCTTGGATGGAATACCTCCGGGAAAGAAAGCGCATCGATTGAAACAATCAAAGTGCAGGATTTATGCCGTCTTCTGGATAGAGGAGAAAAAATTGTCATTCTTGATGTTAGAGGCGAAAAAGAACTGGAAGAGAAGGGCAGAATACCTAACGCTTTAAGTATACCCATTACTCAACTCTACGAGAGAATGGATGAAGTGCCTAAAAGGAAACACGTTTGTATCTTTTGCGGAAGCGGTCTTCGTTCAATGATGGCAGCAAGTCTTCTTAAGAAAGAAGGCTGGCATAGTCTAAAGGTTGCTCTTGGCGGTCTTGCCGGATGGAATTCAAATACCTGTCCGGTCGATTTGTAAATTTGTTAAAAGGCCGATTAGTTTATAGGATTTAGGTAAAGAAATAAAATCAAAAGGAAGATTGTAAAAAAAATGGAGGGCGACACTTGCCCTCCATATTTTTATTCTGATTTCAAATCGGGCTATTTTATTACCGAGAGTTTTAATCTGTTACCGTATCTGTCCACGATAAAGTATATGCCACCTTTAAAATCCTTGCCCTCTGCATTCTTTAAATTCAAGAAATCGGTATCCAATTTCAGTATTTTTCTGCCCGTTATATCATAAACAATTGCGCCTGTCGAGCCGATTTCTACCGTACTTCCTGCGAACACAATTTGGCTTCTGATTTTATCTTTATTGTCGTTTAAATTCTCGGCAATACCACTCAGTAACCACGGAGCGTCAAACCATAAATTCCCGAGGGAATCGTTATAAACAACGCCAGCTCCGCCTCCGGGAGCTCCGGGCGAATAAATCAGCTCCGGCATTGACCTGTTTGCTCCCGTAGCTACGGAAGTATCGCCCTGCCAATTTGTAGGATCACCTTCGGAAGACCAGCACCAGAAGTTCTCGAAATTAGGACCGGAGGATGTAAAACAATAAGTAATATCCATCCACTGATTGGGGGCAACCTGATAACCTCTCAAATCACAGAGCACCGGTGAATAGCTTTCATCTGCAAGTGTGTCAGGAATACTATCCCAAACTTTTCCTCCATTTTCCGAATACAGATAAAGCAAATCATAATTCCCTGTGATTGAATCCTCCTGAGAATAGAATGCGTAAACTAACTGCGTGGTATCGGGCAGTGTAGTGGTAGCTCCTATCCTCGGATACTGAATTTGTCCGTGGCTATTCGTATTGACCTCAAGAAGGTTTATTACATCGACAGGAGTTCCTCTGTCCCTCCAGTAGCTGAGCTGCAGAGTCTGATTTTCGAAATGTTGGAATGTCGATAAATGATATAAAGAAGAATCAGCTATTGCGATATCCTGATCCTGCCAATCTGCCGCTGTGCTGGCTCGCACAAAGATGCTCCAATTATATCCTCTGTCTGCGGAGCGTAAAATATGTAGAGAATCGTTCTCGCTCGTAATATCAAGATAAGCCAGATATAAATAAAAATCGTCGAAATCGTCTCTTACGAGTTTCGGAGAGCGGATTTCCGTAGCGTCTATAGCAGGAGTCAAAAGCCAATCAATGTTCCACATTCCGACCGCCCCCCAGATTTTTGCTATGTTTATTTGATCGTGTCCAAAAACATCATGATACCAACTCATAAGAACGTAAACCGTATCGTCCCTTGTAGCTACAAGGTCGATTTCCTTTACTTCCCAATATAGAGCTTCGTAAGCATCTCTGAATATCATATCCCAGGTTTCGCCATGGTCAGTCGAACGAAATAAAAGGATCCCCATAGAATCCGGGCCGAAATAGGTTCCCGAATCAGGAATACAGGCGACGTATATATTTCCATTAGAATAATTGTAATCTGCGGCGAAATCCACATAAGGACCGAGAGAATCTTCGATAAGTACATCCGGAGAAGCCCAACGTGGGTTACCTGTATTGACATTACTTTGAGCAACTAACAGTAAAGAAATTAACAAAAACATAAAAAACCTCCTTTTTTTAAGTCTCTTTATTTTTGTTTAATTATATAGTAGTAAACACTTCTTTTTGGGCATGAGCAAATCATGTTTTTGGACACATATACCATAACCACTAGATTGCTGTGTATTCATATGATAATTATAATAAATAATGATTAAGATGTCAATATATTTTGGGTGCAGTTAAATATTAGAATATAGTAATAAATAAGGTAACAATTAAAGAGAAGCGTAGTCATGAATGAATTCGTATGATAGCCCATGAAAACAATCCCCTTACTTGACTTTTAGTTATTCATTCTTTCTTTAAAATCTTATTGTCTATGAAAAATAGCATTTCAAAAAATAATATGAAAAAAATAAAAAAAGTAACCTGGATGGGACTTCTTTCAAATGTTCTTCTGGCTGCAATTAATCCGAAGCTTATAATTGTGGACCATATAGGAGCTTTTGTTGTATCTATATTCATTATCAGGGTTTCCTGGAAAATTCTAAAAGAGTGCTTTGGAGATCTAGTGGATTTGAGTGCCCCTAAGGAAGAACTGAAAAAGATAAGAGACATAACAACGAAAATAAAAGGGGTTAAATCAATACATGCACTACGAACAAGAAGCCTTGGTCCGGGTCTGCATGTCGACCTTCATGTATTAGTAGATGGGAAAATTACAGTGAAAGAGGGTCACGATATCTCAGAGGAAGTAAAAAGAGAACTTATAGAAAAAGGCCCCGACATATTTGACGTAGTCGTTCATCTGGAACCTTATGAAGATTAGATTTCGGCTGCAAAATTTTCTTTTTCTGGATATACAGTGAATATTTTTCAATTAAAAAAACATAAATGATTCGAAACATTAACTTAATATAAAAAAAGTTAATCGCCCATTTTTTAAAAACACAATCGAATTGATTTTTGTTTTCGATTCTTATATTTTTAAACTGGCGATATTTTGAAGTTATATTATCTTAGATTATGAAAATCGTAATGGATAAAAATGTCCTATTGGGAAAAGAAACCTTTTCTTTAATCGGAGAAGTCCTGTCGGTTCCGGGTAGAGCGATAACTTCTGAGGTTGTTAAGGAAGCTGATATCCTGGTAGTCCGTTCTGTTACAAAAGTGAATGAACAACTGCTGAAGAATAGTAATATTAAATTCGTCGGTTCAGCAACCGCTGGTATAGACCATGTGGACACCGGGTATTTAGAGAGTGAAGGTATAGGTTTTTCAAGCGCTCCGGGTAGTAATTCAAATTCTGTCGCGGAATACGTTATCGCATCTCTTTTACTGCTCGATAGAAAGGGGAAAATTTCTCTTCCGGAAATGAGTCTTGGAGTCGTTGGAGTCGGAAATGTTGGGAGCAAAGTTGTAAAAAAAGCGCAAGGGCTAGGGATTAAGGTTTTGCAAAATGATCCTCCTCGTTTCAGAGAATCAAAGGATAGTGTTTTTCTGGAGTTGGATGAATTGATGGATTGTGACGTTATAACTCTGCATGTTCCTTTATCTTTCTCCGGTGTGGATAAAACTTTAGATTTATTCGATGAAAGGAGAATACATAAAATGAAAGAGGGTAGTGTTCTGGTGAATACTTCCAGGGGTAAAGTTGTGGATAGGTTAGCCTTGAAATCCGCTTTGAAAAAAGAGCGTTTATCCGGAGCTATATTAGACGTTTGGGCGGAGGAACCCGATATAGATAAGGAATTACTCGAACTGGTGGATATTGGGACTTCCCATATTGCGGGTTACTCTTATGACGGAAAAGTTAAGGGGACGAGAATGGTCTTCGATGCTATTTGTGAGTTCTTTTCTATAGATAAAGAATGGAAAGTAGAACTGCCTCCACCTGCAGTTTCCTATATCGAAAAGATAGTCAATGAAAACGATAACTTTGCTGAGATTATATCCGATATTGTTTTTGATGTATATGACATAGAAAAAGATGATAAAAACCTGAGAAAAATATTAAATCTCGAAGGACAGGAAAAAAGAAAATTCTTCGACAGTTTAAGTGCAAATTATCATGTTAGAAGAGAATTCTTCAATACGCGGCTCAAATTAGATACAAAAGATGAGCGTTTGAAGAAAGGTTTCAGGGCTTTGGGCTTTGATGTTTTGAATTAAGCAGGCTATATCATAGTAAAGTTCAGATATATCCTATTTTTACTCTAAATTGATTGTTATAATCGAACATTATAATAATATTTAGTATATGCGAGTCCCTCTTACTGGAAAAGTCTCATAGTTGATAACTTGACAATTTGAATTCTATGTTTAGAATTCAATATAAACAAGGAATATAATTGTACAATAAGGGGGGTAACAATGAGAAAGATTAAATTATTTATTTGCCTGGTTATTGTTTTCTTTATGTTTAGTTGTGTTGATCCGGGAAATAACCCAGATAATCCCGATTTAAGAGTTATGAATGGTTTGGAAGGGTATAAAATCTCAGAAATAAAGTTTAACAACCAGCTTTTCACAGGGCTCGGTGAATATTTGTTGCCCGGAGAAGAAACCGAATATATGAAGGTGTCTGCCAGTCCAAACGTAATGTTGTCATATATATGGGAAAATGTTAGCAATCCAAGTGATAATGGTGAAACCGGTACGATGTTTACAGAAGGAGACTTTGAGGGTTTTCAAGAGAATCAATCTTATACTATAACCATTGCCGGTGACAAGAATCAACCTACCATGTACGTATTTCAACCATAATTTTTTTAATATTCATTATTTTTTAGTTTTAAAGTTGTAAATAAAAAAGGAGCGGAAATGAAGAAATTTAATTTGATTATTTGTTTGGCTATTGTATTTTTGTTGCTCAATTGTGAACCACCGGAGGATGATGAAACCAACCCCGATTTAAGGATTGTGAATCATTTTACAAATTATAAAATCACAGGAGTAGGTCTTACTGGCCAGGGTTTTACAGAGCCTGGTGCATATTTATTACCCGGGGAAAGTTCTGAATATATGAAAGTATACTCCTGTACAGCAATGATATTGGTGTATTCCTGGAAAAATGTTAATAATCCGAGTGATAGTGGAGATTTTAGTATAATAACTGAGGAAGGGGATTATCCTGAGCTTTTAAAAAATGAAAGTTATACTTTGACTTACTCTGGCGATAAGGAAGAACCAACAATAGATATCGATCAACCATAATGTTATCTGATGGTAATTATAATATAATTCCTTATGTCGAGTACAAGATGTGGAATAAACTGCAGCCCTTACCTAAAAATAAAAACAAAATCAAAATGGATGTAGGGCGACTCTCTCGAATCCTTTGTTTAAATCTTTTTAAAACAAAATTCGAACCCGGTTTTTCTGTTCAGAAGACTTCCTTGATTTTAGATGTTTTTTTGGTATGCTTGAATATAAGAAGTGGTTAAATGAAAATACTTAAACTTGTAATTATTTGTTTTTTCGTTATAATTTTGGATGTTGTGGAAAAACTTGACTGATATAATCGTTTTTGTTATAATCGTATTTGAAAAGGAAAAAACAAAGGAGGTAAATATGAATACAGTAAAACTAATAAATATATTAGGAGATAATCTATGAACTTAATAAATAAATTCATCATCTGTATAATTTTATTTACTTCACAAATTGGTTTTAGCCATAATAAAATTCCTCACCTTCAAAAAAGGGGAAATACAACCCAATTGATAGTTGACAATAAACCATATTTAATATTAGGCGGAGAATTAGGAAATTCTTCTTTCACCAGTTTAGAATATATGAAACCTATTTGGCCAAAACTAAAAGCAATGAATTTAAATACAGTTTTGGCGCCCATTTACTGGGAGCTGATTGAACCTGAAGAAGGTGTATTTGACTTTGAATTAGTTGACCAATTGATTAAAGAAGCGCGTAGACATAATTTAAAACTAGTTTTTTTATGGTTTGGCTCCTGGAAAAATAGTATGTCTTGCTATGCTCCGTCCTGGGTTAAAAAAGACCAGGAAAGATTTCCAAGAATAAAAGACGATAATGGTAAAAGTCATGAGATATTAACTCCTTTTAGTGAAAATAATTTACAGGCAGATTTAGAGGCATTTAAAGCATTAATGAAACATATAAAAGAAATAGATGGTAAAGAAAACACCATAATAATGATGCAACCTGAAAATGAAATTGGGATGCTGCCAACCGCTCGGGATTATCACCCGCTTGCAAATAAAAAATTTCAAGAAAATGTTCCTATAGAATTCATTAAGTATTTAAAAAAGAACAAGGAAAATTTAGTGCCTGAGTTTAATGAAAGATGGGCTAAAAATGGATATAAAGAATCGGGAACATGGGAGGAAATTTTTGGGAAAAGCCCGCATACCGATGAAATTTTCATGGCATGGTATTACTCTAAATTTACCAATACTATTGTAGAGACTGGTAAAGCCATCTATCCTTTACCAATGTTTGTTAATGCCGCACTAAATCGCCCTGGAAGGGAACCGGGTAAGGGATATCCAAGTGCCGGACCCCTTCCACATTTAATGGATGTGTGGAAGTCGGGCGGACCATCCATAGATTTCATGTCCCCGGATTTCTATTTTCCTAATATTAAACACTGGTGTGATCTGTATACACGTCAAGGCACCCCTTTATTTATTCCCGAACATCGCTTTGACAATACCGTTGCCGCTAAAGCTGCTTATACCATTGGACACTATGAAAGTATTGGTTTCGCACCATTTTCTATCGAATCTGCAGGTGACCCGGAAAATGAACCCCTGGGCAAAATGTATAATTTAATAACTCAACTGACACCAATAATCGCGGTTCATCATGGCCAGAATAAAATTGAGGGCGTATTACTTGATAAAGAAAACCAGGAAACTATTTTAAACCTGGGAAATTATGAATTAACAGTACGACATAGTTATACCCTGGGCTATGAATCGGGAAGCTCGAATGATACCTGGGAGCCGGCGGGCGCCATTATTATTCAAACCGGTGAAAACGAATTTTATCTGGCGGGTTACGGAGTTGTAATTACATTTAAAAATATAAAGAATCCGGTTTTAAATGTCGGGATATTAAAAGCCGAGGAAGGAAGATTTGAAAACAATAATTGGAAAGTAATCAGGCATTTAAGCGGAGATCAAACACATCAAGGAAGGCATGTGCGTATTTTATTGGCAGATGGTTTTTTAATTCAAAGATTTGAACTGTATACTTATGAATGATTTTCAATACAAGGATATTAGCATATTGATCACAAATCATTCAGATATGGCACGGTTTGGCTTTAGTTATCATTCGCTCAAAACCAGGAGATTCAGGTTCAATAACGGTTACTGCAAAATCACGAGGGTTAAAGGAAGCTCGAATAGTTTTTAAAAGTAAATAGTTGAAATAGCTTCGGAGGAATTATGAAAAAATATATTTTTTACCTGGCTTTTAGTTGTTTTCTCTTATTAAATAATATTTATGCGCAGAATGCAGCTATAATAAACCTGGATAGTACTCACCAGGTGATCAGGGGATTCGGCGCCGCAAACATCCTTCCATGGCGAGATACTATGACTACTGAGGAAATAAATACAGCTTTTGGTACCGGGGATGGTCAAATTGGATTCTCAATACTTCGTCTTCGGGTTCCATATGATACAAATGAATTCAAACTCAACGTTTCTAATGCCCAGGCGGCGCATACACTTGGTGTGACACTTATCGCATCGCCCTGGTCCCCCCCTCCGGAAATGAAAAGCAACAACAATATTGTAGGCGGTGAACTTAAGGAAGATTATTATGACGATTATGCTGAACATTTAGATTCATTCGCTACGTATATGGCGGCAAACGATGCGCCAATATATGCCGTATCCGTTCAAAATGAACCGGATATTAGCGTTACATATGAATCATGCGATTGGACTGCTTCACAAATGGTTACTTTTATGGAAGATAACGCTTCGTCAATCGGAACCAGAGTTATGGCTCCGGAATCATTTCAGTTCAGACGCGTAATGTCCGACCCGATACTAAATGATGCCGAGGCTTGTGCAAATTTGGATATTGTTGCCGGGCATATATACGGAGGCGGACTTGCCCCTTATCCTCTTGCCGAGGAAAAAGGAAAAGAAATATGGATGACTGAATATTTGATAAATAGCGGCAGCCCACCAGCCGATCTTGATATTGACATAGGTTGGACTGGCGCTATGCAGACTGCCCAAAGTATCAACAATTGTATGAATGCAAATATGAGCGCGTATGTATGGTGGTACATAGTCAGGTATTATGGCCCTATTGCTGATGGGACTTATGCCAACAAAGGAGAAGTTACAAAAAAGGGTTACGTTATGTCGCATTTTGCAAGATTTATACGTCCGGGATATTTGAGAGTCCAGTGCGATGATAACCCCCAGTTTGGTGTTTATGTTTCTGCTTACAGAGACAGTACATTATCAAAGGTTGTTATTGTCGCAATAAACACTGCTTCGTTTGCAAGAAATCAGACATTTGTTTTTCAGAACGGTGATGTTGGCATAGTTACACCTTATGTTACTTCAGAAATGGAAGATTGTAGTGAGGGAAGCTCTATAGTCGTAACAGGCGACAGTCTTTTTAACGTCACCCTTGATGCAGAAAGCATAACGACTTTTGTGGGGGGTATTATTGTCATGGTCGATGAGGATCCGCTGTCATTCAAGCTGTATCAAAATTACCCGAATCCGTTTAACCAATCGACGCGAATCAGTTTTGAAATTCCTAAAAAATCGTTTGTTTCTCTCAAAGTTTACAATCTTCTCGGTCAAGAAGTAGCCGTACCTGCAGAAAAAGAGTTCTCTGCCGGCGTGCATTCCGTAACATTCGATGCTTCGCATTTAGCCGGTGGAATGTATTTATATAAAATTAAAGCAAAAGATATCGGCGTTGTCTTGACAAAGAAAATGATTTTAATTAGGTAAATAGAAATATACGTAGATTCTTTGCTTCGGTGTTAAATTGTTAAATTGTTGAATTGTTGAGTAGGGGAAACTCAAGAAATTTTCTTCGTGTCTTAGTGCCTTTGTGTGAATAGGTTAGTCATTGGTCGCTGGCCATTAGTCATTAGTCAAAAAAACAAAAATTACAATATTTGCAAGTTCTACATGTGAATATTTTGGGTGGGGGTTTTTACTAATTAACAAATTTACTACTCAACCAATTAACCAAAAACGAAGTTTTTATTAGTATTGCCTGTTTTTTTAAAATACAAAAGCAATTCCGAATATATTATAAAAATCGGAGCCTTTCTCAAGCTCCATGTATTTAATTCGATATGATATGCCACATTGACGAGTAAAAAATAAATTTATCATGGCTGTTGCATTAGAATAATAAACTTTGGTGTCAAATTTACCGTTGTATTTAGCTTCAAGGTCTAACATATGGAAAAGATTGGCGTTGAAATTTACCCCGGCCATACCTAAATAGTTATCATTGCCAATATCTTCTTTTGTCGTTATTGCGGGAGCCCCTCCAGGCGGATCCATGACCATAGTTAAGTCTCCTCTTACTCCTTCATATTCAGTTCCCATCCAGGGTAAAATGGATATTTTGAACTTGCTGTAATTGAATTGAAATCGATACCCGAACCGAACATACGGTATGAATAGGTTATTGAGGAGTTCAAGATTTTTCAGAGGAGTTATACTACTATCCGCATCCATGGCTATTTGAAGATATTCGAGACCAGTGCCGATTACGAATTTGCCACGTTCTCCGGAAAGGAAATAATAATCAAAAATAAAATGGCTTCCCCATAAGGTACTGTAATTGATATCGGATGACTGGTATACAAAAGCGTTCCATTGATAGCTATCAGGATTGACCCATTGAAAAAAAACACCCTTGAGAAAAGAATTATCTTTCAAATCGAGATTTCTTTCATCATTCTTATAAACATCGGTAATCGGACCTATATATGGGCATACTATTCTGATGTCTTTGGCAAAGGCTGAAAAAGCAAAAACAAGAATCAGGATAATTCTAAGCATTGATAAACGATTATTTCTCATGGCAATTCCTTTTAATATGGTTTATGTTTTTATTGGTTCTATTATAAAACCTAACATAGTTTATACATCCTAATGAATAAGGTAAGCATCTTCCCGTAACTTCCATATCGGCATTATAATAGGAATCCTATCTCTGTCAATAACGCCCTTTGCCTGTTTCGTTAGAAAGTTTACTTTTCAATGGGGTGTGCCCTGTTAAAAAAATCAAAAGAAAAAGAAGAAATAAAATCAAAGTGAATTGTGAGGGGCTTGAAGCCTTGAAGTCTCGAACCCTTGATCCCTTTGTTATATTCCCTATTTTCTAAAACAATTTTTGTTTCAAACTTTTCTTTTTCTTCTTTTTGAATTGAAAGTTTAATTCCCTTAAAATATTTCAGGTGGAGTTGGGATGTAGGCAGACTTTGGACTGCCGACTTTGGACATTGGACTTATATATCCTTTTTCTTGTTTTCGAAATTTTCGAGTAGGAGCTTTGGAGGATATAATGTCAAAATGCTTACCCAATGGAATAAGAATCTGTTTTATCTGAAGCCAAACCCCGTCCCACTTAACTTTAACTATCATCGTCCTTGATATTCAAAATATTATAAATTTACCTTTAACTTTTTTATAAGAGGATTCAAATTTATAGAAATATATTCCCTTTATTCCAGGAGAAAATTTCTCTTCATACACACCCTCAGAATATTCTCCGCTTAGAGGATTGGAAACGAGACGACCTAATGCGTCGTATATAGAGAGAGAAATCTTAGCCTTTTTGGGAAGATAGATTTTAAATAAAGCGTTTTCTCTTGCCAGAGAGTTAGCAGAAAAAGAAAATGTACCGGGAGTTATTCCTCCACTACTAACAGTAACCATAATAGTATCTGAATCAACTTTTCCGCTGTCGGAGGTTACTGTAAGTTCGACTTCATAGGTTCCTTCTTGCGAGAAAGAGTGATTGGTAGCGATACTGTCTGAGGTTGTCCCATCATCAAAATCCCAGGAGTAATTTGTAATATTACATTTATAGGCAGTGGAATTAATGCCGTTAAATCTATGTGCTTCTCCCTCTTCTAGTTCAATATCATCGAATTCTACTGCTCTTACACCGGGCTCTGTTTCTATGTATTCATCCGAACCTGATTCTCTTACCAGGTAGTAAGTCCCCCCGCGTTTTGCTGTGAGTGTAATATCTCCGTATCCGGGTAATTCGGCTGTAACGTTCATTTCTGCTTCCAGTGGTGTATATGCGTATATCAACCACTCTCTTTCCGGAGATATTCCTATTGCATTAGCCATTATCCAAACATTGAAAATTTTTGGACGCATCGTGCTGTACTCGTCTTCGGAAACAGGTTCGTAAGTTACATCATTAGGTAATTGATACCATCGCATTCTTTCATTACCATTGTAGAATAATTCAGGCCAGAACTCATCCCTGTATTTCCATGGGTGAGGAATGTCCGTTAAAAGAACAGGGTCACTATATTTCCAGAAACGTTCCAAGGTAGAATTTACATGTATTTCATCAGTAGCCTCTACAATGGGTTTGAACCATTCCCAGTTTTCTTCCATGGGATCTTTGGAAAATTGGAAAACACGCACAGTCCTTGGTCTTGTTAACCACATTCCCCATTTTACATAACCTTCATATCTTTCCGGAGGCATCTCTTGTCCTTTACCTTCCCACTCTTCTATAAATTCCGGGTCAAACCAGGTGGATAGTTCCCACCAGAAATCAGGGTTGATTTCCTTGTAATAATCTCTTTGGAACAGGAGATTCATTGCTTCCATTTGCGGTGAGCATCCTATAAAGTCGCGATTTCCCTGCCAGTTATTGACATAATAAGAAGGGGAAGTGCCATCCCATATAAAAGGAACCGTGGAAAACCTTCCGGGAATAGGGGAAGGAATGTATGCGATCCAGTCATCCAATCTGCCAAAACATAGAGGGTCATTTTCATAACCAACAAATTTTATTTTATCCGACCATTCATCCAGCTCATCTCTCATTCCATCAAACATAGCATTGTATCTTGGAATATACCCATGCCCGGTTTCGTATCCTCCGGCTCCCAGATTTGTAAGTTCTGTATTTCCACCGACTATCTCATTTCTAAACTGCCATGTATCATAATCGGGATTACCGCTATATGCTTCCTCAAACCTGTAATCTTCTTGTATTTCACGGTAATCTATATCGCTTGCTTCATTATTGGAAAGCCATATTACAGTCGGAGGATCCGGATACCAATTCTGCAGTTGTGCCAGA
>Ga0315555_1001169_pt1 | contig 18886 bp, 14 predicted proteins | sample SalMarSW160380MG_FD_202113 | JGI IMG/M metagenome (GOLD analysis project Ga0315555, IMG submission 202113) | Salt marsh sediment microbial communities from the Plum Island Ecosystem LTER, Massachusetts, United States - Salt Marsh Sediment SW1603-80 ... | reverse complement strand
CCGAGCAGATCCGTTGCAGTATGCTCCTTATTGTAGTACTGCTTGTATATATGGGGGTTTTTCAGCCTGAAATCCCCGCTCAAATCGATTATTCTCGCCTTCGGCATGTGCCTGATGATATCCGGCACGATATGCATCGATGCCCCGTGCGGCGTTGCAAGAAAAACGATATCCATATCCGGCGTCAGATTCTCGATGTTGGGTTCTATAAACTCCATATCCGTAACACCGGTGAGAAATCTATTTACAGAGGATATCTTTTTCCCTACGTAGCGCCTTGAGGTGACAAAAACGAGATTGATCCTGGGATGCAGGTAAAGGAGTTTTACCAGCTCCGCTCCTCCGTATCCGGCACCGCCAATAATACCGGCGTTGATCTTTCTCTTCGCCTTGAACAGCATGTTCCCTTTCCCCAGATTATTGCAAATGGTTTTTTACACGGTCTCAGGACATTTTCATTACACTGAGTATATACTCACCGAGCTCATCCTTTTGAGACACCGCGTTTATCCCCTCTATCTCGAGGGATTCGTGTATGAAATCAACACCGACAATATTATCGGTTACCGGACCACTTATGAGATGAACCGACATCGAAAGCTCCTTCATCAACCGAACGGCACCCCACGCACCCACCGGATCGAGGGCGCATACAACGCTGCATGCAATCGCGTCACGAAGCTCCTTATCTTTGAAGTAATTCAGCACACCGTAATCACCGAGAATGCCGTCGCCGAGCTCGACGATGACAACATCCGGTTTGTATCCCGCAAGCTCGTTGAGCGCTCCCTTTGCTATGAGCGGCACTGCTTCGGAGTTAACGGTAGAGGGATACCCGAAATCGAGGAAGGAAAGCGCCTTGAGAGCACCATGGTCCTCCATATTCAAAATATCCTTGAGTGCTGAAATACCTGACACCTTGACTGAGCAGACCCTGTACCCCTTCCAGGCAAGCTCCTGAGTAATGTTCGCTGCTGCAACCGTTTTCCCGCTGTTCATGGAGGTTCCGGAAACCGTGATCACCGGTATATACGCATTCAGACTGGAGGATGTCTCCAGCGAAAAGTCCCTGATATTCAACAGCTCGTTTTCACCAAGAGCTGTTCCGAGCACCTCAACCTTCAGCGGCTGACCGTACTCTCTGTTGTAAGAAACCGCCCTGCCGATGACCCCGCCCAGGTTCAGAATGTTGAGGACATCACCCCGCTTTATGCGATCGGGTAACACTCCGGCAAAACCCTGCAGAGCGCGCCTTTCGCCGAGAACTCCGGCTATAACGTCGCCGCGAGAGATCTTCGCCATTCTCCCGGTAACAAGCTCGATCATATCGTACACGCGCTTCTCTTCAAGGGCACGCACAACACACACGTTCCCTCTCGTCCCGTCACTCTCCGGACGAACGTCGACCTCCCGCTTGAGAGGCACATTTACCGTAACCGAAGCCCGTTTATCTATCGCTTCCTTCATGCGTTGAGCTGCTCCTCTATTCTATTCAACCGACCTGCGGCTGGCTGCGTGGGTACATCGGATGAGACATCCTTCAGATTTAATACCCATCTATATCCCTCAGGCAGAGTACTCTTCGGATACATTGCGACCGGGCACAGGCTCTTCAGATGCTGCCGTCCCTGTCTACGAAACTGTGGAGTTTTGAAGGTATACCGTAAATCCTGCTGAAGCCCTCGGCATCCCTGGAATCCCAGAGATTTTGCACTTCTCCATAGGTGGCCAGGTCTTTTCGCATGAGAGAATTATCACTTTTTACACCGGTAACGAGAAAGCTACCTCGATCAAGTCGCACCCTCGCAGAGCCGGTCACCCTGGACTGTGACGAATCGATCATCGCCTCGAGGTCCCGCATAACCGGATCAAAGTAGAGGCCTTCGTGAAGCAGGTCGCCGTACACCTGGCCCATGTGGTCCTTCCAGAATCTCTGCCGCGATGACAGTACGATTTTCTCGAGCTCACGGTGTGCTGCAATGAGTAAAATCGGTGCAGGCGCCTCGAACACGATTCTCCCCTTTATGCCAAGAATGGTATCGCCGATATGCACTCCCCGTCCGATTCCGTAATCCCCGGCCCTTTCATTGAGAGCGGCAATACTGTCTATTCCCTCCATCTCTTTTGCATCAATCGCCGTCGGAAGGCCCTTTTCAAAATCAATGACTATATCCACCGGTGTTTCCGGGGTTTTTTCCGGGTTTTTCGTTTTTTTGAATACAGAATCCGGCGGGAAATCCCAGGAATCATGGGTCTCTCTGCCGCCTATCGTTGTACCCCACAGTCCTTCATTGATGGAGTAATCCTTGACTTCAACGTCAACATCGACACCCCGATCCTTCAGCCAGGAGGCCTCCTTTTCCCTGCTCCAGCCGAGGCTCCGTATCGGCGTAATGAGCTCTTTGTCCGGAGCAAGCACGGAAAGTGCAACATCAAACCGTATCTGATCGTTCCCCGCACCGGTTGAACCGTGCGCCACCGCTGCTGCGTCTTCTTCCCGTGCAATCCTGGCGACTTCAACCGCCTGGGCGACCCGTTCAGCACCGACTGAAAGGGGGTATACGTTACCGCGCAGAGAATTGCCCCGTATTATGTAGGAGATGAATTTATCGTATACAAACTTCTTCCCATCGATCGTATAGTGCCTCACTGTGCCAAGAAGCTTCGAGCGCCCTTCGATGTTCTTCAGCTCTGCATCACTAAATCCGCCGGTGTCGACCGTAACGGACACCACATCGAATCCGAGCTCCTCTTTTAAATACACAGCACAGAAGGTGGTATCGAGACCACCCGAAAATGCAAGAACAACCTTTTCCACCGCTTACTCCTTGATCGAACCTTCAATAAATACGATAAAAGACCGATCGAGTCGGTCTGATAGTACTACAGCGATACTTTTCATCTCAAAAGGGATTCAAATATGTTTTACAACCAAGACCTGTTTTGTATCAAAAAGTTGCATTTTATACCAAATAATCAGTAAGTATCGCTGTAGCACCAGATAAAAATCGATAAAAAAACAATGAACAATATTACTCAAACAGCTAAATAAGAGTCAAGTTTATCTTTCAGCCCTCTTCAATCCGCTCATCATGATGGGTATCTTCGAATCAATAAGCCGTGCCAGGACCTCATCTTCAACCATGGTATACCTCGTCTTGTTGTGATGATAGATCACGTACCCAGGCTTTGTTCCTCTGGGTTTCTTCACGTACTTGCAGTGCGTATACACCACATTCCCCGCTCCCTGGCCCCGAAGCTTGCTGAAATAAAGGGCAAGAGCCGCTGCATCTGCTATATCCGTCTCCTGAAACTCACCCTTTCTGTCATAGCGCAGCACGACTGCGCTTCCCGTGCCGTCTTCGACATGAAACCAGAGGTCGTTTCCCCTGGCCTTTCTGATCGCAAGCTCCTCGTTCTCACGGGCATTTTTTCCCACCAGTATAACCTTACCGGTGCCCGAGGTGAAACGAAGAAACTCCGCCTTTGCCTCCTCTTTTTTCAATGGTCGCCTGTCAGGGCGCTGAACCAGTACGTTTGCCACTCGTTTTCGAAAACTCTCTTTAAAATACTCCCCCTGCAACAAATCAAGCACCGCAGAGGGAGGGGTGCCCAGAGATATGGTTTTTTTGTCCGATACGTGCCGTAAAAGACTGTTTAATGCACGGAGTCTTTTTGTTTCATATTCATATTTTTTTTCAAATATCTCCTTTTTTCTGCCGAGTTTCTTGTACCGCTCGAAATACCGGTGCATGTTCTCGGCGGGACTGCGGGCCGGATCAAGCCTGATTTCAACATCATTTCCCTTGAAATCCTTCAGTGAAACGGAAGAGGCCCCCCTTTGTACCTTCGAAAGGTTGTACTTTAAAAGTTCGCCGCAGATCCGTATCGCTTCACTGTTTTCAAGTTCCTCCGCTTCAAGCTGCAGCTTTTCCAGAAGTCGGACCGCTTTCTTCTGCTCGCTCTTTATGACCTTCAAGGCCCCGTGAACGAATGCTTCTGAGTGTTTTTTAAAAAACAGTGCTGAGAGCTCCCTGTTTAATGAAAGTTCACCTGACGATACTGTGTCTTTTCTTTTTTTGATATGGATGTCAGACTGTTTTTCCGGAACTATCTCACCCCACCCGGAATCTTTTTCCCCGTTAGCCTTCACATGTTCTGCAATCGACCGAATATGCGAGAAATCGGCTTCCGGCTTACTTTTTAAAAACCTGAAAACAATCTCACCCTTTTCATTGAGTACAAGCGCATTGTAAGCCTTGAAATCAAAAATCAGATAACGAACCGATGATGAGTGTATCCTCATTGCGACACACTGTTCGATGTACTGCAGCTGCTCTATCCTGAACCCCCGCACAAGTGTGTAAAACTGCTGTGATGCAGGAGACCCGTAGAGATATGCACTTTTTATTTTTTCAAAGAGCAGATGAAACCCACTGTCACCCTTTTTCAGGGAAACAGCCAGTAAAAACAGACCGTTTTGACCATAAAGATCAAATATCGGTGTACAGAAATCAAGAAGCCGTATCTTCTGAATCCTGCTTCCTGCCACCGTATCGGCCATCTCCAGGACAGCCTGCTGTATGGTATTACTTTTCATCACAGGTCCCTACTCACTCCAGGTAAGCCGGTTCATATACAAATCCAGTCTTCGGTAAACGCCATTTTCAACATAAAATAAACTGTTGACGGGAAATATCATACATATAATAATAGACAATTAAGACGGAGGTCGTCCATGTCTTCTACATTGAATGAAATGATAATGGAAAGTGCTGATACGTTTTCCGAGCTCCCCGCCCTCAAGATACGGGAAGGGGAGATATTTAAACCTATTTCATACCGCGATCTCGGTGAAATCATACAAAAGCTTGGAACAGGGCTTATCGATCTCGGGGTAAAGAAGGATGACCGTATCGGGCTCATCTCCGATAACCGGTTCGAGTGGATAATGTGCGATCTTGCCGTACTCGGCACTGGCGCCTGCGATGTACCGAGGGGCAGTGATACCACACCGCAGGAGATCGAATATATACTCAGACATGCTGACGTTGTAACTGCGTTTGTGGAAGATAAAAAGCAGCTCGAGAAAATCTACATCATAGGCGAAAACCTTCCGACCCTCAAGAACCTCATCCTCATAAGCAGTGAAAAGGAGATCGACCCTCAAGACTACAGCCTGATGAACATATATACCATGGACGGGCTGATCAAGAGGGGGAAAGAGCTCCTCGCAGTCGGAGACCGGCAGTTTGTAAACGCATCAAAAGCCGTAAAACCTGATGATGTCGCAACGATCATATACACCTCCGGCACAACCGGCGAGCCCAAGGGCGTGATGCTCACACACGGAAATATCATGCACAATGTGCGAAACGGGCCTAAATCGGTGCCCATCACGAAGGGAGACAGGTTTCTTTCCATACTGCCCGCCTGGCACTCATTCGAACGGACCTGCGAGTATATACTGCTCTACGTGGGAGCCTCGAACGCATACAGCAAGCCGACTGCCCAGGTGCTGCTGAAGGATTTCGAGACGGAAAAACCGAACTATATCGTGAGTGTGCCGCGGATCTGGGAGGCCCTGTACAACGCAATACACTACAAGATAAGCAAGGATAGTGCGATCAAGCGCGGAATCTTCCTCTTTTTCGTCAAAATGGGTATTCGGTATCATAAAAGCAGAATGAGATTGAAGGGTCTTCTTCCATACTACAGGCCAAAAAAAATGTTCGAACGGACTGGAGAGGTCGTGGTTTCTGCAATCAGGGCATTTCTCCTGAGACCCGTTATAGTGGTGGGGGACAGGCTCGTGTATAACAAGATACGGGAGAAAACGGGAGGCTGCCTTCTTGCCGGCATTAGCGGCGGCGGCGCCCTGCAGAGTCATGTGGACGACTTTTTCGCGGGCGTTCGTCTCAGGGTGCTCGAAGGGTACGGGCTTACCGAAACCTCACCGATTGTAGCGGTTAGAACGTTCGAGCGGCCGGTCCCGTACACAGTGGGACCTCTTCTTGAGGAAGTACAGGTGAAGATAGTCGATGAGAACGGCAAACAGCTTCCTTCCGGACACAAGGGCATCATCATGGTCAAGGGCCCCCTCGTTATGAAGGGATATTACAAGAACCCGGAAGCTACCGAAAAGGTTATCACAGCTGACGGTTGGATGAATACGGGCGACCTCGGGCGCATGACATACGAAGGTGAGCTGCAGATAACGGGAAGGGCAAAAGACACCATCGTGCTCCTCGGAGGAGAAAATATCGAGCCTCTCCCGATCGAGCAGAAACTTACAGAGAGCATATTCATCAATCAGGTGATGGTGGTCGGCCAGGACAAGAAGACACTCGGTGCGCTCATCGTTCCCGATTTCGAGAAACTGGAGGAGTATGCCCGGGAAACGGGTGTCGAGTACGGATCAAGGGATGGGCTTCTGGAACACCCGACTGTGAAAAACCTGTACAGAACTGAGGTGAAATCCCTCATATCGCCGAAAAACGGGTTCAGGACGGTGGAATACATCCCGACTTTCAGACTCCTCTCGAAGGAGTTCGAGATAGGGAGAGAGCTCACCCAGACCCTGAAGATACGAAGAAACATCATCTCCGATGCCTACGGCGAACATATCGCCTCGATGTATCGGTAGCTATACTGGTGAAGATCTTCAAAATCCTTCCATCATTACGCGAAACAAAGAAGGGGGCAACAGCTCTTACAGTTTTTGAGCCTTATATAAAAATTAGAAAAAGTCTCCATCCAAACAAACATCCGACACGAGAATAATTGACCTTCACCCTGCAAATCATTATTTTTTGAACCATCAATTGTTGATTTTTTAATGCCTGCGGTGTACGGCATTATTCGGACGAGAGGCGTCCGAATAACTTTTTTACGGACAGGGGAGAATACCATGAAAAAGGTTGCAATCGGATGCGACCCGAATGCATCCGACTTGAAAGAGGTTATTAAGGAACATCTCACTGAGCTCGGCTATGAGTGGGAGGACTACGGAAGCGATGATCCGGTGTATGCCAACGTGGCGATAAAGGTTGCAGAAGCGGTTGCTGCCGGAAAACATGACCGTGGGATACTCATCTGCGGAACCGGTATCGGAATGAGTATTACCGCAAACAAGGTCCCCGGCGCCTATGCCGCACTGTGCGCAGATGCGTATTCAACCGAACGGTCGAGAAAAAGCAACAACGCAAACATCATGACACTCGGCTCACAGGTCACCGGTTATATGCTTGCTAAAACACTCGTCACTGTGTGGATGAACTCAGATTATACACCGGGCGGACGGTCTGAGCCGAAAATTCAGCGTATCATCGAGTACTCGAAAGAGCATTCACACTGAAAAAGTCGGCAGAGTGCCCGGAATTTCACCGGTGTACGGCACATTCCCAAGACTCGTGAACACCATTTTACCCGTTCCCGGTTGGGATGTACCGTCAAGCTCCGGACCCAAAGCCTCAGGATAATTTTCCAGTCAACTGCAGGAGAAAAGACAGATGTACACACTCAGTAAAACAGAAAAAGATGCACTTGAAATGCAGGCTCGAAACGTCCGGAAGAACGTTTTACGGATGATAAAGGCGGGCAGATCGGGCCATGTTGGGGGCGCCCTTTCGACAGCCGATATCCTTACGGCGCTCTACTTCAATATTATGCGGGTTGACCCGAAGAATCCAAAGTGGCGCGAGAGAGACAGGCTCGTGCTCTCTGCCGGCCACAAGTGCCTCGCACTGTACGGCGTGCTCGCTGAAAAGGGTTTTTTCGAAAAGGAGATACTCGATACCTACGGTTCCCTGAAATCCAGACTTCCTGGCCATCCCGACATGCACAAGCTACCGGGGGTGGAAACGAACACCGGAGCCCTCGGGCACGGGCTTTCGATTGCCGGCGGCATGGCCATGGGGCTTCGGATGGACGGGCTCGACTCGAAGGTATACGTTATCATGGGTGACGGAGAGCTTGCAGAGGGATCAAACTGGGAGGCAGCTGCGGCAGCAAGCCACCACGGGCTGGACAACCTGCTCGTATTTGTCGATAGAAACACCCTCCAGATCAGCGGCCCGACCGTCCAGGTTATGAGCTATGAGCCGCTCGATAAACGCTGGGAAGCCTTCGGCTGGAACGTAACGGAGATAAACGGCCACGACATGGCCCAGATCGTGGAAACCGCACGAAGCATTCCCTTCGAAGAGGGAAAGCCCTCGGTTATCATCGCCAATACGATAAAATCGAAGGGCATCTCCTTTGCCGAGGGGAAGGTTAATTTCCACTACTGGAAGGCCACACTCGAAGAGATCGCTCAGGCAGAAAAAGACCTGGAAAAGGTGGGGGAATGACGATGAAAAAAGGTGAACTTCTTGATCCCAGACAGACTTTCGGTGAAGCACTGCTCGAGGCGGGCAAGCGGCATGATAATATAGTTGCAATATCAACAGACAGCTCCCAAGGCTCGGGGCTTACCCCCTTTCGCGAAAACTTTCCGGAGCGACATATCGAATTCGGCATCATGGAGCAGGGGGCAATCGGGTTTGCGTCAGGCCTTGCCACAACAGGAAAGATCCCCTTTATCGCTGCAATCGCGCCCTTCGTCACAGCGCGACCCTTCGAGATGTTCAGAAACGATCTCGGCTACATGCGGCAGAACGTGAAGGTCGTTGGCCGGTGTGCAGGGCTCACCTACTCAGACCTCGGCGCGACCCACCAGTCACTGGACGATATCGCCATTATAAGAACAATACCCGGTGTGACAGTGGTGTGCCCGGGAGACCCGAAGGAGATCGTGGGCGCGACACTTGCTATTGCCGAGCACGAAGGCCCTGTATACATGAAGATCGGGAGCCCCAAAATGCCCGTGCTGTTCAACGAGGACTACGAGTTCGAGCTTGACAGGGGGGTTCTGATGCAGGATGGAAGCGACGTGACTATCATCGGGACGGGAACGGTTCTCTCTAAGGCAGCCGAAGCAGTAGACATACTGGAAAAGCAGGGTATACATGCAAGACTCATCAACATACATACCATAAAGCCTCTCGATAAAGAGATCATCGTCAGGGCCGCGAAAGAGACTGGAAAAATAGTTACCGTCGAAGAGCACTACCTGAAGGGCGGGCTCGGCAGCTCGGTTGCTGAGCTTCTTGCACTCGAGCACCCGGCACCGATGAGGATGATCGGGGTTGACGACCAGTTCGCATCAAACGGCCCGTACGAAGAGCTTCTGGGCCTGTACGGACTGCAGTCTGACCAGATTGCTGAAACTGTCACCGCTTTTTTGGGTAAGTGAAGAAACACCCCCAAGGCAAGTGGCTAAAAATGACCGCATGCAGTCATGGAGATAAAAGGTGGTTCACAGGTTCAGACCGAAGCGATTTTTCAATGTACTTGGCGGGCACGGGCCTGTTTTGCGTATTGCTCCTGGCGACACACTCATTACATCAACGCTCGATGCACACGGCTTTAACCGGAACGATGAACAGGAGGCATTGAGCCCCAATCCGGTCACGGGCCCCTTTTACATCGAGGGTGCTAAGCCCGGCGATGCGCTGATCGTCGAGATACCCCGCATTACCCTCACCCGTGAAACCGGCTGGTCGTCAACGATTCTTGCCGAGAATATGGTCGAGCCTTCGTATCTGAACGCTTTTCCCGAAAAAGAGTATGCAAAGTGGAGTATCGATGCTTTAAAAGACACGACAGCAATCATTGAACCCGAGGAGTGTCGCGGGAAGATTACGCTTCCCCTCGCCCCGTTGATCGGCTGTATGGGGGTTTCGCCTGCAGACGGCCAGGTCATTTCAACCCGAACCTCTGCAGAACACGGCGGAAACATGGATTACCGGGGAGTAGCTCAGGGGGCAATGCTCTATTTTCCCGTGTTCGAGAATGGTGCATTGTTCAACGTCGGAGACATTCATGCCGCCCAGGGCGACGGTGAAGCAGCCGGCACCGGTATCGAAACATCAGCCGAGGTCGAGCTTCGGTTTTCTGTCAGGAAAAAATACAGTATACGCTGGCCCAGGGGTGAAAACAAAACGCACATATTTACCATCGGCAATGCGCGGCCATTAGAGCAGGCTGTGCAGCATGCGACGACGGAAATGCACCGGTGGCTATGCGACGAGTATAATCACAATACGGTATCTGCAAGCCTTTTAATGGGCCAGAGTGCGCAGTACGTTATAGGAAACGTCTTCAACCCCGCGTACACGGTTTCGTGTAAAATTCTGAAAAAACATCTTTCAGGGTGAACAACCCGCCGCGATCATTCCGGCTGTTTGTCAAATACCTCTACAAACCTCTTTTCAAATGGAGCTTCGGTAAAGTAGAGTGCGCCTTTTATCGGTTTGCCTGGATATATGTTCGAAAGCGCCTCACAGTATGAGACGATCTGTTTTCTGTAAAGCTCCACAAGCCCCTTCAGAGAAGCTTCGCCCTCGAAAGTATTGGTCTTGAAATCGATGATATGAACCGCATCGCCAATAACGATTCTGTCGATTCGCGCAAGAAGATTTCTGTACATGCGGCTGAATACCGAAACCTCTGCGTGCCCGTTTTCGCCGAAATATTCAGAAAGGCGCCCGTCATCAAGCGCCTCCAGCACCCTTTCTTTGATTCCGGCAACAGCGGCATCCCTTTCCGGCGATGTGAAGTTACGTCCTTCAAGAGACAGGGCCCTGTGAATCAGTTTTTCAACTGCATTTTCATCGACAGGGAGTCTCTCAATACTCTCCATGATGCGGTGATATATCAACCCCCGCAATCGCCCCATCCTGCCGCCCGTGCTGCCGTATCCTGAATACCCCTCGGTTGCAGTATACTCTTTCTGCTCATACACCCTGGGCTCATCAGACGGGGCTCTGATCTCCGAATACATGGGTGTACCGAGCGCATAAAACCGCTTTTCTCTTCTGGTCACCGACCCGCTCGGCACTGCCTCTCCCAGGGAAAACGGAAACAGGTCAACCGAATAACAGTGCGCAACAACCTCGCCAAGAACATCGCCGATACTCTTACCCCTTTTTCCCGCAACCGGAAGAATCACGAGATTTTCACGTGCACGGGTGAGTGCGACATAGAGGGCGTTGAGCTCATCGATCCGGTAGTCCAGCTCAGCCTCGGTCTTCATCAACTCGAGGGTTTCGCGGTCTTCGAAATATCCCACATATACCTTATTTCCGAGCACATAGTGCTGTACCTCTCCTGTTTCATCCCTCGCGTACAGGAAAGAACCGTTCAGGCTCAGGCTGAATGACTTTGAAAGATAGGGAACGATTACTGTATGGTACTCAAGTCCCTTTGAGGCATGTATAGTCTGCACGGTCACACCGTGCGTCTCACCGACCCGCAGGGTCAGGCTGTCGCTGTTTTCTTCAAGATAGGTGACAAAATCCGGTATCGTCACCCGTTCCGAAGACTCCTCGAACCGACACGCACACTCGTAAAAATCATTGAGAACGTCCCTCTTCTCCGGATACAGGCTGTACATATCCCACCTCTCATACAGCTTTAGAAGAAAATCGGACGGGCCGGTGTAGCGTGAAGCTTCAAGAAGCTCATTCAACTGTTCATACGTATCGGGGTCTTTACGTTTCAAAAAAGCGAGGGCGATGCGCCCCATTTCATCCTCGAGGCCCGCAAGATCTTCATAATCTTTTCTGAATACAGGGGTTCTTAAGACACCGGCAAGGTGAAGCTCTTCCTGGCGATCAACAACAAAACGAAGTATTGCCAAAAGATCCATACTGCAGTAATCGTCCATGATACGCGTTTTTCCAACCGACGAAAAGGGTATTCCGTGCCCTTTTAAAACTATTTCAATCTCCCCGATCTCGGCATTTCTCCTGCATAAAACAGCAATATCGTTCGGACTCACACCGCTTTTCTCAAGCCCGGTTATGTGCCCGATAATCCCCGATAAAAGCTCCTCCCTGTCCTCATACCTCTCAACACGAACGAATCCCCGCTCGGCCTTCGGCCTGCCCGGAGGATAGAGCTGTTTTTTATACCCGTATGCAGGAAGAATCTGATCGGTTATTGTTCTGAACACCCTGTTGGTAAAATCGAGAAGCACCCTGTTCTGCCTGTAGGTGTACGGGAGGTTTTCGATCGGCAGTGTGAGGTCTTTCCGGGCTTTTTGAAAAAGCGCGGGTTCACCCCCCCGCCACCGGTATATCGACTGCTTGACATCACCGACATAAAACAGAGTACCGCCCCTCTCCAGAGCCCCGTCGACAATATGCCGGAGCACATTCCACTGATGCTCCGAGGTGTCCTGAAACTCGTCTATCAGTATATATCTCATACCTGAGTCGAGCCGGTAGACCAGGCCCTCAATGCCATTCAGGCCGGCAATAATTTCTCCTGCAAGCCGCTCAATATCAGCATAATCGATGCGCTGGCCCGAACGCTTCAACTCCCTGTAGTACTCCTCGATGCGCGTGTATATGTCGAACCAGATGTGAAGGAAGTACTGCATTTCAAGCTGTGCATACGACTGAAGGTCATGCCAGATGTCGAGAAACGCCGCCTGAAATTCATCCGCCTCAGCTTCAGGAAGCCCTTTGATGCCATATTGGATGTAGTTGATAAACCCGCTTTGCGCGTACTGAATAAAGGGTGAAAGCTTCAAAAGAGTCGGAATGTTCTTATAGGTGACGAAAGAATGAAGATCGCGCATGAATTTCTCGAGGTTTTTTCTGCTTTTCAGGTCGAGCATGCGGTGGATACGGTTTACGATATCGAGGATTTTTTTTTCAAACCGGGGCGAAAGGAGGTAGCTTCTCTTCTCTTTAAAAACCTTTTCCACGCTGTCGGTACTACCGGGTACTAATTTCCTGATCTCTTTCATCAGGTAGTAGGCATCACTGACCTTTTCGTGTATCTTTTGAACCGCGGTGGCAGTTGCAATACTCCGTTCTCTGTAGCTCGAAAAAAATCCGTACACCCGCTCTAACAGCCGGCTTTGACTTTCGAGCAGGCGGTAAAAGCGTTCAACCGAATCGCCCACGAGTGCCTTTTTTTCGGCATCTTCGATCACCGTAAAATCAACAATACCGGTTTTACCGGGAAAACTCCTGATAACCCGTGTAAGAAAGCTGTGTATTGTCGATATCTGGAGCAGCGAAAACTGCCGCACAAGCACCTGTTTCAACTCCTTTGCCGCAGCAATGATCTCACCACTCTCTTTTCTCAGTACCCTTGAAAAAAGATCCACTTCAGCGGATGTTCCCTTCTCCAGGGAGACCACACGCTCAAAAAGCTTTTTGCGAATCTCATTGGCCGCCAGCCTGGTAAAGGTGATCGCCACAATCTCCGAGGGTCTCAACCCGTCCAGGAGCATTGCGAGCAGCCTTGTGGTGAGCGCGTAGGTCTTTCCGCTTCCTGCGGATGCACTGAGGGCAATGGAACTGTCATGGCTGTACAAACGTGTTTCATTCATTGCTCATATACCCTGCACAGTATATAGAAGGGACAGTAGGTGCAGTTATTGATGTCCTCCGCAAGAGAAAGCCTGTCCCTGCTGTTGAAAGTGTCAAGCAGATCGATGAGATATCCCTCGAATCCGGCGAGGTACTCCTCGATTTCATCTGCCCCGATAATCTCCACATACCCGTTTCTGCTGTTTATATCGAAATAGCCGAGCCCCTCTATATCTGCATCGAGGTTCAGCTTGCTGAAGAGCAGGCCGTAGAATCCGAGCTGTATTTGACGGTAGTCAGATCGGCTGAGGTGATCCGTTCTGGCCGGCACATTGCCCGTCTTGTAATCCATAATCACGTATTTCCTCGACGGACTGAGATCGATTCTGTCGATCCTCCCGTTTATCGTGTAGAGCCCATCGCCTATTTCCGTTTGAAGCTCTTTTTCCGCATATTCACTCAGCACCCTGTACCCTTCGGTAAATCGCCGAACGTCGTTCTCGATGCATCGCAGGAGGTTATTCAGCAGAATTTTCTTCACGAGGACCTCCTCCCCGGTAAAAAAGAAACCCTCCCGGAATGTATCTTCAAAAAGCGATACGAGCCTCTTCTTCAGGGCATCCTCCCGGGGAACTCCTCTGGTAAAATCAAAACTGCCGTACAGATCATAGAACAGTTTGTGGACTTTTTGCCCCACAAGACTTAGATCGATCTCCTTTTGTATCTCCGCCTCCGAATCAATCCCGAGCACCCGTGCAATATAGTACTGTGTTTCACATTGCTTAATCCGCTGAGCATCAAGCCGTGAGAATGTATGCACAGTATCAGACATGCGAGGCATCGTTACCGCTTTCTTCAGGCCTTTTTCTTGCTGGCAAACCGGTAAAAGGTACTCTTCGGCTTCAGGGGTTTCAGGCTCGATAACATCGCACCAGTCCCTCAAAACGACTGCGAACCTGCTCTGAACTCCATTTTCTCCGGACGGATCGTCAACCGATACAATAAACGTCCGCTTCGATGCATCGATAATCCGCTTCAAATAGTAGAACTCCAGCTCTTCTCTATCGAGGAAGGTCGACAATCCGAGTTTTCGCCGCACTCCGAGATTGAGAAAAATGTCTCCTTCACCCCGTACCGGAAAAATGCCCTCGTTGAATCCCGGTATGATCACCGTACTGAAGTGAATACCCCGTGATTCAAGCAGACCCAGGATCTGCACTCCCGATTCAAAGCTGCCCAGAAGAGAATATTTCTTCAACCCTGCATACTGAATGAAGATATCGAATGGATTCTCATCAAATCCCGGCGCAAGCTCTGTAAGCTCGTATGCCGATTCAAGAAGCACATCACGGACCGCATAAAAATAATAGGCCTTTTTTTCACCGAATACCCTGAAAAGATCCGAAAGCCGGTTATGAAGCTCACTGAAATCCTGCGACCTGTACAGCTTCATAAAATTTTTAAGCGCCGAACGCGCTTTCGGATACTGACCCATCAAATCATCTTCCAGGGAATAGAGCTGAAACAGCCTGCTTTTAACGATGTCGCGCTTGAGCTGTCTTTGATTCACGGATAATCCCGACAGCTCGATAAAAAATTCGTTTCCCATGAGCTGGAGGAGAAGCGAGGTATCCATTCCAGAATAAAAAAAATCCTTTATCAGCTTAAAAAACTGTAAAAGAGGGCTTTTTTTGACGGAAATGCCCCTTGTCATATTCGCCCCGATCCCTAATGCCCTGAGCGCATTGTAGAGCATTTCACATACCGGGGAATCGATGTTAAAAACGGCAATCTCCGTCTCCGGCATTCCTGAATCCAGTTCCTTTTTTATAATGTTGCAGCAGAGCATAACCTCGTTTATCCGGGAGCTCGTTTCGAAAAACTGCAACTGAGCCCGCCTCCCACTATTGATGGTTGTTTTCTTGAATGAAGGATCAACCGCTGAACCATCGGTTTCTGGAGCCCAGTTCTCTTCGGCTTGAAAGGCAATAATGCGCGAAAAATCATAGTCCCCGGTGTACTGATAGATAACGGTGAGCCGATCGTCGATCTCTCTGTACATTCTTTTTTCAAATGCCGTCAGGGAAAGTGGGGAGACAAGCACGATTTCCTCATACCCGTGAAAAACAGTTTCGATCGCCTCACGGCCAACCTGTCCGAGCAGAAGTCCTGCGTCAAAAATACCGGCTTCTTTCTGCACGGAAGTATACTGCCTGTAGAGCTGCTGTAGTATTTTCAGATGCGGCCTGTGCCTGCTGTCCTCCCGGATAGCCTGCTCAATTAGCCCTCTCCGGGCATTGGATACATCTCCGGCAAGAAAAAAACCTTCCCCGGCAAGCTCATCTAATACGGAAAAAACCATACGGGCTGCATACCTGAACTGCCGGAAATTTTTTACTGTATTCCCGGGAAATATCTCGTCTATTCCCGCTGTTCTGCCGAATGCGGTATAAAGCATTGAAAACCGAGCTATCTCTCCCGCCGTATCGAGGCTGCTGGAAGCAGCACAGAGCTGGATAAGCTGGGCGCTCGTCTCTATACGCGGTGAAAGCATTGCTTCGGTACCCGTGAGTATCAACAGCTCTGAGGCAAGGTATGATTTAAACCGCTGTGTTGGCGAGACGATGAGCACATAAAGTGGATTTTTCCCGCTCTCATGGATGTAGCGTGCCGTAACAGCGGCAGGGCTCTCTGAAAATGGGACAGGAATACGCTTCATTAAAATTCATCCTTCATTGGCGAAGCCACATACCGCTCGATGTAGCCCCTGACGAATCCCGACATTACCCCAAGCCACCGACATATATATTCCCGCATCCGCGGGCTGAGGTCGGTTTTCAGTATCTGGTCAACCGATATTTTATACAGGGCTTTGCCCATGCTCTCCCCCCAGAGCTTCCTGCATTCCCTGAAAAGCTGCGGGGCGAGGCGCCTGATGATTCGGACACTTTTCAGAAGCTGAGGTTTCAGGTCGTTTATTTGCACAGGCTTCGACTCATCAAGGCAGCGTATAAACGATTTTCCCCCGTGCCAGAGGTAGTAGCCAACCAGCCGTTCGAAGTTCAAATGATAGTTGTACGTAATGAAGTACAGCTCTTTCGGCTTCCATATCCGTGACGGGAGAAAGCACTCCGGAAAAGGCTTTGTATGAAACGGCGAAAGAATGTCCTGTATATAGTGAAGCGCCCGTGCGCCAAAGCGAAGACCCCAGTACAAATCTCCCCTTTCAAACGCCATTTCTGCCATCTGCGTATAGTACGCCGCCCGTTCATGGGCTTTTCCCACGCGAAAGACAAACAGGCCGTAGCGCATGTGCCTGTACCCCTGGCTGCCGCCGGTAAGCCGCTGAAATGGCGATATGTGAAGACCGTCATCCATCCCCCAGTCGGGCTCGGCAGAGTACAGCGATAGCACCTCGCGTGCAGAAACGGCACCTCGCACAGGCATGCCGTATTTCGGATAGCCCCCGTCGTAGTCTGTTTCGTCAAGGTCGGGATCTGGGGAATTGACAGCAGGACGTCCGCCTTCCCGCATCTCCGGTATATAGTTTTCATTGAGAGGCTCAGTCTCAAACGCTGTATATGTATAGGGTGTAACCGGGACTTTTTTATCCGAAAACCCACCTGTCGCCGTGCATACATAGCTTACAACATCATGGGCTATCATCTCGGTTTCAATTCCTCAATAACCGTAATTGGGTCAAGTGGGGGAACCGGAAGCATTCGTAAAAGTTCATCCCGTTGAGCCAGTGTCCTGCGGGCATTCTCCTGCATCACAGCGTTGATTCCGCCGTATATGTTCGATACATACAAAACAGCCTCGACAACGCCGAACAAAACAGCAGGAACACCAGCTCCAGCAACGATCGATAACACGGTAAGGGTGATAAAAGTACCGTTTATAAGAAGGCTGCGCAGGCCGTCGCTTCTTCTTCCCGCATAGAAATGCCCGACACCTGGTACAACAGAAAAAAGGCCGCCCAGCAGGACACTTTTTCGTTTTCCTGCATCAAGCGTTTCAAGGGATGTCTCTATGTACGCAGTACTGAGACCTCCGAGGTGCTCCGAGCTTTTTAGGAGTTCCAGCGCCTTTTCCCATTCAAGGTTATAGATGAACAACGCCTCACCCATGGATTCGACATACATCATCAGCTCTTCTGGTGGCTTTTCAACCATTGAATCGATCCCGTGATACTGTGTCCAGAAATTCTGCCTGTCCTTCTCCCTGAAGTAGATATTCATCTCCTGAACGTACGCCTCGGAATACAGTCCGCTGTAAACCGGTATCGAAGCATTTTCATCAAACTGTTTTCTCAACTCTTCCAAAACGGTGAGCGCGCGGCGCATCCGGCCCGCTTTTGCATAGGACAGCCCGAGCAGATACCTCGCGTATGGAGTGAAGCGGCTGGTCGGGTTATAGTAAAGATAGCGGTTTATCTCGAGTATAACGGATTGATACTCACCGGCCCGGTACAGGTGCACTATAAATCCAGCATCCGTCGGCTCCATGCCATACACCGTGCTTATGAAAAAAAATAGCACCAGAAGAATCGTAGCTGTCATTTTGTGTTTCATCGGCCCTGGTCGTTACCAATATAGTACGAATCAGTGTTAAAAATGAAATTGTGATATACTGGATCAAGGTGAAGGTTTTTATCCCTCAAATAGGGATAAAACCGCATAGAGCCTTCGTTTTCCCTGTAAAATATCCGGTCGACTGCCATGAGCACAGCAGGAACAAAGCCGTATATAACAGCAGACCGGCGGAAAAAGTCGGAGCATGTGGGATAAAAAAGGCATTTCGCACCGTTGTGCTCTGAAAAAAATCTCTGATACAGCAAAAAGTAAACAGGAGCATCCGGCTGTTCAGCCCCGATAGGCACAAGAACATCGTAGGCTGTCTCCTGCAGACGTTTATTCTCCTGTGTATACAATTCATGCGGCAATATATTGAAAAAAAACATACAAGTCAGCAGAATCAAGATCACAGGGCTCCTTCTCATACAGGACATAGTATGGGTTGTCTCCGTAAAAATCAATAAACTTGTTGGTGCTGAACTGAAAAATAATGTATACTTTTATTAGATAGGGAATGCTGTAACAATCAAAAAAATGATGAATACTCATAATTAACAGAAGGCGGGGTGGCAAAAATGGAAAAGAGCTCACTTTTTCAGAAGTACGGCCAGATACTCGAACCGGGTAAGGTCCTTTTTAAAGAGGGCGACATCGGAAACACTATGTATATTATCCAGAAGGGGAGAATCAAGATTACCAAGCGGATCGGGGATATCGAGAAAATCCTGATGGTGCTTCAAAAAGGTGATTTTTTTGGAGAAATGGCGATCATTACTCAGGCTCCGCGCACTGCAACTGCAACTGCGGTTGATGACTGCGAGCTTCTCTGTTTCAACAGAGAGGGGTTTACAAGCATGATCAGCAAAAACTCCAATATTG
>Ga0315555_1001164_pt1 | contig 18961 bp, 15 predicted proteins | sample SalMarSW160380MG_FD_202113 | JGI IMG/M metagenome (GOLD analysis project Ga0315555, IMG submission 202113) | Salt marsh sediment microbial communities from the Plum Island Ecosystem LTER, Massachusetts, United States - Salt Marsh Sediment SW1603-80 ... | reverse complement strand
CGCCGTAAAGGGATTGAGGGGCAGTTTCTTCAAAGAGGATGGTGTCACATTTGTGGTGGACACCCCGGAATCAAGGGAGATCCTCACAGCCTGGAGAAAAGGCGTCGCTAACGGCTGGATCACTACTGCGACCATGACCGACCGCAACGCCGGACGGGTTGCCTACACTGCGGGGAAGCTGGCACTTCTCTACGAGAGCGGCTCTCGCTGGCCGGAGGCTGCCCCTTTCATCGGCAGCGCCAACACCGGCCCCCTTCCCTATCCCGGCGGGTTGGAAGGCGGGAGCATGCTGTTTGTAGCAGGCTTTGCCATCCCCAAGGAGTCAGAGGCTCCCAATACCGCTGTTCAGTTCATCGAGGAAATCTATATGACCGACCTGTTTCAATCCAAGATGCTGAACGTTTACGGGAAGATGCCGTCGCTTAAGAGCGCCTATGCCTTTGCCTCCTCACCGGAATGGGAGCAGATGCTCATAGCTACTCGTAAGAGTGTTCCAGCGCCCCAGTACCGGGAGCACCACGTGTTTACAGCTGGATTGGCGGACAACATCCAGGCCTACCTGCTGGGCAAACAGGATCTCGACGCCTGCCTGAAGGCAGTACAGGAAAAACTGGACAGCATCGACAAACGGATCTACTAGACGCATACTGCTTTTACAGGGTCTCCCGTTTGGCGATCGGACGGGAGACCCATCTCTCTAACGATAGAGGAGGAGAAGGTTGATGGCGATGACACGGGCCATGCAAAAACGCCTCACAGGCTTTCTCTTTGTGCTGCCCGGCTTTCTATGTGTCCTGCTGTTCATGGTCTTTCCGCTGGCTTACTCGTTGTACCTGAGCATGACAAGCTACAATTTTGCCTACGATGCCGCACCGACCTTTATACTGTTTAGAAACTACGTAGATATTTTCAAGGACCCGTTGTTTATCAACTCGATAAAGGTGACCCTGGTGTTCGTTGGTTTGGGAATCCCGATCGGCATCATTACACCGCTGCTTCTGGCCCTTCTGCTCGACTCGCTGGGCAGGAGGACGACACTGTATGAAAGCGCCATCTTCGTTCCTCTGGTGGTGCCGATCTCTCTGGGATGTCTCATCTTCCTGTTGATGCTCGATCCGACTAACGGCTATTTCAATTTCTTTCTCACCAAACGTCTGGGACTACAGCCTTTCAACTGGGTCGAGAAGGGATGGACGGCACTGTTGCTCATGGTGCTGATCAGCAATTGGGAAATGGGCTATCAGGTCATTTTGTTCTTGACCGCCCTCAAGGGTGTGGACCGCGAGCTGATCGATGCGGCACAGATCGATGGTGCCACAGGTATCCAGAGGGTGTTTTACGTTACGTTACCCCAGATTAGTCAGACGACAGCCGTAGTCAGCGTACTGGCCATCATTCGGGCTTTCAAAATCTTTGTCCATCCAATGGTGCTCACCACGGGAGGACCGCTACATGCCACCGAGACGATCTACTTCTACCTCTACCGGACGGCATTTGAGTTTTTTCAGATGGGTCAAGCCTCGGCTATGGCCTACTTCCTGAGTTTTGCGATTCTTTTGGTTTCGATATTCAACCTGAAAATATTCAAGACGGATTAGAGCGCTTCATGATAAAGCTTACACGAATAAAGGGTTGGCAGTTTCTCGTTCACATGATCTTGGCGGTGGTCTCGTTCATTTTTATATTTCCGTTTCTCTATATCATCGCCACCGCGTTCAAGACCGAGTTCGATACGTTCAACAATCCTGCTTTACTCTCCTTGAATCTCACCCTGGAGAACTTCCACATGATTGCCGCTTCCGGCGTAAAGCTGGGAGCATACTACCTCAACAGCGTAATTCTCACAACGGTTAGTACGCTTGTGGTGGTGATTGTCGGCGCAGCAGGAGGCTACGGCTTCGCCAAGTTCAAATTCAAATCAAGAAAGCCGATGTTGATCACCATGCTCCTGACCATGACCTTCCCATTGGGAGTGCTGCTCATCCCCATGTACATCATGGAGTTCAAGCTCCAGATCGACGATAGTCTGATCGGTTTGATCCTGCCGAACATTGCCGTGAATACTCCTTTCGCCATTTTCATCATGCAGGCGATCTTCAGGACCATACCGGACGAGCTGATCGACTACGCGGAGATCGATGGCTGCACGCCGTTCCGAACCTGGCTGCAGATCATGATTCCCGTGGCCAAGAATGGACTTCTAACCGCAGGAATCCTCTGCTTTCGCAGTGTCTGGGGAGAATATACCCTGGCAAGAACGCTATCCTCTTCGGCTCGATCGATACCTCTGGCCGTCGGCCTGACTTTCCTGAAGTGGGAGCGCTGGCACTTCGGGATCATGTCGGCGATCATTCTGTTGGCAATCATCCCGCCTGTCATTATATTCTTGATCTTCAGGAATTATTTCCAGCGCGGCCTGGCCATCGGTGCAGTAAAAGGGTAATATTTGCTCGCTTTCGAGGACGGGGAAATCGTTTTTAAAATACTAAAAAACAGAAGTTGCGCGAGGTCCTGAGAATTTTACCCTAGTTTTTGCGCCCAAATTGTCCAATCGATAGAAATACCTCTATGAGGGGAGGTTGTAAGCGATGATTCATCCGGATCTGCTCGTATTGAATGCTAACATTATCACTGTTGACAACAAGAATTCGACCGCTGAAGCGATGGCAATAAAGGGAGATCGAATCGTCGCCCTCGGATCGACGGACGAACTTAAGGACCTTGTGGGATCTCGTACAAAGGTCATCGATGCAGCCAAGCGTACCGTTGTTCCAGGTTTTATCGATGCCCACTGTCATCTGTTATCGATAACTGGTAGACAGATGTTGGATGTCAATTGCTCCGCGGACAGAGTTCGAAATATCGATGATATTGTGTATGCTCTCAAGAACAAAACGCGAAGTACCGCTCGTGGGCAATGGATACTTGGTAGCGGATACGATCACACCAAACTCAAAGAACAGCGCCACCCCAGCCGATGGGAGCTCGACAGGGTGTCCATCGAACATCCCATCCATCTTCGTCATGTCAGCGGACATCTCGGTGTCGTGAACTCCAAGGGATTGGCAGTCGCTGGATTCACGCGTCATACCAACGATCCTGCGGGTGGTTCGTTCGATCGCGACAGCAAGGGCGATCTGACGGGCTTGTGTCGGGAGGAAGCGGATTTTGTGTTTCTCCCGGGTATCGGTGGAGAACAATCCATAATTCCACCCCCTACGGCGGAGCAGATGCTTATGGGATTGGAGATGGCTTGCTCGCAGTACAACAGTTTCGGGATAACGAGCGCGGGAGATGCGGCAGTAAGCCCTGCCGAAATTGCGGCATATCAAAGCGCACTCGCTGCGGGCAAGCTGACCGTTCGGGTCTACATGATAATTCTCGATTCGTACCTATCGCTCTTGAAGCAACTTAGACTTCACACCGGTTTCGGTAACGAATATCTGCGCATCGGTTCAATAAAAAGCTTTGTTGACGGAGCGATAGCCGGGGGGACGGCTTGGCTTAGCGAGCCGTACGAAGGTCGTGCCGAAGACTTTGGGATCCTTACGAGAAGCAGAGAAGCACTTCTCGAAACGATTTTTGATGCTCATGCAGCAGGGTTTCAGGTTTCCGTTCACGCGAATGGGGACCGGGCCATCACGATGGTATTAGACGTTCTGGAAGAGGTGTTGGACAGAAATCCCAGAAAAAACCATCGACACCGAATCGCTCATTGTACGGTTGTCGACCAAGAAATTCTGTCACGGATCAAAAAACTTGGGGTCGTGGTCCTCCCTTTTTCCACTTACATATACGAACACGGCGACAAGATGCCGCAATATGGTTCAAGAATTTCCAGAATGTTCGCATATTGCTCGTTTCTCGATTTCGGAATTCCAGTAGGCGGCAGCTCTGACCACCCTTGCGCTACGCAAAACCCCCTGGTAGCGATCCAGACCATGGCGACGCGGCTTAGCTCCGATGGAGACGTCCTGGGTCCGGATCAGAGAATAAGCGTTTCCGAAGCCCTCCGCATTTATACCATAGGAAGCGCCTATGCATCATTCGAAGAACATCTAAAAGGATCACTGGAGACCGGTAAATTGGCGGATTTTGTGATTCTAGAAAGAGACCCGAACACGACCCCGCTCGACAGCATCCGGGAGATTTCGGTTGAAAAGACGTATATCGGGGGAAAGGAAGTATATTCAAGGACTTGATTAGCCCTTCACACCACCCGCAATCAAACCACGCACAATGTATTGTTGAAATAGGATAACGAATAACAGCGCGGGAAGTGATGTAATGATTGCACCTGCACAAAGGAGATTCCACTCCACAAACGCATCCGCTACAAATTCTACCACACCGACCGGCAGTGTTCTGGCCGCTGATGTAAAGGTGGTGATCGCGGGTAGAAGATATTCATTCCAGGAGAACAGAAATACCATAATGGAAACAGCAGCAATGGCCGGAGCAATACAAGGAACCAAAATATAATAGAAAACTGTGATTCTAGAGCATCCGTCGATCAATCCAGCTTCATCGAAGTCTCTGGGCAGGTCATCGAAAAAGCCGGTCAGCAGCCATATCGCGATCGGAAGATCGAGGTAGACGCCGGTAAGAATCAGAATCAGATGCGTATCAAGCAGATTGAATGTATCCCCAAGCATATACCAGGGAACCAGCAGAGAAATGGGGGGAAACAATCGGGTCGCTATTACCAGAACGAAGAACAATTTTCTCCCTCTAAATCTGAATCTGCTGAAGCAGTAAGCAGCAAGAGAGCTTAAAGTGATAACAATTGCTACTGTTGGAATCGTGACGAGGAGACTGTTCCTTGCATAGAGGAGAAACGGCCTGTCCCCGAAAACGCGGATGTAGTTATGAAGAAAATACGACGGCTTAGGGGATAGCGGGTTACCGAAAATCGTTTCTAGACTTTTCAACGAAGTAATAAAAGTCCAGATGATCGGGAATATCAGTATCAGAGAAAAAACGGCAACAACAAAATACATATATAGGGTGGGGTTCTTTACTGTTCTTCTGAAGCTCATTTTAATGCCCCCGTTCACGACGTGCTCTTACTGCTTCTGTACGAGAGAGACACTAAAATCACGATTGTGAACATCACAACAGATAACGCCGAGCTGTAGCCAATATCAAGGTAGACTACCCCTGTCTGATAGATATATGTTGTGAAAACCTGAGTCGAATCGCCCGGACCACCGGAAGTTAGCACTCCAATTAATGTATATGTCCTGAAAATGAATATACCCACGATAATCAGCGTCACCGTGATCGTCGATGACATGAGCGGCAATGTGACGTACCTGAATCGTGAAACACCTCCTGCTCCATCTATTTTTGCCGCTTCGTAAAGCTCGTTGGGGATCCCCTGAAGTCCCGCTAATAGAAGTATTGTGATCAATGGAATCCGTGTCCAAGAATCCGCTAAAATAACCGATATCATCGCGGAAGCAGGACTGCCGAGCCAGGCTTGTGGCTGTTTCAGAATGTGAAGGCGCAGCAGGAGTCCGTTGACGATTCCAATCTGATCATTTAGGATCAGCCGCCATATCAGCGCAGAAACCGCCACGGGTATCGCCCACGGCATTAGTATCGAAGCCCTCCAAAATCCTTTCAGCTTATCTATTCCATTCAAGCAAATACCGAGAATCATAGACACAACAAATGAAGTGGAGAGCGATCCGATTGTATACAGTACACTGTGCCAAAGATATTCCCAGAAGAATTTATCATGGATGATAGTGTTGTAGTTCCTCAAGCCGACGAATTCACGGGGAGCCCCAACTTGAATATCGAAGAAGCTGGCATTTATTACGTAGAACACAGGCCACACAACAACAGTAAGCAAAACGATCAGATTCACCGAAATGACTAGAAGCACGAAATTTCTTTCTAAGAATGTAGAACCCCGTATCATTGCTATTCCCGCCTGTCTTCCGCTTGCCTATTACAGAAGCGGGTACCCCCAGAGGGATACCCGCTCTACAAAATTATTGACAGTTGCCAAAACAACTTGCCAGACTTAGAATAATCAGTCCTGCAGCAAGTCAATCTCACTTTGCAGGCTATCGAGAACCTCCTGAGCCGTCCCTTTTCCGAGAAGAGCATCGCTAACCGAAGCATGCAACATCTCAATAATCTGTTGCCTGTTTTCAAACACAGGAAATGTAATGTACTGATTACATTCACGGAAGAACTCAGCGAACGGAACGTCGAGAGCGCCGGGCATATTCCAGATATTCTTGTTACAGCGCCCATTAAGCTCCATTAACCATTCGTTTCTGGCGGCCTGCATGCTCCTCAAGAAATCTAGATACAACATCGCAGCAGCCTTCTTCTTGCTGTATGCGGAAACGCCGAACATGCTGGGACCGCCGGCAATCCTGCGCGGAGCTCCTACATAAGGAAGAGGGATATAGGTCATACTGTATTGTTCCCAAACAGCGGGAACCTCTTTGACGAACTGCCAGTTCATCGACATCGAGGTACCCATGGCAAGCTTTCCAGCGGCCATTAATTGCCCCACATCAGTGGTCCCGTACGTGTTTACTCCCGGGGGAACAACTTTGTATTTGTTGCGCATATCGACCATCAGTTGAAGAGCCTGCACTGCTTCCGGGGAATTGTAGACGATTCTTCCGTTTTGCACGAACTCGTGCCCCAGGGCTACTGCCCAGGCGTTGAAGCAACGATTCGTTGCATATCGTTCGCCGGCGTTGTAGGCCATTCCATAAATGTCTATCACACCGTCTCCATTTGTATCCTGGGTGAGCTTTCTTGCGTATGTCACCAGATCGTCAAAGGTTTCAGGGGGTCGATCGTATCCCGCTTTGGCGAGGAGGTCTTTCCTATAGTGCAGCACATCTCCGGCACCGCCGCAAATATACATGAAAGCGTAGTAGCTTCCATCCTGATTGAGAGCATCCAATACTGCCTGCGGAAAATCATTCTCTATCGACTCGTTCCAAAGTATGTCACAGGGTTCGAGCCATCCAGCCTTGACATAATCGATATAGTTCTCCGTCTCGGTCGTCATGAAAACCAGGTCAAGCCTGTCTGATTTTGCCCTGAGTATTGCGGATTGTTTGGTATGGAGAATCGATTCCGGCACGACCATTGCTCGAGCTTCGATGCCCGTCAGCTCTTCAAAAATTTTCATGCTTTCCGCCATCGCAGGATCATATTCCAAGGCCCCTGAATTGGTGAACGTGATATATCCGATACCTTCTGTTGCCTTTTCCCAACCCTCGGGTAGGACGTACTCTAGTCCGTTTACCCGTTCGCGCATTGACATGGGCTTGTCCCATTGGATCTTGCCGATATCTCCGATCTGTTCTACAGCGCCTGGTGCTTTCTGGCCGCCTGCCACCAGCACCGCAACAGGAACCACAAGAATCAACAAGAAAATCACAATCCTCTTTTTCATGTCTTTCTCCTTAGTTTTTGTTAGGATTTTGATACTAGACCCATAAATCGTTTATCTATAGTTTACCGCCTTTCTAAGACATATTATGATCATACCTATATTATATTATTGCAGGGGAGTTGTCAATAATTATATGAAAAAACACAAACGGGTGGTTGTGGGCCGATCACCAGGAGTGGTCCTATATATGCCAACTAATTATCTATATAATAGATAATTAGCTCTTGCACTAACTATCGAATAATTTATTACCATATTTTTCAAAAAAACTTTACACATTTTTAATAACATAATATTATATTACTAATTTTCAATTGGAGGAATTTGCAATGGACAGTAAGAGTAGCAGGGTTGGACCATATGGAGTACTCCACGGGCCGACCGATATCAAAGAACCTGATTATGAGCTTCCAGAATCCGAACAAAAGCGCAAGTCCGAAGCCGAGCGGATGGACAAGGAAGGTATGATGTACTCAGGGAAAACGGCGGTGGAGCAAGAAGATAATTTTATCACGCCTCCACCGAATGTAGCCGGATACGTGGAAGACGGTTTGGATGTTGCAAAAACATCTCCGGAAGTGGAGTTTGCAGTGGTTCCCTATGCGTACAGATTTTTCGAGGTACCTCAGCAGCGCAACGTGGTGGGTCCGTGGTCGACCTGGGGACAGGCCGTGTATCACAAATCGAGCGGGGCCTTCTATGCGGCTACGGGAGATCACGGTACGTACAACGCTCACCTTCATCTGATTAAATACAACACGGAGAGCCGAAAGATAGAATGCCTGCCGGATATCAACAAACAGATCGGAAGAACGAAAGAGCAGTTCGGGGACGGTAAAATCCACGGTTTTTTGGATTTTTATAAGCCTCACTATCTAGACAGAGAGCATCTGTGGTTCTGTACGTACTGGTGTAAATACCCGGAACCCACGGAGGAAGACTATGCGACCGGATATGAGGGGGGTTATGTAATGAGTTATAATCCGGTTACCGGTGATCTGGTAGACTACGGTGTTCCCATGCCCAGGGCTTCCTGGCCTTATCACCGAGTGGATACCCAGCGCGGGTTGATGTTCGGAGTCGGTTACTTCAACGAATTCCTGGTGTGGGACATTGAAAAACAACAATCGAAATGGGCCGGTTATCCCCCCTCGGGGAAGACCTGGTACAACCGCTGCATGTTGGTTGATGAACACACGGGCTTTGTGTATTCCAATAATACCGAATCTCTGCAGAAGAAGCTCCTCAAATACGATCCGGGAAAGAACCGCATCTTCGAGCTCGACTGCGGTATGCCGCGTAACAGTCGGTCCGGAAGCATCGATCCCATCCGCTGCCATACACGGGAACGGGGGCAGGATGGACTGATATGGGGCGTCTCGGGCTCCGGTGAGATCTATTCCTTTGATCCGGACAAGGAGCGGCTCGAAGGACACGGCCCCGCATGGCCGGGGTGGGATTCCTACGTTTGCACGATCGACCGTAGTCCCGGAGGACGATACCTCTACTACACGATCGCGGCACACAGCCGGGCGTATCTCTACGGCTCGCCGGTAATTCAGTACGATCTGCACACGGGAAAAGCCAAAGCCTTGGCCTTCTTGTTTCAGGATCTATACGATAAATACGGGTACATCGCCGGGGGCTCCTATGCAATCAAGCTCGACGAGGAGGGGAAAAAATTGTTCATGATTTGGAACGGCGATTTCGCCGACGTGACGAAGCTGCGCGCGAAACCGAGTTATGATCCAGCTGACACGACCAAGTATGGGGTACCGGGAGAAAGGGACGCTTTTGGACATGTCAGCGCCATCGTGGTGAACATCCCCGAAAGCGAACGGCTCGAATAAACGGCAGCAAAGGTTCTGTCAGTTCTTCGAAGTCGGTGTGATAAGGATTTTGCCCCTGTTTGTTCTCTTGTTATTTTCTGAGCGCACTATATACGACACGGGCTCGATACAGGCGTAGCCCTCGTTTTCCGGACTGAAAACTACAACGGAATTGAAGGTCTCCGATGGCGGGCCCACCACCCTGACGCGGGTCTTCAAGATGTAGGTGTCGGTCTCCAAGGTGTAAGTAACTTGCTCGCTTGCCGTGGATGGGATAAACACGTCGTCCAGACCACGATCGAACCGTACGACGTCTGTCTGGTTGTCTTGCGGAATTGTGACCGAAGCGCTATCTCGGTTTTTCAAGTCGTAATAGAAATGGATTCCCGTGGCGATGGGACGGTTGGCCGCTACGTCGAAGGCAATCTCCAGTGTTCTCCCGGTCAGGCTGTATGTCAGGGATGCGGTGAAATCAAAGCCGGTGAGCTGTTTGAGTTTACAATCGTGAAGCCGGTCGTCGCCCTTGAGGTGTCCGGTCACTCGATTATTGTCCTGTTCAAAACTCCAGGAGGCGTATCTGCCCACGCCGTGTTGAAAAGGATCCTTAACATTCAATCTCCGCAGGTGGTGTACATGCGGAAATTGGTCGTAGTTCAGCTCGGGGAATTTCACTCTCTGACCAAAAAAGGGAAGAATGATTGGGCCGAGTCCCTTTCGGTATTCGAGGAAAACCTGTTCTCGTTGCAAATCTAGCAGCGATTCTCCGTCTACGGAAAATCGAACCAGAGACATTCCCAACTCCGGAGCAACGAGGGCATCCACGCCACCATCTTTCAGTGCGACACACTCACCGAATATTGCGTCGATCTTTTTCATACCATGCTCGTTGTGGTCTTCGGTCGTTTTACAGGTTTCTTTTCATAAACCGTTCTATACTTTTCAAATGAAGCAACATGCTGCTTTTTGCTTTTTCAGAATTTCCTTCCTTGATGGCAGCGTAAATCCTTTTATGAAATTTCTGACTTTCCGCAGAGATCTGTTTCTGATCGTCCTTCTTGAGTGAAAAGACTTCCATCTGCTGAATAAACAGAGCTTGGCTAATGTTGCGCATCATGACCTCCAGGAACGGATTCTTGCTCATTCTACTGATGAGGAGGTGAAACTCATGGTCGGCCTCTGAATAGCGCGTATGATCGTTCTCCTGTTCGGCTTGCTCCAGCTTTAGCAACAACTCGCCTAGGGACTCCAACTCCGCATCGGTTTTGCGTTGGGCAGAAAGTTCTATAATAGCTGGCTCTACCAGTTCCCGGGCTTCCAATAGTTGTACTACTCCGGAACGATCGAGAAATGTACTAAATCCTGTGGCCGACATCATCGTGCTCGCTGTGAACTTATTAATGTAGGTTCCTCGCCCCTGGTACTTCGTCAAGATTCCTTCGGATTCCAGCTTGTTGAGTGCCTCTCGTATGGTTGTCCTGCTGATACCCCAACGTTCGCACAACTCGTCATGCGAGGGGATACGGTCTCCCGGTTTCAGATCTCCTTTTCTGATAGCTACCTTTATCTTCTGGATGACGATATCGGAAAGGTTCGTTCTTTTTATCAGGTCTTCACTGGACACAATGGATCACTTTCATAACCGCAATTACTCTGCAAACCGAATCGCGATTCCCATTTTCCCTCGCTATTTTTTCGCCTGCCACATCGCCGTACCGGCGGTTTCTGCGGTCTGCTTATCAAATTAATCATCTGAATCTATCTTGTAAAGAGCATCTTTACAAGAATCGAACCAGAGAGATTAGGTTTCGCCGGCAATTTTTTTCCGTTCATAAAAAAGCACAAGCCCCGAGACTGCTATTTAAGAATTTGGTGAACACGAAAGCGACTTTTTTCCCAGGAAAACACGGCCAGGGGTTCCCGCCTCCCCGGGTATAACTGCATCTGCTCTTCGATGCCGAAGTATCGTGCCGGATTCATCGTTGCCATAAGCAGGGCTTGTTCCAAGGGAAAGCAAGCCTTGGTTGTAAGATACTCTATGTCCTGATCAAGCGTTTTGGCTGCGCCGCTCAAAAGGTTGGTACCCTTGTCCTTTACCCACAGCCCCCCGTCTTTCAACACCACCGTCATCTCATTAGCCTCGTACTCCCCATCAGGCATTCCTGAAAGGCTGGACAGGTCCGAGATCAGGATGGAACGTTCAATCCCCTTGGCCCTGATAGCCGCACGTAGTGTGTAGGCCGGAATGTGGTAGCCGTCGGCGATGAAGCTGGCCCAGAGCTCGTCCAGTGACAGCTGCGACCATAGGATATTGTGCTGCCGATGGATCATGGTCACACAGCCGTTGATAAGGTGGGAAGACAGATCAGCGCCGGCCGCTGCTGCGGCTCGAACTAGCTCATGATCCGCATGATGATGAACCAGACCTATCTTCACTCCCTCCGCACGAAGCTTGGCGATAAAAGACAAGGCCCCGGTGCGTTCGGGTGCCAGAGAGAATAGGCCGATCCGACCGCCGGCTGCCAGCTGCCAGCGATCGAATTCCTGCGAATTGGGGTCTCTCTGAAAGCGGGGCAGGTGGACACCCCGATAGCCCTCCTCGGTAGAAACGTAGTGGCCTTCCAGATGGATGCAGTGGATCCCCGGAGCCGCACTACGCTCCACAGCCTGATTGACCACACGGAGATTGCGCTCCACGATCTCAGTTGTATTGCTGCAAATCGTTGGGCACCAGCGTAGGACGCCGTGCTGCTCCAACCCTTCGTTGATGGCCGCGATCGCCTCGATATCGAGATTTTCGTCACTGAGATCATGCCCGAGCATGCCGTTCATCTGGATGTCAAACAGGCCGGGGGTCAACCAGAGGCGTACTTCTTCAACTTCAACAGATTCAACCGGGCGCAGAGATTCGAGAAACCCATTGCGATACAACACTTCGAAGGCCCCGCATCTGCCAGGGATGCGGCAGATTTCTTTAAAAGTCATATTCACTGTTCCTTTCACCGCCTAGAGATGTTTTATTCTCGAGAACCACTTCGCGGTCAGCTCTTCACCCTGCGGTACCCCTTCCTTGGTGTTGCCGCTCATATAGAAGTCGGGGGTGATACCCTGATCCACGAGCATCTCGATGGCACGGGCGTTGATCAGCTGAACGATAAGAGCCAGTGGGAAGGTAGAGGAAGCACCGGTTTTCCTATTAATCTTATCCAGATCGAGAATCATATCACCGACAGGGGTATGACAATCGATGTGCAGGTCCACCAGGTCATGAAGATTCTGTCCGGACGGATGGCGGTTGGCACAATCCGGCTCCACGTTCTCGGCAAACGAGCGGGAGCTGATACCGATACTGCGGATGTTACGCCTGCGGGATTCCAGGGCGCTGTCGATAGTCGTGGAATTGATCCCGTTTACATTGATGATCAATATCAAATCTCCCGCCCGTACCCGATAGTAATCGAAGGCCTTGGCAGCGAGACCGGGAAGATTTTCTGTGGTAGGATGGCTCTCGAAACAGGGGGTTCCACCGGGAATGATGATGTTGTAATTTAAAAGCGATCCCGCACGTGTGAAGAGCTCGCAAGCGATCATAAAATTGTGCCCGCCGGTTCCGTAGACATGAACGATCTTGTCCTGTTTCACCTCATCAGCCAACCAGCTTGCGGCTTTCTCGATCTTGTCGATTTCTTCTTCCACGACCAGCTGCATCTGATCGATCACGCCGCTGAAATACTTTCCGTATAGCTCTGAGTGCATGAACTACTCCTTTTCATAATTAATCATCATACGATATTATGATTAATTTATTCTATTGAATGTAACTATACTTGTCAAGTCGAAGAATCCGTACATAAAAACAGGGCCACCCGGCAGCCGTTTTGGAATTGGTCAAGATCCAGCCATTCATCTTCCTGGTGGGCATTGTGCAGCCCCATCCCCATTCCCACAGATGGCAGTCCCGCCTCGACAAGAGAATTGGTATCCATCCCCCCTTCGTCGGCAACTAGGATTGGTTTCAATCCGCATGCGCTGAGGGCTCGCTTAGCAGCTCGAACCACCGGCTCTTCTTCGTCAAGAGAAAAAGGATCATACATCGGGCCTGCGGAAAAAGCGACTCTTGCCAGTTTACCCGCAGCTCGCCCGCTGTTGTACTTCGCTACTGTATTGTGGAACTGCTTCTTCCATTCTTCTATGATTCTGTCCCGAAAGCTTCTATCGAATGAACGCGCCTCCATTAACGCATCCAGCTCGGGCATCACCTGGTTGCTCATTGTGCCGCCGTGTAGCACTCCGAGATTGGCAGTACCCTTCCCCTGCTGAGTGCTGATCGTACCGTGCCAGCCGTGATCGACCAACATCGACATCGCCTTTGCTTCTATCTCGGCAGCGGAAATTCCTCTCCGCGGCCGCGAGCCGTGAGCGGCGAGTCCATAGATGGTAATATACAATCGCGCAACACCGATGCTCGTATTAACAATTTCCGTCACATCTTCTCCGTCGAAGTTGAAGCCCACCTTCGGGGAAGGATCTCCGAGCTGCTCTACATCCAGGGAGTGCGAACCGACAAGACCCAACTCCTCCTGAACGAAAAAGACGAACGTACAGGGGGGGTGGTCGGAGCCCCGCCGTGAAAGCTGTTCGATGGCCTGAAGGAGCACGACGCAACCTGCGCGGGCATCAGCACCGAGAGAGTGTCCTTCTGCGCGATTGATCAAACGACAACCTTCGATATACGGATCGCTTCCAACGGCCGAGGCAATGGTATCCATGTGCGTGGACAGCAGCCGACGCCTGCCGACTCCATTACCCGGTAGATCCACGATCAGGTTTCCCGTTTCCCCGCCGTATGCGCTGCGTTGGTGGGCGTCGTCGCTTCGGATGCAGGACTCGGCAACTGCACTTTGGAGTAGCATGGAGCGAATCCGCTCCGAGATTCGTCGCTCCCGGCAGGATTCCCCGGGCACATTTATGAGCTCGATCAGCTGTTTTACAGGATCGTTCAGCGGCTATTACCTCCCGACAGGTTTTTTTTAAATCGTTCGAGAATCTCTGAAAAACAGGAGAAGTGTTCGTCTGTGTAAAGGGGCCGTGCGGCCGTACGCAGCAGGTTTTTTCTGGGTTCGGAAGGATAGTCCAGATACTTCAACAGTAGTCCACAAGTGTTCAGCTGGGCCGCCAGCTCCTTGGCCTCGGCAGGATCGGAAAGAAGCATCGTCACAATCGGCCCATGTGGATCGGAGACAACCGGGACTGCAAAATCGTTGGCGATTTTTCTGATCCTCGCCGCCGATCTCTCCATCTCTTTCCTTCTCTGCGGTTCCGCCGCCACCAGACTCAGGGCTTCGAGGCAGGCGGCCACCACCGGAAACGGTGGAGGCGTACTGCCCACGTAGTTCACCGCGTGGCGAATCTTTTCGATCCATCGCCGCGAGCCAGTAATGAAACCGCCGTACACGCCTAGGGCTTTACTCATGCTCCCCATGAGAACAATCGATTCGCTATCCGAAGTGAAGAGTTCGACACTGCCCCGTCCGCTTGAACCGACGGAAAAAACCCCATGGGCGTCGTCGATGAACAACGCTGCTCCGCACCTATCCGCTACCTCAGTAATCTCCGCCACCGGAGCGATCTCGCCGCTTATTCCGAACAGACCATCGCTGGCCACGATCGGAGGCCTGCCTTTGTAGGCCGAAAGCCTTGTGCCCAAGTCCTTTCCATCGAGATGCCGGTAGGTCTCGATACGCAAACCAGCCCCACGCATACCGAGAAACAAATTGGGATGGCTGTTTTCATCACAGAAAACCGTATCGTATTCCTCTGCAGCCGCGGCAAAAAAAGCCGGACCACAGAGATAGGCCGCTCCCTGGATGCACGCATCTTCGGTCCGGAAGAAATGCTTTAGCTCTTCCTCGAGCCGCTGGTGCAGTTCCGACCAACCGATAGACCAGCGCCCGGCACCGGTGCTGAATCCGTACCGCCTTGTTGCTCGACAAGCTGCTTGGGCAATCCTCGGATCCCGTGCCAGTCCGAGATAGTCGTTTCCCGCGAAATGAATAGGTTCCATCTGCTCGATCTTGTCTCAAGAACCATTTCAGATATTCTTGCCTTTTACCCCAGCACTTCTTCGCAAGCCTGTTCGAGTACGGCAATTCCCTCCCGAAGCGCATCCTCCTCGATAATCAAGGGCGGGGCGATTTTAATGCATTCGCCGGCGATGCCAACGGGAGCGAACATCAACAGGCCTTTTTGAAAACATCGTTCGTTGATCCGCAGAGCGGTCTCAGCATCGGGTTTTTTATCCTTCCCAGTTACCACCTGTATTCCTGCCACCAGACCTTTGCCGGTCACGCAGCCCAGAACGGATGAATATTTTTGCTGGATTCTCTGTAATCCGGGAAGGAGCATATTCCCCATCGTTCGTGAGCGTTCGACGAGCTTCTCCTCCTGGATTATTTTCAAGCTTGCGATCGCTGCGGTTACCGAAAGGGGGTTGGCCGAATGAGTGGAGGTCATAGAGCCCGGTGGATAGAGGTTCATGATGTCAGTCCGCCCTATCACAGCGGATAATGGAAGTGAAGAACTGATTCCCTTGCCGCACACGATCATGTCGGGAACGACATCGTAATGCTCGAATGTGAACATTCGCCCGGTACGGCCGAATCCGGCCTGAACCTCGTCGAAAATCATCACGATATCGTGCTTTCTGCAATACTCTTGGAGGCTCTGTGCATAGTCATAGGGCAGAAAATCCGGGCCTACTCCTTGGTAGGACTCTGTGATTAACGCTGCGATCTGCCGTGGTTCGACATTCTGTTTCTTCAGAGCGCTTAGGAATAGATCGAATGAAGTGTCCTCGTTCTTGAATCCGTCCGGAAAAGGGACCTGGAAAAATGTCTGTCCCTCTCCGACGATCCATTTCTTACCGGCTGGTTGCCCGCCGGCCAGTTGAGCCCCCATGGTCCGTCCATGAAAGGCATTGTGGAAGGACACGATGCAACGTTTTTCCTTGCCGTATTTTTCAAGGGCATAGGTTTTGGCCAGCTTAATACTGTTCTCGATGGCTTCACTGCCTGTGGTCAGTAGGAAAACCCTGTACTGCTCAGGATCCGGACTGATCAGCCGCAACGCATCCGCCAATTCAGCCCTCATCTCATGAACAAAGACATAGCTGGTCAATAGAGGGCGATCCATCGTCTCTCTCAGGGCCTGAATGATTTCGGGTCTTCCGTGACCGGTGTTGGTGATCAAAACGCCGGAAGACCAATCGATCCAACAGTTGCCCCATCGGTCCCGGACCAGAAATCCCTCAGCTTGATCCCACACCACTGGGGGTTGCCCCATCATGGACCGAGGTTCCGAGTTTTCCAATTTACGGAAGATTTCCAACGACTGCGGTACCGGCAGCTTGGTTTGGATTACCCGGTACTTGGTCTTTACTGCCGGTACCTCCACGGGTTCGAGATTGTACTTGGCACTCGTCATGTCATTTCTCCTCTATATGTGGTTCGGGTTTATACTCGATCTTGATAACTCGGCCTCCCCGAGTGATCGAGCTTCGGGCGGCTTCTACAACCAATTCGTTTATGTAGCTGTTGGCCGGGGTAGCAATGATGCCTCGCTCATCGATTTCGCTGAGCAAGTCACGCCGACACGCCAGGGTATCCTGAACATCCGCCGAAGCACAGACCTCTTCGATTCTGTGAATAGTACCGACGAGAGACGCAACAGAATCGTAACCGTACCCAACCGGTTTGAAACCGCTTTCTTCCCAGGGTACGAGGCGGTAGAAATCTGGATTCACGAATTTGAAACGGCTTCCACCGGGTTCTAGTGGCCGAATGTAACTGTGCGTTACCCCTCGGAACTGATCGTTGTGCTTTATCAGCGATCCGTTCCCACTTCCCTCACAGAAAATGGTCATGCATTGTTCATTACTTCCGGCTCCTTCGTCCGGGTAGCCCAAACCGTTTATGACGGACAGCACTGCTTCGTTTTCGAAGTGTACTCTTCCATGAGACCACAAATATCCCTCATTGCCGTTTGGAAAGCGTCCCTGTACGCCTGTTACTGATACGTTCACAGGCTTTAGTCCGGTGATAAAATAGACCAGATCCACGTAATGACAGCCGATATAGGTAAACGGATCGGTCTTATCCGTGGTGAACCAATTCTGGAAGTTGGAATGGCGATAGAAGTAGGGCTCGATCAATTTGGCTTCTCCCATACGGAACTCCCCGAAATGCCCCATGGCATACGCCCTGCGGGCAATAAGCGAGCGGCGATCAAAGCGTTTATGATACTCGATTCCAACAAACAAACCATGCTGATAGGCCAGCTTTCTGATCTCCTCCGCCTGACTATATTTAAGAACCAGAGGCTTTACGCATACAACATGTTGGTTCGACTGCAATGCACTAATAACCGCCGTGTAATGAAGGGGATCGGGCAGTGCAACGATCACCGCCTGACGTGGATTCATGGAGGCAATTACCTCCTTGTATAGATCGGGGAAGGTTCTGTCTTCGGGTTCCTCTATCGCTGGGAAGGGCGTAAAATCCAGACCTGGGAACCCCTCGGCGATTTCCTGATTGTTTTTCAACGATTTCAACGGTGGTGTGTTCAGCGCGCATACGTTGATGTTTTCAACGATACCCAATCGTTTTAAATGATATACGGACGGTAGGATAAGATCGTTAGTGATCATACCACCACCAACGATGGTTATATCTAATCCATTTTTCACGATGCCTCTCCAATTAATCTTTTAATAGTATGAACATATTATGATATTATTTTTGATCCGTCAACAGGTAAACTCCCGGGGCGGGAAAATTGAGCGGTAACCTCTGGAGAGAATAAACGATCTGCGTTATACCGCTATAGACCGGAGGCCCGGCGGGAATACTTCATCATGTTCACACAGGAGTTTCTCCTCCGTTGACAGCTATGGAGGATTAACTAATGATGACAACATGACCCAAATGTGTCGAATTCCCAGCATTAGTAGTCCGGGGAATCTGATCATTTCACTATTACAGCTACCACGTACCCTGGTCGGCAACCGGTACCGCATTTACACGGTCTGCCTGTTCGATAGCGGAGCGAGCCATTCAGTAATTCGTGGAAAAACGGTTAAGCAAATCGCCCAGATCGACCCGTAAGCGGAGCTGTTGGTATTTGAAACTGCCGATAGGGGTGATTTTATTACGGCCATGTATGTGGCGGTGTTTGAATTTTCCCTTGATGACCTCCCCGGCGCTTTACAGACTAATTCATGATTCTGGGGAAAGCAAAGTGGCCTCAACATCGGCTTGAGGTACGGCTGCTATTCTTTTATACTGGAATTAACTGAATGAACGTTCATTCAGTTAATTCCGCAATTCGGCTGTCCAGTTTTCAGTCCGAGGAGACAAGACCAATGGCACGACCCAAAGACGAGAGGATGCGCGAGGGAATTCTCACAGCGGCATTCCATATGTTCGGTGAACGGGGCTTCGGCGCCACCACCATCAAGGATCTTGCCCGCAGCCTGGATATCTCTCCCGGGTCCGTATACACCTACTTCGCCGGGAAGGAGGATCTGTTTCGCTGCACGGTTGAGCAGGGATGGCAGGGCTTCCTGGTTGAAATCCGCAGGATCGTGACCGCTCCGATGCAGCTGAGGGAGCGCTTCGACAGCATTTTGGACTACTGCTTC
>Ga0315555_1001155_pt1 | contig 19021 bp, 11 predicted proteins | sample SalMarSW160380MG_FD_202113 | JGI IMG/M metagenome (GOLD analysis project Ga0315555, IMG submission 202113) | Salt marsh sediment microbial communities from the Plum Island Ecosystem LTER, Massachusetts, United States - Salt Marsh Sediment SW1603-80 ... | reverse complement strand
ATACCTCCCTGTCATTATTATGCTCACTATGATGCTCACTCCATTGCGCGCTCCCTGTGACATGGGGAATAAAGCAGGCTGTGGTATCCAGACTGTCCACAACATAGTCAATCATGGCCGCCATAAGCTCAACATACTTTCTCCGCCTCTCCCCAGCCTCCATAGAGTCGGAGAAAGCATAGCGCTCCATTTCCAGCCAACTGGGGGAGAATCCTACGAACGGCTTATCGCCCCTGGCGATGCCCTCCTTTTGTAGAATGAACCCAACCTTTTCCCGGGGGGCTGCCTCGAGGGCAAAGGCAGGCTCCGCAACCAGGTATATCTTCGGCTTACTCAGACCTAATTGCCGGCAGTAGTCGTAGCTGGCTTCATCTCTCAGCGCCAGAACATCAAACCTGTTAAGGACGAACCTGGCGGTATACCTGGTGAGCCGGCTGGTGAATGGTCCTACATCGGTGGCAACCGTTGCCATAGGTTTTTTATAGATTGCCCAGCCCAAGAATGAAAGAAAAAGGCTCAACAGGGTCGAGAGCGAACCATAAGTCGGGTCATTAAGAGTATCTGCGTTATTATGTATAACTACATCATACTGTTCATAGGGGTTTTTTATGCTCTTATTGAATTTCCCTGCCAGGCGGTAGATAAAGCAACGGCTGAAATGGTAAAGGACAAGGATAGCAGCGTTAGCCAGGATCAGCGGTTTTGTTTTCCTTACCCTCAGCCATGGGTATTGACGCAATTCTATGCCCAGCTTCTCAAAATCTTTGTCCCTGGCTGGTTGCAGGCTGAGAGCGGTTATCTCTACATCGGGCATATAGCTTCTGAGGCATTTTATCAAGCCCATTAAAGCTGCCACAGTCCCCATGTTCTTGAGTTCTAAGGGGTTATAGACGAGTACTTTGGGCATAATTATCCACCTAGCTGTGCTGGGCTGATTTTACCCTATTGTTCCCGGCAAATCAATCTACCTGATACTCACCTTGTTTTCGATTTGGCCTAACCTTTGCTCCTCCTTACGTGGATGAGCGGGTTGCCTGCATTCAATAAAGAAGTGGGTAGCCAGACACTCCGGCACGGATATGTTCAGGGGATGAGAAAATGGCAGGTCTTTCCGTAGCACGGCGGATAGTGTCCTGAATAAGCAAGATAGCAAAGGGATATATAGCCCGAACTTACGGCCGGAAACAACGTCAAATCCGGCTTGCTGTAAAAAGTGGGAAAAGTCTTGAAAGCTGAACATGCGAACATGGTCAGCCACCCTTCCGCTAATCCCGCTGCCATTGGGGACGGTGAACAGGGCTACCCCATTTGGTTTCAGCACCCGGTAGCACTCCCTAACGGCATTGTCACCCTCAATGTGCTCCAGGGTCTCGGTGCAGATAAGGCAGTCGAACATATCCGACTTGAAAGGGAGTTCATTGGCGTTCCCAACATAGAAGCTGATGTTGTCATTCTGTTCTTTAGCTCTGCTGAGCGCTTCATGGGTGATATCAAGACCGTGCAGTTCCCTACCCTGGGGGTTTAACATAGTTAGAGATGTGCCCCAGCCACAGCCAACATCTAGAACCCTGCCCTGCCCAGCCCTCCTGACCACCGTTTTATAAATGTGACCTTCCCCGTAATTCGCGGTGCTCACGGCTTTGGCGGCTCGTTCTGACTGATGCCCCCCCAGATTAGCGATTAATTCCCGTCTCATGCACTGGTCGCATAAACCCTGGTGGCAGTTCTCGTAATTAAATAATCGCCTGCCGCAGTTAACACATCTGATGGAGTAATAGGTATGGCTCAGTAAAGCATAAATCAGGAAGGGGATGAGAAAGAGCACTCCTTCAAATCGGTTCAGCCAATGCCACATTCTAGCTTTGCCTCCTATTCTGGTTTCTGAAAGACAAACAGGCGTGCCTTTTTGCGTGGATGAGCGGGTTTTCTGCATTCAACGAAGAAGTGGGTAGCCAGGCACTCCGGGACGGATATGTTCAGAGGATGAGAAAACGGCAGGTTTTTCTCTAATAAGATAGATAGTATCCCAGATAAGCGAGTTACAAAAGGGATATATAGCCCGAACTTACGGCCGGAAACAATATCAAACCCGGCTTGCTGTAAAAAGCTGGAAAAGCTCTGAAGGCTAAACAGGCGGAGATGTTCAGGCGCCTTGCCACTCGCTCCTTTTCCATTAGGGACGGTGAACAGGGCTACACCGTTCGGCTTCAGCACCCGGTAGCACTCCCTGACGGCGTCATCACCATCGATGTGCTCCAGGGTCTCGCTGCAGAGCAGGTAATCAAAGGTATCCGACTTGAAGGGGATGCCCCTGGCATCCCCAGCGCTGAAGTTGATACTTTCGGTCAGCCTTTTAACTCTATTGAGTAGTGGCAGGGCAACATCAATGCCATGCAGTTCCCTATTCTGGAGGTGTAGCATAAATAGAACGGGTGCCCGCCCACAGCCAACATCTATAACCCTCCCCTGACCAACCCTCCTGGCTACCGTCTTATAAAGATGACCCTCTCCATAATTAACGCAGCTCACACCTGTCTCTGACCTCTGGGCATAAACCTGAGCCGGATTGCGAAGCAGGCTCTCCTTCAGGCACTTATCACATAGACCGACATGGCAATACTCGTAATCGAATAATCGCTTGCCGCACTTAGTGCATCTGGTTGAGTAGGAGATATGGCGCAGTGAGGCATAAATCAAGAAGGGAATGAGAAGGGGCGCTCTTTCAAACCGGGTCAGCCAGTGCCACATTTTACCCTTGCCTCCTATTCAGCTAGTCGCTTATAAATCTGAACATGACCATTATCATAGATTAGATCATTCTGTGAAAGTCTATTGACAAACTCCATCCATCTGGGGTCGGTGGACTCGATTATTATTCTGGGGGCATAAGAATGCCTGAATCTCTCAGAAATCACAAAAATAGCGTTCTCATCCCTTGAATTTTCAAAACGCTCGGCATACTGGTTCAGCTCCAGCCATAAACCCTCCTTGCCGGCTGATACTTCAGGTACTGGCATAGTTCGAAAATGGGCTTCAGGAACATAGTAAGTATAGACACTGGCGACAAAGCCGACAGAATAGAGATTCAATTCTTCAGCTCCATAAGTTGATTGTAAAAACTCACCGGCTGAGTTCTCCTGGGGATAAATGGTATGGGTGGAAACCCGGTAGTTGTCCGCCAGAAAAGTGGGCAGGGATAAAACAAGGAACAGGATAATTAACAAGGTAACCACGTGCCTCCTGAACCAGCCCCAGGGAGCAGCAAGACTCTTGTGGAACCCAGCGAAGTTAAGTGGTTCATCACGCCGGCTGAAGCCCGATAAGAAGCGGAACACAATGGGAATAGCAAAGAAGGGAGCATACATGAAAATCCGCCCGGTTTGTTCTCCACCCACAAAGGTCAAAAAGCAAACGAGACCAAAAATGATAGCTCCCCATAACCCGCCGGTTTCCATTGTCTCTATTGAGCTCAGCCTCCTGGCTCTAATAAGGTTCCTAATGCCCAAGATACCCCCAAAGCCGAATATCAGAGTTATCCAGAAGAGCCTGGTCAGGTTTGCCCATAGCGGCACAGTCTCTCCCACGTATGCCGTGCCTATCCCCAAAATAGCAGAAAGCCTTCCTCCAACCTCAGTAAAACCACCTATAAAAGCCGGGGCTAGCCCTGCAAACATACTATCAAACATACGGGCAGAGTAGTACATTTCCCACCCCATAAATATGACAAAAAACAGGGTAACAGCGGTTAAAGACACCACATTTTTATTACTTACTTTTTGCAGCAGATATATCGCTGCCAAAATGAAGATAAAGCAGGTTGGTGTGGGTAGATAGCTCATGGTGAACGCCACCAATAAAATAATTGTGATTAGTGGTAGTGCCGCTCCCATCGCTCTATCCTGGCGCCAGCTTAACAGTAAAAGTAAAGCGACGAGGAAAATGTTAGCCAAGTTACCCGGCCAGAATGCCGTTTCGGCAGAGTAGACCTTCACGCACACTAAGAGCAGTAGCAGCACACCTAGAGAGGCAAGGCGGGAGTCTTTCAAGAATTTCTGAAATAGAAGATATGCTAACTCCGCAAATGTAACGCCGCTAAACAGCATGAACCAGATTCTGGTTTCAAAAACCCCCGATCCGCTAATCTGGGAGAGAGATGTATTGACAAGGTGAAAGGCCGGGAACTGAAAATAATTAAAAACGGGATGGGCAAGGTCTATCTTCCCCGCCTCCTGAAGATATTTAATATGACCCATCTGCCAAATTTCATCGGGATGTCCTCCGTAGGGTGCATTAATTATCCACAAGCCAAAAATGCCAAGAGCAAATATGCAGACTAATCCAAGCTTTTGCCATTCACTACTTTTGCCTCTAGCGAAAAGCAGTAACAGAAGGATGGCAATCCAGATATAAAACAGAATTGTAAAAAGTGGCAGCTTATCTCCAAAAGCATAGATAGACTCTATAGCGTGATATTCATAGTTGAGGCGAACAGGGAAGAGCAGAATTATGGCTGTCAGTAGTATCAGTAAAATCCAGAGACCAAGCCTATGACCTTCCCTGAGCTCAGGTATATTTATCTTGGGCATTTTGTCTGTACCTGTGTATTGATTGCTTATCCTTCCTCATTATCTTCCGGCCTGAGCCTTTTAACACATACCATCCAACCGGCTAATTCGGGGGCAAATTATGTGATTACGCTGGCTAAAACCCAGATAAACCTCCTGAGTGAGCCAAAAGGCTCAGGCAAACGAGCTATTAACCCTCTGTCACCGCCAGGGATAGGTAACCCGTACCCCTTGACTTGATAATCATGAGCCCTTAATTCGGTGGGGCCGTAGGTTGATTTGTGCTCTTGCCATGTATTGCCGTCAGTGGGAGGACGTTCAAATTTCCCCACTGGAGTGCTTATTATTATTTGCTTTCGGGCGATTTTCTCCATTTCCTTGAGAAGCCTTTCCCCTTCTTCCTTTTCCAGATGCTCCAGTGTTTCCAAGCACAAGACAATATCAAAGGACTTTGTCTTTATTGGTAGCTTTTGGATATCGCACAGCAAGTAGTCATCGTGAGTCCCTTGCGTCTTGGCTCTAACCACATCTAGTCTGAAGATATCCGCACCTACGGAGTGGAATTGCTTATGCCGGTTAAAGAACTTCATCGGGATACCCTTCCCGCAGCCTAAATCCAGAATACTCTTTCCTCGCTTATCCAAACTTCGCCAGGCGGTATTCCACGTGGTAAAAGGAACGTAAGGGCGTACCTTTCCTAACAGTTCACCCCATCTATTCGAAACCATACTTCATCACCTTTTTCCTTACACAATAAGAACTATCGAATTTGCCTTTCGCCCTTTGTGCCTGTAATCAGTAAATCCGAACCATTCAGGGGGCGGGGTAGCACCCTGGCTGCGATTATAAAGAAAAAGCGGCGCAAACGGGCAAGAATATGGATAAGTGACAGACTCAAGGAACTCGCTTTTTTAGATTTCTTGGGCAAAGGTGGCAGCCCACCAAAATAACAGGAGTCCACCTTTATATCGGTGATTCCTGATTGCTCCAAGGCTTTGACATAAACCCTATGGTTATGGAGGGCCTCATTTGGGGTATCAACTCCCAACCTGACCAACCATCCTTGTAGCAGATTTTCTAAAGCGTTGCTTAATCTTACCGCCGGGCTGGAGCCGTTGGGCTCAGCTACCACTATCCTACCTCCGGGTTTGAGAGCTCGAGCCAACTCGGTAACAGTGATGCCAATATCAGGGAAGTGATGCAAAGTATAACCGCAAAAGCACATATCAAAGCTACTATCCTTAAAAGGCAATCTTTCTAAATCACCAGCTATAGGCAGGAAGGATACACTTGCCTCGTCTGCTCTGTTCTTGGCTACACCTACAGTTTTAGGGGATATATCAATACCTACCACCTTGTTTCCCTGTTGAGCCAGGATTAACCCATACGTCCCCGGTCCACATCCGGCATCAAGGATTAGCTGACTTTGGGACAGGATAGGCTGTAATAGTTCAAGTTGTTTTCTCCTATCTTCACGCTGTAGGTCAGAGTCCTCCCAGGTGCCTTCAATGAGTTCTCTTTCAGACAGGTTGATTTCAGCCTGCTTGTTCTGCCTTGCCTGTTGGCTTTGATAAACTTGGAGGAATCTTTCTGCTATTTTACCTGAGTCAAATTTCTCTTCGACAATCCTTCTACCGTAGGCTCCCATCATCTTTGCCTCCACCGGGGCATCTATTAGATACTTTATTTTCTTAGCAATCTGCCTTTCATCGGCAGGGTCAATTAGAAATCCGCTTCGCCCATCCTCCACTTCAACTGGTATTCCACCCACCCTGGTTCCAATTACTGGTTTGCCACATGCCATAGCCTCTAGCACCGCCTTAGGTAAAGCCTCAGCCAAACTCGGTAACACGAATATATTGCATGCCGCATATAGTTTCCTCAAATCATCGAAGGGCACAGCACCGGTCAGTTTTATGCTTTTCTGTAATCCTAAACTTTCTATTAAGCTTAGTATTTCGGCGTAATACGAGGCGTGCGCCTGATCTTCCCCTACAGTGAATCCCAGTGGTCCGACTAATAAAAAATGGGCATCTTTATAGCCAAATTCATTGACAGTGATGTTGGCGGCTCTTACCAAGTATTCTAACCCCTTTTCAGGAGAAATCCTGGCTACGCAGAGGATATCCCTTTTCCCCTCAAGCTGATACCTCTGCTTAACCTCGCTTACATCAAGGTCGGGAGTAAAGGTGCTGGTATCTACATCATAGGGTATCACCACCACCTTTTCCGGGCTGACATTAGCTTTCTCAATGAACTTTGCCCTCATCAGTTCACTAGATGCGGTCACCCTTCTTGCCCATTTGGCAAGCCAACTTTGCGGCATAAATGAAATTCTATCCCGAAGTTTCCACGATTCATTCAGCACGCGGTTTGAATGTGAAGTAAAGAATAACTTTTTCCTCATATCCCGGCTTATCAGAGCTAAAATAAAGCTACTCGGGGAGACATGCATGTGTACGACATCGCTATCTTTGGCTCTCCTGAGATACTTTCCAAGCTGGACGGCAAAGGTAAACTGATTTAGAACATGGCTAGCTATCGAAAGGAAGCTAGTAAGTTTAGGTATACTCTTAAAGACAATAAAGTTAAACCTCGGGGCACTCAATCGGACGATCTTAATGCCGTCAATATCTTCAGTAGTCGGGTCCGTCTTAGCGTATTTTCTATCCAGAATAGTTACATTATGTCCCATTTTTACCAATTGCTTTGATATGGCAAAGATAAAGGATTCTATACCCCCACCTTTATCTACTGGTATCTTTGCTTCTGCCCCAGACACTTGTATAATGTTCATAAGGTCTTACCCGCTTTAGCCACATCAATTATCTGACAAGTGGATTATGACTGCTCTAACGCTACTCCACTATATCGACCCACAAACGAAGTGGCTCAAAAAGAGGCGTAGCCTCCCCCTTCTCATATAGTAAAAATTCGATCTTCTGTTTCATGCCAGCCACCTTCGGCGTGAAGCTAACCCCATTCTCCCACCTTTCCCCGTGCGTAAGTGAAATTCCCTCGACCTCATTATTCTTAACGCCGTTTATCCTAAGCTCTACCCAATAGTTCATTATCTTGTACTCATTGTTAGCAATACCGACCACCACCCTACCTTCCTCCCCCACGATTAGCTCTCTAGGGTAACTTCCTTCCCTACCTTCCTGTCCCAAGAAATAGAACTCGGTAAACTGCTGCCCAGCTTTAGGCGTAGCTATAACATACCCAATTATGCCCAACGCACCCAGTATGGCGAGTACCAGAATAACAGACAGCACCTTGTCAAAGACACTCGTTCCCCAACTCGGTAGTGCTATCTGAAATTTTATGCCAAATCGTTCCTCCTGCGGCAGCCTCCTTCGCCGGAACCAAGTAATAACTGAAATAATGAAAATAAAGGAAGCCATAGAATAAAGAATAGACTCTAGCCTCATCCCCCACGAGGTATAGTTTAGAATAAGCCCCAGAAGTGCCACCACAGCAATGCTCAAACCAAAGCTGAGTGCCACCCTCTCGATGCCACCGATCCCCTCCTTCCTAGGAAAAAGAGCTGCCATCAGCACATAACCGGGAAAGAAAAGCACAAATGGAAATCCCAGGATAATACGCACAACATTTGAAGGGGAAGGGATAATAGCCACAATTAGCACAATAATCAACAAGTTCAGAAGTATAAGGTCGTTTCCCATTTTAGTCCTCAATGAAACATGCCCCTTACTGCTTACTCAGATAAACGGAATGCCTGCTTATCTTGCCCCACCTCTGAGCGTAATCTACTTAACTGTATAGACAGCATTTGGATTTCGTCCGGTCCCAGCCATCTCTGTTGAATCTCAGCTTCTTTGAGCAGGTAGACATACTTCCTTACCTCGGTAAGGTCAGCGTTGTTACATTCACTCCTGGTATATACTATGGAGATGCCGTTTTCCCTTAAAAAAGGTGTGTCAATAGAGCCACCCCCGAGAAAATCGTAGGCTTCCATGTCGCTAGCTGTAGGATACGCGCCTATCCAGGTATAAACATTTTTGCTACTGATAGCAGTAAAGGCGCTTCCCTTCCACGGGTCAAGGATTGCCTTGTTGTAACCACTGCCCACATTCTCCTTAATCCAGATGAACGCCTCGTAATCTTCTCTATCAATCATGTGATAGTACGGGATATTCTGGCGGGCTGGGATAGCTATATATAGTGTTAGACCGATAAGAATCAAGCATAGTATATACCCCACATTGCGCATAACAAGCGGTACCTTTAACCGAGCCGTAAACCCTTCCGGCAGCTTAAGATTCTTTACCGCCATCAGCCCGGCCCCGGCAACGATGCTCATCATCAACATCATATACATCAGACCCCGGTAATACATCATGCCGATTCCGTAGTGGAATGTAAAAAAGATAGCCAGCAGCACAAACAAAATCAATGAGCCAAATACCAAACCATAGTTCTTCTTACCCCTCCTCATCGCCAGCAGGAAAATGCCCAGGAGACAAAGCAGGATTGGGAGATAACCATAGCTGGGGATAACCCGTGGTATATCAACAATTCCCGATATAGGTTCTGGGTTGAACATTGCCTTGGCTGCTGACAGCACCAACGTGTTTAGCCAGGGAAGGGCAGCAAGAACCGGGATAGCCAACGCTAGTGTTATCCCAACACTGTGCCTAAAATCGCTTCTCAAATTGAGGAGGATGTAGGGAATGAGGATAATGATTAATCCTACTGCTGTTGCTGAATGCATGCAGGCTAAAAAAAGGATAAAGATAAGTAGCACAACATAAGACCACCAGCTTCTGAAATTAAAGGCTATGAAGAGGGCTAGAGGGATAAAGAGCATTCCCATAGCCACTGGAACGAGGAAGCCGGGGCCCAGGATTCCTACCGTTGTCGGTATCAGACAGGTAAGGAGGGCAGCCTCCCAGCCAAATCCCTGCCTCTGAGCCAGGACATAAACTGATAGGACGGTCATCATAAACACGATGCCGGGGAAGAATCTGAAGATGTCAAGCCAGGGGAGACCACTAATCTGGTGGAAAACGGCCAAGAACAGGTGAAAGCCAACCTCTAAGGTCTGATTGGCTATGGGTGTTCCCCCGGAAAAGGGGTCGGCAAGCCCCACTGCGCTTGCCTCCTCTATTATCTCATTTGAGAATGCCAGGTGCATCCACTCATCAAGATGCACTGGGTAAGGGTAATGCTGGTGGGGAATGAAGGCCATGTAAAAAGCCAGTGCCATTACGAGTAAAAGCAATATATATTCATATTTTAGTACCCGGCGAATGCGGCTCAAATTCATATGAAAATAAATATATCCTTTTGTGCTTATATTACCATTTTTTCGTCTTGTACATTATTATATATAATATATCTTTTCCCTAATTTAGTCAATCACCTAACGTAGGATTTTCTACATTTTTAACTATAATACGTGTAATATAACGGCATTTTTATGATTTGCCAAGAACATCAAATTATACTTTCCAAGAAATAGATATTTTCAATAATATGCCATATTGTCCATATTTTGGCTAAAAAGGCTTGACTTTTGACTCAATTTGGCCTATAATGTGTGTGCATGAATTCTCTCTACAGATAACAGGGAAATATTAATATGGAAGATAGAAAAAAGTTTGGCGCCAGGTTAAGAGAGTTACGCACTGAGGCCGGATTGACGCTATCAAAGCTGGCCGACAGGTGTAATATCGATTTTACCTACCTCAGCAAGATCGAAATCGGTGTTTTACCTCCTCCCAGCGAAAAGGTCATCCTGCAACTCGCCGAAGCCCTGAACGCCAACAAGGAAGAACTGCTCGTTCTGGCGGGGAAAATTCCCACCGACATAACCGAGATGTTAAAGAGCCGTGAGGCTCTTCAGCTTTTACGCTCGGGCCATTTCAAGAAAACCGGGGGACAGAGAACTCAATCCTTCGGACAAAGATTGAGAGAATTGCGCCAGCAACTCGGTATGACCCTGAAAGAACTGGACGCCAGGGTTGACGTTAATTATACCTACCTCAGTAAGATCGAAACCGGTATTCTGCCTCCTCCGAGTGAAAAGGTAGTAATACGGCTTGCCGAAGTTCTGAACGCCGACAGAGAAGAGTTACTCTTGCTGGCCGGCATCCTGCCTCCTGATATTATCGAAAAACTCAAAGATCCTAAATTCCTTAAGAGGCTGCGTTCCAGAATTAATAAGAATTCAACCTGGAAGGCAGAAAAGCCGCGTTTTTCGCTGCCCGGGATAGCCTTACCCAACATCCGGGTCCCGGTAATGGCATTATCTTTCAAACCTTTATACCGTGTGGTATTACCGGCCCTCCTGGTGATAGCAATCGCCGCCTCCCTCTGGTACGCTTCACCCACCCAGGCTCTGGAGATAGACTTTAATACACCCGCCAGCGGAACTCTAGGTAGTACCTATACTTTCACCACAACTGTCACCATAAATCAATACGACCTTGTACCGATACAAAGCATTAATCTGGAAATATATAATGTAAGCGACCCTACCAAAAAAGCAACACTGGCGAATTTACCCCTTGCCAACAGTACTCTACAGTCACATGCGATTACAGAAGGAGCATCGAGTGGTTCGGCGATGGTTTCTGCCATTGTCACCAGTGGCTGGACAAGCGGCTACAGTTATGGTAGCGGCTACGCCTACTGGATTAACCAGGGTTACTCATTCGGGACCGGCTACGGCTACGGCTACGGCGGCGGTTTAACGTCAATAACCTACAACGTTCAATGGACATCGCCAGCAAGCTGGCCTGACGGTAATTATCAGATAGATGCCAAGATTACCGCCAGCGGTCCCTTACTTACCAAGACATTTACCAAGAGCAGCAACACCTTTACACTCTACACCGGCGGTGGTGGCGGCGGCGGTTTGCCAACAGGGGTGACCTACATTTCTGATAGTATTAGTCCTTCAGGCGAATTAGTCAAGGATGTCGTTGCTCAATCCACGGATAAACAGGTTACTGTAACAATCAGTAAAGGGACTATTGCTAAAAACTCACAAGGAGCACCGTTATCATGGATATCCATACAACCGGCGAGCGCTCCAACAGGAGCCAGTACCATTAACGTCCTCGGCCAGATTTACAGAATCGACCCGGATGGCGCTACCTTTGAACCGCCGATAACCCTTACCTTCCACTTTAATCCTGATGATGTACCCGAAGGCGAAGTCCCGTCCATACACTATTGGGATCGGAACGCCAACGACGGCCAGGGTGCATGGGTTGAAATTCCCGGTGCCGTTGTCGACATGGAAAATGGAACTATTACAGTCGAGATAGGACACTTCACCCTATTTACCGTTCTTCATGCCGCTGTCCCGACACCGCCGACGACTACACCGCCGACGACTACACCGCCGACGACTACACCGCCGACGACTACACCGCCGACGACTACACCGCCGACGACTACACCGCCGACGACCACGCCGACGACGACCACGCCGACGACGACCACGCCGACGACGACGGGTGGAGCCGTTAACTGGTGGCTTATCGGAGGAATCATTGCCGCGGTCATCATCATCGGCGCCATTACCGCCATAATGATAATCCGCTACAGACGTAAATAATAATAAAAGCCTGTAAGCAAACGTCGGGGGAGAAGGCTCTCGGGAAAACCGGGAGCCTTCTCCTCTTTATATCCTGTACAAACAGGCTCCTTCACTTTACAATATATGTAAACAGACCTACGTGTTCAGAAATGACAACCTTCCCGAGGAGTATGATTGATGAAAATCCTGATATTTCTACTTGTAGCTATAATGTTACTCGGCGGCTGCACCGAGCAGACTACCAGCCCCGAGCCAACTACGGAAGAAACATCACCGCCAATAGAAGCAATCGACCGGGAGAGTAAAATTCCCCCGGAACAAATGAAAATAACACCGGAAACAGACCTGTTACCACCGATTCTGCACTCGGATGATTACTCCGAGCCGGTGCCGATGCCCTACCCCATCAACACCGCTGGCGCTGAAGATTCCGGGTTTATCATGCCGGACGGTAATACCTTCTACGTCTGGTTCACACCGGATCCCAACGCTCCTTTATCGGAACAGCTTGATGACGGGGTGACCGGCATTTATGAACATAAACTGGTAGATGGTGATTGGCAGCAACCGGAATTAATCGTGTCACAATTCGCCGGAGAATCGTCGGTGGATAACGAGGGGAATATCTATTTTACCCATCATTTTTATAAAGACGGCGTGATGCTGGAAGCGGACATATACGTAATATATAAGAAATAGGCGAGTGTTCATACTATGAGGTAGTTATGATAAAAATGATATTATCTGTGTTACTCACTACCATTATTGTTTTCGGAAGCTGTAATAATACGGTGACTACCACTACGACGGAGAAAACTCCCCCTACCAAGCTTCCGAAGGGAGTTCTCGTCGACAGAGTGCCGGAGAACGCCGACATTATCTTCACGTCGATAAGATATGTTTTAGATAATATTGACTGCCTGGATGATGATTACGAGGTTAAGGATAACTACATCACCGATGCCGACTGTAATAGGCTTATTTACAATGCGGCAGGCACCGGGCTGGCTGCGCCAAGGCAGCTTTTCACGATGGATATCGAGACGGGAGAAATCGTGCAGCTAACCAACCTCGACTTCTTCTTCACCAGCGGACAGGTGGTGGACCCGACCACGATAATGGTAAGCGCCGCCTGCTCGGATACCGACGGTGATGGCACTATCGGCGATAGTGACGCAAAGGAGCTGTATTATCTTGATTTACCCAGTGGTGATATGGACTGTCTTACCGGGGCTTACGACTTCAGTGATATCAACAATCCCGACTACTCGCCCGTTGCTGAAAAGACCGTATTCAGCGGAGCGCTGGAAGGCTGGGGAAGTAATAAAATATTCACCATTGACGCCGGGAAAAACCTGGTACAGTTGACTAATGATGAAATATATATGGATTTCGACTGCGCCTGGTCAGAGGATGCCACCAGGGTCGTGTTCAACAGATTGCCGGAACAGGAATTTCCCTGGACTATCCCCTCCCAGATATGGATTATCGATTCAGACGGCGCCAATGCGGTTAAAATCACCAATGGCGGTGCAAATCCGGATAACGAAGAAAATCTGGGAGCTTTCCCCATCGGCCTTGATGCCGACCCCGATTTAAGCCCGGATAACCGGAAAATCGTGTTTTCAAGATTGAAGACCGGCAGGAAAAACGTGCCGTTCGGGGTTTATGAACTGATAATCGTCGATGTTGAAACCGGGCAGGAAGAAATCATCGATACACGGTATGCCAGTATGCTCCCGGAGTGGAAGAGCCGGGGTATATTATGCGTCAGACAGGTCGGTTCGGATACCGCGACGGATAAAGGGCAGCTTGATCCCATGAGTATCAAGCAGAGCCTGTATATCTATAAAGACGGTATTTTTACGGAACTGGAACATTATCCGTACAACGTATTTCCTATCGGCGCTTTCGGGGCAAGCTGGACGGAGTAAACAGCATCAGCAGACCGGGCAGAGCGAACAGCGCCATCAAGAAAGAAAGCACTATCATCACCGCCGTTAATAAACCGAAAGCCGAGAACATCGGCATCGGGGCGAAAATGATAACGGCGAACCCCAGCGCCGTGGACACAGCCGTCCCGAAAAGAGCCATGCCGGTGTTGCGGCTGGTGTTGAACAGGGCTGTTCTCTTATCGACGCTCTTTTCCAGTTCCTGGCGAAATCTCACCGTGAAGTGAATGGAGAAGTCAATACCTACCCCGATAGATATTGCGGCTATGGTTGCCGTCATCATGTTCAGGTTGTAACCGATAACGTACATAAAACCGTAAAGCCAGCAGGCTACCAGCAACACCGGTATCAGGGTGATAATGGCGTACCTGAAGGAGCGGAAGATAATCACCAGCAATACCAGGCAGGCAACTACGGCGATTATCAGAGAACGGTTCAGGGAGTCGGTGATGGCATTGAACTGGGCATCACGCACGTAGGCCTCACCGGTAAGTCCGTAAAAAGAGATGCTCGATACATCCTGCATCGCCGTGTCCATGTCATGCTGGAGCTCTTCGGCCGATTCCCTGGCTACAGCCTGCTCCCGGGTCCCGGGCACACCGATAATAATCAGCGTGGCATCATCGATTTCTCCGTCTACGTTATGGACGAAAGACTCTCTTATTCGCTGGGAGGAATAAAGCAACGAATCCTCGTCCTGCGGTATGCCGTCACGTATAATATAATCGTAAACAGCCAGAAGCTGCTCCGGGGTATCCGGAATAAGGTCGCTATCTTCATCAGTAACAGCTACACCTGAAGTCGCTTCAATTTGTTCGCGGGCGTAATCATTATTGATAACCGCTGCCAAGAAATCGAAAAGATAGGCATAAGTGTCGGGTTTTCCGTCACTCAAACGCCGGGCGACATGCTGGTTATCGTCCATCTCCTCGATTGTCGCCTTCATAGCATCGAGGGCTTCCTGACGGGTAAAATCACCCCGGATATACAGGTAAGCGGGCTCACCCGCCTTCTGGGCTACGTGTTCATCCAGCTTGTCCAGTCCCACAATAAGGTCCGAATTCGAATCGAAAGCCTCTTTCGGGTCCATCTTCGTATCAAGACCAAGCCATCCCCAGGCCGTCACTACCGTGATGATAAGTATCAACGGCAGAGTGATAAACCACTTTCGGCTGGTAGCTGAAACCATCTTCGCTATCCAGAGTCCGCGGGAAGGACCGGCATCTTTAACAACAGATTTGACCGTTTTCTTACCCCGCCAGGCTTCATACCGCATTACCACCGCCGGTACGAAAAGCCCGAGGATAATAAACGAAGCCAGCATGGCTATCGAGGCGGCGATACCGAAGCCCACCACCGACTCAATTCCCGATGAGGCGTTAGCACCGAAGGCGATAATAGTCGTCAGCATCGCCAGCATCAGGGCGCTGCCCACCCCGTATGTTGATAGACCCAGGGCTTTCGATGGCTCATTCCCCTTCTCCCTTTCCTCGCGGTAGCGGAAAAGGGCGTGTATGGCGTAGTCAATCCCCAGCACCAGAATGGCGATGGGCACAATAAGGTCCAGAATCGTGGAGCTTTTGAGTCCGATTAGATTCGAAAAGCCCTTTAACCAGATAATGAGCATACCCAGTCCCAGGCCGGACATTACTGTTATCAGCCAGGAGCGGAAGAGTAGGGAAATAAGCACCAGCATGAGCACGATGGCAACCATCATCATAACACCGCTTATCTGGCTCTCATCGGCGATTTCCAGGTTCAGGTCAATAAAGACACCCCAGAGCTGGTATCCTTCCTGTTCACCGCGGAGAATACTCTGTACCTCACGGCCGAAGTGCTCCAGCGCCAGCTCATCCGAATATTCCTCACCGACACTGGCAGGATAATCTTCCTGTACCTTTTCACGGTCGGTCATGACAACAAACAACAGTGCCGATGAACTCCACCCTCCGGCCTCCTCTTCATAGGTCGCGTCGATAGACAGCTCTATTTCCATACCGCTGGTAAGGGGGCTGTTTAACACATAGTCCAGCGCCTGTTTTACCTGGCTATCCGTGGCGTTGGATAAATCGACGAATCCCCGGCTGCCCATCAGAAGAGCCGTGTTTACCGAATCGGCCAGCGAATAGACGCCTTCAATATTAATATCGGCTACCTCGCTATAGCGGGTATAGAGAAACGGCGAAAGGCTACCGCTGCGTAGCTCCTCCTCATGCTGATATAGTTCGTAGAGGTTCGGCTGGGTAAGCATATCGCCGTCTCTGGCTTCGACGATAAAGGGCATAACGTAGACTTCAGAAGGAAAAATGTCCCGTATTTCCTCGTTCCATCGAACAACATCACTTACGGTGGGATTATCACTGGCTATCTCCGTAGGCTGCATCAGCATTAACGGGACTATCAGCAGCAGGGTGATTATTATTGTACCCAGTATAAGCCACCACGACCGGCGCTCCAGGCAGTTAGCCAGCCACCCGTAAAAACCCTTTCTTCCTTCACCGGATTCAACCATGCCGGGACACTCCTTTTAGTAAAGATGAATAATCTGGAAGATGCGGGAACTCAATCGAAACGGCAATACATCAGCGATACTTCCAAACCACCCCCAGTATAATCATTACCAGTCCCGGTTGGCAAGTATATTATGTAAATACCGACTATATTTTATTAGTAGAGATTAAGTAATGCTTTCCTAACCTTTTCCCCCGGATTCCGTTATATACTATGTACTGAAGAACACGATAGTCGTGTTTTCACAAGGAGGTATCCGATGCGATATAAAGTATTAGTATCAGGTATATTAGCCATAATTATGCTGCTTACCATGCTTCCCTCCTGCGGGCCGCCAGAACCCGCCGACGGATATGCGATTGTAATCCCGGAGACTCTTCAGGCGGGCAGCCAGCAGGCTATCTCCGTAACACTGTTTCAGGGAGACCAGACAGTATCCGGTAAGGTAGAGCTTACCCTGTTTCAGGGCAGCGACGAAATTCTTACCGTGGAAAAGGATGTGCCCGGCAAGGGAACGATATCCTTCGTCGTACCCGATGTCCCCGAAGGTGAGTACGGCATACGCATCAAGGGAAACAACTTTGAGGACGAAGCCAGTATTAAAATCGAACGCAATTTCCTTATCTTTGTGGAAACGGACAAACCTATCTACAAGCCCGGACAGACCATCCGCATGCGCGCCTTTACCCTGGACGCCGAACTGATACCTCTGAGTGAAAACGTTATCATCGAGGTCCAGGATGCCAAGGGCATCAAGATATTCCGTAAAGAAGTCCTGACCGATGATTACGGCGTCGCCACGCTGGACCTGCCGATTTCCACCGAACCGAACCTCGGTGTCTGGAAGATAACGGCGGAATCCTCTAAAGGCAAGACGGAACTGGATGTACGGGTGGAGGAGTACGTCCTGCCCAAGTACGAGGTCAAGATTGACCTGCCTAAACAATGGTACCTTGTTAACGAGGAAATCACCGGTGTGATAACCTCAGAATACAGCTTCGGCAAGCCGGTGGTGGGAGACCTGGAAATCAAGGCTTCCCGCTACGTAGGTGTCTGGGAAGAATACGCCACCTATAACGTGGCGATAGACGGCGAAGCCGAATTTACGATACCCGGTCCCGGTTACTTGGCCGGTGTCCCCGCCGCGGGTGGACAGGGTAACGTCATACTCGACGTTATCGTTTATGAGAAATCGACCGGATACGAGGAGAAAACCAGCGCCCTTCTCACCGTAGCCGATTCGCCGGTGAATATCCAGATAATACCATCCGGTACGACGTTCAAACCGGAGCTGCCCTTCGGTTTCCTGATAGTCACGGAAACCCCGGATAACCAGCTCATAGATACCGAAGTCGAGGTGAACGTAAAGTACTTTAACAACGAGTTTGAAGTTTTTAAGAACGATGAACAAACGGTGAACACCACCAACGGCAAAGTCATGCTGGAGATAACACCTCCCGAAGACAGCGCCGCCCTCTCGATTGCCGTTACCACGCCCGAAGCCTATGCCGAGAGAGCCCTGGAAGCGAGTTACTCGCCTTCGGGCAATTTCATTCACGTCGAACAAATCAGCCAGGGTACCCCGGAACTGGGCGCCGATATAAAATTCAAGGTATATTCCACCAAAGAAGCCGCTAATTTCTATTACGAGGTTGTCTCCAGGGGCAAGATGGTCTTCACCAGCTATTCCACCGATGATGAGATATCCTTCACGACCACTCCCCTGATGGCGCCTGTTTCCAAGCTTCTCGTTTACCAGATACTCCCCAACAGCGAGGTAGCCGCCGATTACCTGCCTTTTAACGTCGATGCCGAGTACCCGCATGAGGTGACGGTGGAATTCGACACTTCCGAAGCCAGACCCGGGGATGAAGTCGATATTGAAATAAAGACCGACGGGCAGGCCAGGGTGGGCATCGCCGCGGTAGACCGTTCCGTGTTTATACTCGCCGAGAACCGGCTTAATCTACAGCAGGTCTTCAACGAACTGGAGAAGCTCTACATGGAACCCCGGGCAGAGCTTCACGAAGTCACCATATATCAGAACATAACCAATCCGGGTGCCGGTGATGTTTTCCGCGATGCCGGGGTGATACTGCTGACCAATAAAAAATTACCCGACGGTAAAGAGTACGAGAACGAAATGGCTTTCCCTCATCGCAACGGCTGGGACGGGGGTTTTGGTGTCCCCGAAGCGATGGATGCTAAGACGGTAGCGCCGACGACGATGCCAGCGCCAATAGTTATCACCGTCCCGCCCGCTGCCCCCGCAGAGCCCGGACTTGCCGAGGTACAGAGGGTCCGCCAGTTCTTCCCGGAGACATGGCTCTGGCAGGACGTTTATACCGATAACAACGGCAACGCTACTTTGAAAGTAGATGTACCGGATACCATTACGACCTGGATGCTGCGTGCCGTGG
>Ga0315555_1001154_pt1 | contig 19022 bp, 13 predicted proteins | sample SalMarSW160380MG_FD_202113 | JGI IMG/M metagenome (GOLD analysis project Ga0315555, IMG submission 202113) | Salt marsh sediment microbial communities from the Plum Island Ecosystem LTER, Massachusetts, United States - Salt Marsh Sediment SW1603-80 ... | reverse complement strand
CGGCAAAGAATGCGCCCCACAAAAAGTTTAAAATGGAATGGCGAAGATTTTTACCCTGTAAGGCATCATTTAATAATTCCTCTAAAATTTTGGGGGACACTATCCGGTTAATATTCCCGTTGGTCGAGAGCAGGGTATCCCGCACAATATGATTGAATTGTTGGGTGGTTAGCCACTTGACCAGCGGTGGTATAAATCCACTTTTCTTTCTATAAATAAAATCTCCGGGCATATGTTCTTCGAGTAATCTCTTCAGGGGCCATTTAATTATTCCATTATGAATCTTAGCTTCCCAGGGGATTCTTCCCTGTGCAATCAGGACATCCAGCCAGATGTAGGGATAGAGAACCCGGATTCCCAGATTTTCCCCTACCGAAAAGGCTTTGGCAGCCCAGCGGCGGCTGTTGACATGCATCAGTTGGCGGATGGTGATTTCTGCCCGGTAGCTTAGCTTTTCACCCTTTTGAACATAACTGGAAAAACCATTTTGCATGATGGAATTCAATTCGGAGTCCCAGCTCTTATAGATATTTAGTCCCAAAAAATTAACCGGCGTCAGGACCAGAAAATAATTAATCGGACTCAACTCATGGACATCGGTCAATGAAAAAATTTTAGATATTAATCTGTTCTGGGATTCCCACTTCCAACTTGTGGAATTTTTAAACAGAAACGAAGTAGCTTCTTTCAATACCCCGGGAAACAGGTTCTTGAGTTGGAATTTTTGCCGGCTGTTTAAATCAGGAAATCCGAAACAGTCATCACCCCCGTTTCCTTCAATCAGAATATCCGCGTTTTCCACATGATCTTTTGTGAATTTGAGAATATAGACAATCGGCATACTCGAAAAATCCGAGAAGGGATGGCCGGTCAGGCGTACGGTGTCTTTCAGGATCTCCAGGGCATCCTCTTCCTGCATTTTTCCCACCTGAAACCGGGCATTTATGGTTTGGGCGAGTTCCCGGGCAAAGGGGAATTCCGGGTCATGGTCACCGAAAGTACAATGAATTGCCCGAACCGGATCCGGGGAAAATTCCTTTAAATAGTGGGCATACAGACTGGAATCTATGCCACCGCTGACCAGGATGGCAGGTTGTTGTTTACTCAAAAAATCTGCTGATTTCCGGAGGGTGAATTTGGCGGGTTGAAGGTATGAATCGAGTTTGCTTTCGCTAAATTTTTCAGAATCACAGGGAAATTCAAAGTAAAAATATGTTCGAAGTTCAGACGAAGCATTCCGGGGATCATAACGCAGGTATTGTCCGGGAGGAACAGCCCGGATTCCCTCTGCGATGGTCAGCGGTTCCGGGATTGCCCCGTATTTCAAAATGGCGTAAAGGGCCAGGTCGTTTACCTTGAGAGGTGTCACTCTAAATAAAAAGCGGATATCGGATGAAAAAAGTATCCTTGAATCCGCTTGATAATAAAACATTCTGCCATTTCCGGCCCGGTTTGAGGCCAGGTAAAGAACCGCCTCTTCTTGAGTCTGGTCCACAACGATCAACCGGAAGTTATTCACGATCTTTTTAAAGGATTCTACTTTCTCCTTTTCAAACCATCCTGCAAATTCACCGTCCGGATGGAGTTGTCTGAAATTTCCATCGCTATCCCCGGTAATCAGTAGGTCCTGGGTGAGGACCTTAAGATTTTCTGAGGAATAAGAGGTGGTTTGGTTTTCAGAGAAGCCATTATCATAAAACAGGAATCCGCGTTCCGCGCACTGAATAGAATGGAAGGAATCATGCAAAAGCTCTTTCAGCCGCGTATCGATTACCTTGTCTTTTTTTTGAAAGATATAGCCACCGATCATAGAGAATGCCTCACTTTTTCAGTTTCATTAGACTTTTGTAATATGTAATTAATTAAGAGACCAGAGAGATTCAATCATCCGGGCAAAAGGAATATACGGAATTCCTGATACGGGAAAAAGGTGAAAGGCGAAAGGAAAGAGGCGCAAGGCGCAAGGCTAAAGGATAAAGAAGTCGGCAGAAAAGCAAGATGAAGGATTAAGGATGAAGGATGAAGGCTTAAAGTGGGAAAAGGACAAAGAATAAGAAAGTCATTTTTTAGATAAAGTAGTGTAATTCGTGAAAATTAGTGTAATTCGTGGATTAAAAAAGCCTTTGTCCTTAAGCCTTTTGTCAGCTGATAACCATATTTTCTTTATCTCCGCTCTGCGCTCTGCGCTTTCTGCAATGCGATAAATCTGACTTCCGAGTCCTGAATCCTGTGTCCTCACTATTTCAGCAAAATCATTTTTCTGGTTTGGACATACTCCCCTGCCTGCAATCGATAGATATATACTCCGCTGGCCAAACCTGCCGCATCGAATTCAACGGAATGATTACCGGCTGGCTGCTGTTGATTAACCAGTGTAGTTACCTCCTGTCCGGTCAGATCGTACACGGTGAGTTTAACCGGACTGCCCACGGCCAACTGCCAGCTGAGGGTAGTTCTTGGATTGAATGGATTAGGATAGTTCTGATAGAGCACCACATTTTCAGGTAACAGATCTTTATCCGGTGACTCAATTGGCAGCAGGATGTTATATGCCTCCTGAAGTTTGTTCAGGGCATAGTCGGCACATTGGCCCTCGAATGCCAGCATATCCGGGATAGTTGGTGTGCGGGTCCGCCAGTTCTGCAGGATGGAGTCGGTTGCCGCCATGATGGAATCCTCTGCTGAACAGGTATGGATCCACGGGCCGCCGCCCAGACCATCCCGTAACTTATAGGTATTTATATAGACAGTATTTAACGGCCAGTCAAATAACTGGGAGCGTATGAGATTTGCCGTATCACATAAGGGAGCGGTGGGCGTCTGTCCGGCCGGCCAGTAAGGCACAGCAATAGCAGAGGCGGGTTGTCCCAGGATAGCCCAAAGGGTGCTTAAGCTGGCTTTTTCACCCGGCAAAACTCCCTGGATAACGGCAGTGGAAACCGTGGAAGTTCGACAAATACTGACCTCAGTATAAATATAACCGAAGGGTATTGCCGGTGAAAGTTGATCCGGGTAGGTAATCTGAAAGGGAAGACTGGCATAATCAGAAAAATCGCGCATCTGATAGCGTAAAATGCTGCGATAGTTCAGGGAATCACCGGCATAGAATGCGGCCATCAGATCACAGGTGCGCCGGTATCTCTCGATGCCGCCGTTGCCACCGCCATTCAAAGCAAAGTTGGTTCGCAGGACGTAACCATCGGGAGCCTGAATGGTGTCACTGGCATCAAATTTCCAGTACTGGTTTCCGGCGGTTTCGTAAATAGCGGCGGCACCGCTGGAATCGATCACTCCGAAGTTGGCCTGGGTTTGTCGTCCGCTGACATTGGTGCTGTCCAGAAGATGTTGAAATTCAGCCACGCTGCGGCAGGTCCCCAGGGCATAAGCCATCAGGGTTCCGTTTCCCATACCACTGCTTCCCGGCGGGAGGTCACCGGAGGCGGAATTGATGATGGCAAATCCGTATTCATTTACTCCCATCCAGGAATAGGCCGTCTGGCCGGCAGAAACCACCGATACAAAATGAATCGGGAAGGCAGTATTAAAATACACTTCATTATTGATGGCCTGGGCATCCCGGGTTTTCCAGAGCAGGGGCCGGCCATCGGAAGTGGCCCGGCCGGCGGCCACGCCTACCGTGCAACCCTCCGGGGGATCCTGGTATTCATCAATAGCTGCCAGCAGAACGGAGATGAGTAACAAAGATAAAACAAGAATGGTTTTGATAATGGATGGGTTCACTGTAATCATTCTGATCTCCGTAAGAAAATTAAATCAAAATTAATGAGTTTCTCCTCTCATTTCAAGAGCAGAACGGCAGATTTCCGGGTTATTTCAGTAGCAGAAGTTTTTTTGTCTGCTGAAATTGACCTGCCGAGAGACGGTAGAAATACACTCCGCTGGCCAGCCCGCTGGCATCCCATTCTACCGAGTGGGAACCGGAAAGCAGAGAAGCAGAAAGCAGGGTGGCCACTTCTTCTCCGATCAGGTTGTAGATCTTCAGGATAACAAAACCGGTCTGGGGAAGAGAAAATGCTATGGTGGTAGTTGGATTGAACGGATTAGGATAATTCTGGTTTAATTTTAAATTGGTAATTTTATATTCAGCCAGCTGTTTAATGCCCACAACAGACGCGGTTTCCAGCCCAATGCCCGCCGAATTCGGGCCATTGCCATAATCATAGGTGAGAAAGTAACTGGAATTATAAAGTGCAACTGTAGGTGCCTCAAGGAATGTATAAACAGCCAATGGATCTTCCCAAAAAGTGTAAATGGGATTTCTCGAATACTTTACCCACTGAATCCCATCCGGACTGGTTGCATAACATATAGATCCTTCGGTACTTGAAACAAATCCGGCATAAAACATTTCCCATTGATTGCCATTCCTGACAATCCCGGCACCGAGAATCCCATCAATATCAAAACTTTCCGGCCCGGCTTTTAATACCGGATCACTTTCCGCATAGGGCGGGTCTGTGGTTGCAGGATCATCATATTTCTGCCAGGTCTGACCACCATCGGTGGAAGTGGCCAGACCAATTTGGATTTTAAAGAGGAAAGGATACCACTCATCCGATCCCCAGTAGTACATCACCAGGCCGGTATCGGTCGGAAGGATCTGTAATGGACTGGTAGTTTTATCATCCCACTCTCCGTTACTGCCACCAGTCAGCAGGGTATCATCGGTTTGTGTCCAGGGGCCATGCGGGTTATCGGCAACAGCCCGGCTGATAATCCTTCCGGGCATATTGGGTGGAGCCGCCAAACCGTTATAATACAGATACCAGCTGCCATTGTCATAATAGAGTAATCCAGAGTTAACTGTGTAGGCATCGAATCCGCTGCCATCTCCGGTGAGAATGGGATTGGCCGTGCTTTTGGTAAAAGTATACCTATCAGTTGAGATGGCCAGACCGATGCTAACAGGTTGAGTCTGCTGATTTATTGATCCATTATAACATACATAAAAAGTGTCGTTTACAACCGTAAGACATGGTCGGAATGCTAATCCCACATCCCATGAGCCGGCAGGCCCCCTGGGAATGATCGGATTTCCGGCGGTGTAGGCCGTAAAATCCGGTTGAGCATAGGCTTGTGTGATTATCATTGAAAACAATGTTAAAATCAATAAATTACTTTTCATAATCATCTTCCTTCTGTTTTGAATTTGTTTTCAAAAGAATTCAGTAAAATAGTAAGAATTAATAATACGGATGTCTAACACCCATTCCGCAATTTATAACACTCATTTTGCATAAAATGGGTTAGGGAGAATCTTTGGCTGGATGGGAGGATAATTTTACTGAAATCAATCTGAGGTGGTGTTCAATTGAATACCACCACCCTTTAAATATTCCGAAGGTAGTTGACCAAACTGAAATTTAAAACTGCGGGAAAAGTAGGATAAATTATTAAAGCCGCATTGATAGGCAATCTGAGCAATATTGCCGGCTTTCTGATCCAGTAATTGTCTGGCACGCAACAGTCGGCGGGAGCGGAGAAATAAACTGGGAGATAAACCGGTTATACTCTCCAGCTTACGCACCAGCTGGGAGTGGCTGAATCCAACCTCGCCGGCAAATTGTTCCATGCTGTAATCGGGATCTGCCATATGCTTTTCGGTTACAGCAATGGATTTATTGAGGAAGGTTTCATCAGCTGAGATAACTTTAAGATCACTTGCTCCCTGATTCAGGATTTGCAGGTAATAAATCCTTAACTTTTCTCTCTGGGCAATTAAATTTTTTACCCGTACCTGTAACTCCCGGGCATCGAACGGTTTGATTACATAATCGTCGGCGCCGGTCTCCAGACCATCGATTTTATCCTGGCTGGCAGCCCTGGCCGTTAACAGGATAACCGGAATGTGACTGGTGCGCTGATCAGCTTTTACTTTTTTGCAGAATTCAAAACCGTCCATTTCCGGCATCATCACATCGCTGATAATCAGATCAGGAATTTTTTCGATGGCCGTTTGCAGACCTTCATTACCGTTGGCGGCTTCCAGGATAGAGCAGGAGGACTCCAGATGACCACGAATATAAAAACGTACGTCACTATTGTCTTCTACTATCAGGATAATAGGGAGTTTTTTTCTGATTTTAGGTTTCCGATTTCCAGATTTTCCAGGCTCCATTTCTAGCTCAGCCACCGGTTGACCGGTATCCGGCATGGCCGTGGTGATAATGTCCTGTTTGCGCAGGTGTTCTTTGCCCAGCGGCAGCCAAATGGTAAAGGTGGTTCCTTCATTTTGCATGCTCTGGACAGTTATTTTCCCATGATGCAATTCCACCAGCTCTTTGGTCAATGCCAGACCAATGCCGCTGCCTTCCTGCTCCCGGACGGAGGAATCATCCGCCTGGTAGAACCGGTCGAAGACCCGATTAATTTTATCAGCAGGGATACCCTGGCCGGTATCGGAAACCGAAATCTCAATATATTCCCCTGACCTCCCTTCATTTCCCCCCTTATGCATAAGGGGGGACACAGGGGGGTTATGGATTACAATTGCAATTTTTCCACCCTCCTGGGTGAATTTGAAGGCATTGGACAACAGATTATAGACAATCTTTTCGATCTTATCGCGATCCACGTACAGGTGAATCGATTCCTGCTCAGCTGAAAATTTGAGAGCAATTTTTCTTATTTTGGCCTGCGATTCAAAGGACTGCACGTAGCCCCGCAGCAGCTGGACGATGTTTTCCTCCCGGGCTTGCAGGATCATGCTGCCCGATTCCAATTTGGACAGATCGAGCAGTTGATTGATTAAACGATACAGACGGTTGGCATTGCGCTGCATGAGCTGCAGATCCTGTTTCAGCTCGTGATTCCTTAAACGAGGCAGCCATTTTGGGATCGGTCCCAGGATAAGAGTGAGCGGGGTACGGAATTCATGAGAAATATTGGCAAAAAAACGGGATTTCAGACCATCGATTTCCTGCAGTTTTTCTGCTTCCATATGTTCCAGAGCCAGTTGATGTTTCAGGCGCAGACGGTTCAGCTGAAATCGCCAGCTGGTATAAAGAATCGTACCAATCAGTAATAGATATAGGGCATAGGCGGGTTTGCTGCGCCACCAGGGTGGAAGAATAATTACATTTACCGATATCCCTTCCTTGTTCCAGATACCGTGATTATTGGATCCCTTTACCCGAAATACATACCGCCCCGGATCAAGATTAGTAAAACTGGCGGTTCTTTCATTTCCGATATGAATCCAATCGTCGTGAAATCCTTCCATTTTATAGGCATACTGGTTCTTTTCAGGGTTAGTAAAATTCAGAGCGGAAAACGCAAAGGAAAATGCATTCTGGTCATGATGGAGGATTAACGTTTTTTTAAATTGAATTGCCGTATCCAGTTTAACACTCTCGTGAAATATGTTGAAATCGGTCAGCCGGATGGGTGGAACATGAGGATTGTCTTTTATCTGATCCGGGTATATGCCGATCGATCCATCGCTGCCACTGAAGAACAATTGTCCGTCAGCTGATTTGGCCGTATTCTGTCGCGCACCACCAAAACTGATAAAGGGCAGCCCGTCCCCCCTCCCATAATTTCTGAAGCTGTTGGTCTGCAAATTAAACCTGCAGACACCTTTGGTTGTGGCTACCCAGATATCTCCGGCGTCATCCTCCAGTACGGATAAAATATAATTATCCGGTAAACCGTCTCTCTCATAAAAATGTGTAAAAGTCTTACTGATTAAATCCAGGCGATTGAGTCCATTATCGGTGGCAATCCAGAGGGCGCTGGTATCGTAGACCTGCGGTCGGATGATATCGCCTATATTATTGTTGCCCAGACTGGTGTGGTCTTGGGGATCATGGGTATAGTGCTCTATCGCGATTAACTTCCGCTGATGTACTGACAAACCGTATATTCCGTTTTTCCAGGTTCCGATCCACAGTATTCCCTTGTGATCTTCGTAAAGCGTAGAAAATTCAACATCTTCAGTATCGTTCGTTTTAATATCAAAATCGATAAACCGTCTGTTTTTGACATCGAACAGTTGTAATCCTTTATTTTGCAGGGCGACCCAGAGATCCCCCGCACGATTGGTGATGAGACATCTGATAAAATCGGATCTTAAACCATGGGGATTTTCCGGCTCACTTTGCAGATTTGTAAATATTCCGGTGTTGGGATCATAGCAGTCGATACCGCTTTCTTGGGTGCCGATCCAGAGATTTCCCTTCGCATCCTCGCAGATGCCATTTATCCAGTTCGACGCGGGCCCCTTATTCGATCCGGGGATGTGGGGAAAGTGCGTATAGCGGCCTGTGACGGGATCATATTTATCCAGTCCGGAAAAATGATGGCCGAACCAGATATTCCCTTTTTTATCTTTATATATACATTCTACCCCTGAATCCCTCATGCCGTCGGGTTTGCCTCTGATGGGTCCATAGTATATGAAGGGACTCTGGTAACGGTCGTATTTATAGATGTACATATCCTGAGGTGCGATCCAGATGTTTCCTAACCGGTCCTGGTAAATATTATTAATTATTTTATTCCCGAAGTTTGAATAACGCCTGAACGCCGGTTTCTTTTCCCTATATAATTCTTCCAGAGGCACCGAGGTAATACTCTTATCCGCCGTGCCGATCCATAGAATACCCTCCTGATCGATCTCCAGACAACTGATAATATTCGAGCAAAGGCTGGACGGATCATCGGGATCATTTTTATAATGCCGGAAAGTTTCAGTCCGCCGATCAAACTGGTTCAAGCCGCCGCCGCTTTGTATCACGACATGTCCGGTTCCGATCCACAGATAACCCGAGTCATCTTCACAGATCGAACTGACCGCATTATGACTCAGACTGTTCGGATTTTTTGGATCATGTCTAAAATAACGGACCGTCCCACTGATCGGCTCAAATTGTATTAAACCGTCCCACAACGTGCCAATCCAAAGTGTATTGTTACGATCCTTAAACAATGCCGCTATGCTGTTATTTGAAATTTCGAGCCGGGGATCGGATCTCTGGTTATAATGCCGAAATATGGGATTACCGGTACTATCCCACGACATATAGCTAAGACCGTTACCCCTGGTGCCCAACCAGAGCGAACCATCTTTATTCGGTAAGATCCGGGTAATCATATTACTACCGATATCGTTCGATTTTTGTGGATGATGTATATAACGGGTAAATTTTTCTGTTCGTTGATCAAAATAATTAAGTCCGCCGCCAAGGGTGCCTATCCAGAGATTTCCTTTGGCATCCTCTTTAATTACCATTACATAATTAGCAGACAGCGATATGGAATCGAACGGTTCAGGATGATAATACTTTAATTCATAACCGTCATAGCGAAATAAACCTACCTGGGCACCGATCCATACAAAACCGTGGGAATCATGTAAAATACAGTTGGGTATGCCGATAGGCAGAGCGTCGAAGAGCGGCTCAACCGACTGAGAATGGAGGATAGAACAGATAAAAAATAAGAGCTGGACTAATATAATTTTAAGATAGCCTCTCAAGATACTCCTATTAGAGCTTTATTCTTGATACTTACGCATAAAGCTATTATCCGGCCAAAGTAAAGGCAAGAAAAATCTCCTATGCTTCAACTACTGAAGGGTTTAAGCTTTCCTCACCGGAAGAGCTCCATACTACTTGATCAGCACCATTTTCCTGCTCTGCACATACTCTCCAACCACTCCCTTCATGGATCCTGCGGAAAGACGATAGAAATACAAGCCGCTCGCCAAATCCGAAGCATCAAATTCAAAGCTATAGAAACCGGAAAGCAGATGACCGGAAAGCAGGGTGATGACTTCTTCACCCAGCAGGTTGTAAACATTCAAAGTCACAAAATCGGCGTGGGGAAGGTCAAATTCAATGGTGGTACGCCGGTGAACGGTGTCGTCTTATCATGTTATTACCTGCCATTCCGGGAGTGAAAAAGGATAACCCTATATTTTTTTTACTGATTTTTTAACCTGCAGAGAAAAGAAAATATTCTTTGTACAGGAACAACGATACCACAACAATATAAGTTAATAAATCCGGGAGAATTGTCAAGAGGGCGGGGGATAAATAATTTATTAAAATATTCGACTGCTTCTTCCACCGCTTCGATTTAACGGAAAAAACGATGCTTCAAAGAATCCGATCTATTTAGAAAATGACAGGGATTTCCTCTGTGCGGTTAGAACTCCGCAATCCACAGCACCAGCTTTGGAATGTTAAAAGTTACCGAGTATATATCTGAGAACGGCTATTCTTTTGGAGTACCTTTAACTGATTTTGTATAATCGACCAGCATGATTAATATCGCCGCAGAACCTAGGATTGCCGGAAAGAAATAGACATTCTCATATCGCACCCACGCGAACCAGTGTCCCAGCACCGGGGACCCCAGCCAGGCGCCGATCCAGCCGAAGATCACTTTGGAAATAAAAGAATTAATACCGGGCCTTACATAATATTTGAAACCATAGTGTAGTATGGCCGAGACAATGAAGCTGATAATCAGTAAAATAAGAAAACTGACGAAATCCATTCCGATCATGACCGAGCCTCCTTTGGTTTTGAAATAATTACAGTTTCCTCGCCAATACTCCTGATATTACAGGAAACTTTTTTTCTTCCCGGATTATCTCTGTCCGCAACTAAATAAAAACGTTTAGTTCTACAATTATCACTTTAAGGTACTTAATTCTTTCGGTTTAAATAATTCCTGACCGGTGATTGCTTTTCCTAACTTTACAATATACAAAATTCTAGGAATTTGTCAAGATATAGAGGTGTAAAAATTTTTTAACGTAATATTTTCTGTTATTAGCTTTGGTTTAAAATAAAATTACCATAATTACCTTTTCTGAGAAGCAGTAAGTACCTTTTTTTAGGCTTTATACGTTTTGGCCGTGGTCAGGGTAGCTGTTTTTTACTCTTTACCACACCATAAAGCTCTTTATAATGCACCGTCCATAGGCATCAATGACCGGAAAAATTTCCCTATTTCAGGAGTATCATGGGGTGGGTTTCCATAAAATTGTCCGCCTGCAGCCGATAAAGATAAATCCCGCTGGCCATGCCGGAGCCGTCCCATAGGTAAGAATGGAAACCCGGAATTTGGGAGCCCGAGAACAGGGTGGTCACTTCTTCACCCAGACTGTTAAATATTTTCAAGCTAACCCGGCTGGCCCGGGGCAGATAAAATGAGATGGTGGTAGAAGGATTGAAGGGATTGGGATAATTTTGAAACAGCCGGGGAGTTTCTGCCAGAACCGGTGCGCCGCTTTGGATGGTTGAAGACGGATTATTGTTCTGGAAATAGTTAAAGGTGCCGCCATAATTTCCCAGTGTTATATCGAGATCGCCGTCTCCGTCCAGATCCCCCAGAGCCGGTGCGGTGTTCTGTCCTCCGCTTATTCCGCTGACTACAGCGGGTTCTTCGATCCAGGATCCGGCATCGTTCTTAAAATAGTGAACTTCGCCCCAAATATCGCCGGTGACGATATCGATATCGCCATCATGATCTATATCCCCGGCGGCGGGAACACAGTTGGTGCCCACGTCTATGTTCCCGAAATATCCGGGTATTGCCTGCCAGCTGGCTGAATCCGGAGTGCCGGTATTTTCAAAATAAAACAGATTACCGTTTTCATTACCGGCCACAATGTCCAGGTCGTTATCGTTGTCCATATCCACCAGTACCGGCGCCGACCAGTCGCCGATGTCAATTCCGGAAAATACTGCACTGTTGTAAGTAAAACCCGAACCGTTATTGCGATGGAAAAAAAGTCCTCCGTTCAAATCACCGGTAATGATATCCGGCAGAGAATCTCCGTTTACATCACCGGCGGTAACGGCGGAGTAAATGGAGTGACTGATGGAACTGAAATAGTTACTTTTTTCTTCCCAGGCCGGGCCAGCCGGCGTACCAGTATTTTCGAAATACTTTATGGGGCCCAGCTGAGTTCCGCTTAACAGGTCCAGATCACCGTCATAATCAAAATCGATTAGAAAGGGAGAGCTGGCACCGCCAACGTCCAGTACCCCTCCAAAGGGGCTGCTCTGGGCCGTCCAGGCTGGTGTCGTCAGGGTTCCCGAATTGATAAAATAGTTTAATGGTCCGGCGGCGGTTCCATAGACCAGATCCTTTTTTTGATCATTGTTCAGGTCCACCAGGCAGGGTGAATTCCAGTAGGTGGTCTGGGCGATTCCGGCAAACAGGGAATTTTCCGGTTGCCACTGCCACTGGGATGAATCTCCGGTATTGCGGTAAAAAATAAAGCCGGTTCCGTCCTTTCCCACCAGTAAATCATAATCCCCGTCATTATCAATATCTGAAAAATAAGGATAGGCGTATAAACCGACATCGATCCAGGTTTGGGCGTTGGACTCCAGGAATATGGCCGAATCCGGGCTGCCGGTATTTTCAAAGAACTTTATTGCCCCATTTTCACTAAGGCCGGTAAGCAGATCCGCATCGCCGTCGGCATCAAGATCGGCAAGAGTCGGCACCGGATTGGAGCCCACATTCAGTCCCTGGAAAAAGGAATCGATTTTTCTTAATTGCGGATGAGCCGAATCTCCGATATTTTCATAGAAATTCAGACCGGTATATCCTCCGCAGATAAAATCAAGATCATCATCATTATCCAGATCAACGAAAACTCCCATTTCCGCGTCGAGATAAGAAACGACTGAAAAGATATCGGTTCCCGGCCGGAAAGCCGGATTGGAAGCCGTACCGGTATTTTCAAAATAGAGGGGATGGTCGTCAATATTTCCCAGTATCATATCATAGTCGCCGTCCGCATTCAAATCTGCAAAGCGTGGCTGGGAAAAGGAGAGCGAGGGAATTCCGCTGGGATTAAAGATAAGGTCATTCTGCTGCCAGGGTTGGCTCTGTAAAAAAGAAGTTGTAAAAAGAAAATAACAGGTCAGGCATAAAAAATGGAAATGCCGGTAAATTAAAAAATGTCCGGACCTACACATACTGATACTAACCTCCTGCTGATCAGGTAATTTTTTTTGTGATTTTCCCTGAACACTAACGCAAAACCAAGGGGAAAGCAATTGATAATTAATAATGTATAATGTGTCATTGATAAGTGATGGTACAAGTAGAAGTTTTCAATAAACTTGAAACCCAATATATTTTGTCAATAATAGTTTATCTTTTTTGTTAGCCAGTCTTAAAGTTCGTTTGAAGTTTTTCAAGACATATAAAAATTACTTTGGATCCATTTGTGCCATCCTGTAATGAGAAAAATAGTAGATCTTGTGAGTCACTTAAATTAAAATTTGTTATTTTTATTGATGTGACTTTAGCCTTCAACGAATAAGGAGTCAAAATCTATGAGAATCACATCCAATTAACAAAATGAATAGAAATTTGCCTTACAGGTGGCTTGTTTTAAATTTTATTTATATGATTATTGCTTTTAATCCGAAAAAACGGATCCTAATTAATTGAATGTCATTGCGAGAAGCGATAGCGACGAAGCAATCTCCTTTGTAAATCTTAACCGGTTTTCCTGTCTGGGATCGTTATAGATGTCTTCATCGATAAAAATGTATTTTAGGCCCATCACAAAAATGGATAACTAAGAAAGCGGATATATGATATGTTTTTGACCGGCGAAATACTGTTTGAGCAATACCCATCATTACTTTCGGTAAGAACCTGGGCGAGTTTATTTCGCCGGAGGACTTTTTGGTTACTTTTTGGTCCGTCAAAAAGTAACAAGAAAAGAAATCTTTTATGTAAGAAAGTAATAATCGTTTTCAATTTGGAGCGAATAATATTATGATAACTCAATCTTTGCAGAAGGTTATTAAGTGACCTGATTTTACTAATTGGTTTGACTTCTTTCCATAATTTTTATATGACATTCATGTATAAAAAGGGCTTGCATAGAAGTTTTAATAAATTCAGGTACTTATTGTTGTGAAGAATCATATTTTAAATCATTTGACAAAAATCCATCAATATCTATTTTTTGAAGTAATCCTTTTTTAGGCCATGGAGTAATTTTAAGATCAAATTCAATTATTTCCTCTATTGGAACAGGAACTAAATCAGGTGGTTTTATATATTGACTTCGAAATAATTCCGCTTTATTTCTTATAAAATCCCAACTCAACTTCTTAGGTTTAAAACCTCCCAAATTTATTCCTCCTTTAATATTTTTATTAAGTCCTCCAATTCCTTTCTGGTAGGTGATTGACCCCTTAATGTTCTGAAAAAAACAGGTAGCTTTCGAACAATATCTTCACTATCAACTAAATCCTTAGGAATAAATGATATTGCAGCCAGATCAAATAATAAATGGTATTCATGACTTTCTTCTTCTAATTTTAATATTTTAGCGATTTCTTGAAGTAATAATTTGCTTTTTGGTGGTTGAAGTGTGCCTCTTTCAATTTTACTCCAATTGCTGGGATCAATTCTTGTAAGTCTGCAAAACTCTCTTAATGTTATTCGATTTTTTTCTCTCATAATTTTTACAAACTCGCCAAAAGTTTTCATTTCAGCCTCCGATTATAGCTTGTGGTATATATTTACCACATGGTAAATATATACCACATACATAAAAATGTCAAGTGATTTTTATTTATTTTCTTTTGTGATTATTAAATTTTGTCATACGACGTAATACTTGCCTTTCTCGTTGGCACTGCTGGAGTTCCGTCTCGCTCTCGTTCACCGGGCTAGCCTGCCCGGGTTCAGACGGGGTGAGTTCATCTGCCTCAAATTTAATTTCATTCGATTTAAACCATTGGTATCTGTATTTAATCTGTTGAGCCAGGAACATAATCATGAAATGTTAAATTGGGCCGGCCGGCTTTGAGTATTTGTAGATTACAACTCCATTTATTTTAGTCATTCCCGTCAGAAGCTTTATATTCGAGAATATCTCCCGGCTGGCAATCCAGGGCTTTGCAAATTGCATCCAGGGTTGATATTTTAATCGCCCGGGCTTTTCCCTGTTTCAGAATGGATAAATTGGAGATGGTAATTCCCACTGCCCCTGACAGCTCCGTCAGTCGCATTTTCCTTTTGGCCAGCATAACATCAAGATTTATTATAATGGACATGGCAGACTCTTTATATGGTTAAATCGGATTCTTCTTTCATCTGATAGCCTTCCCGAAATGAAATCGAGATCACATATAATATTATGGCAACAAAAAGCATCCTGAAATCAATTGCGCCGATGAGGTTGGCAGGCCAGGATTCTGCAAAGGTGGTAAAATTAATGCTCTCGGTAATCAGATCAAGTGGGATAAATAGTGGTATGACCTGATACCTGATAAAATGAAAAATTACCCACAACAATACCACCAGGGAAAGATTCCTGATGATTCGAATGGTGGTCAATTCAAAGAAGTGTTTATTATGAATAGCTATAATCAGTTTTTTCAGTTGTATAAAGATTATTAAAATCAGGGGTAAGAATAGTATCCTTCCCATCAGATCGTAGGTGAACAGGCTCTTATTCATATCTTTAAAAAGCACCGCATCCAGCTGCAAAATATTTTTATCCAACAACAAAGTCACGGAATTGATGGGATGAAACCAGGGTACCTCCAGTCTCAGGACATCAATTTTATCGGGCGTAAGAATCAGGGTATACGATTTAGTTAAAATACTTGAAAATCCCATGATCAGGGTCACGATAATCAGGATGTTCATAATCGATTTAATGAGAGGCAGGCTAAGTAATTTTGGCATGATTATTTCCTTTTAATTTGTTGACCTGCTTTTGTTGAATATAAGCAACTATTTATTGTAACACAATAATTATTTATTGTATTACAATAAGGTTCGGGTGGCGTGCATTTTAAGGTAAAATAAGGTATTCTATTATTTGAATGGTAACTTTTTGAAGATAAGTAGATTATGGAGTGCATAGAGCCGCACGCATCCTGCAAAGCGTAAAATTAAGATTCAGGAGCTGGGATTCAATTTAGCAATGAAAGATGGGAGGGGCACCAGATATCAGAAAGCAGTAACAAGAAACCAATATTTTCCACGACCCGATCTTCTTGCAGTCGACCCGTCGGAATGAAACTTAAAACGGGAGGCCGGTGATCGTCCAGAATGTTGCAAATAATCAGGCGTTATGAACCCGGAGCCAATTAATAGAAAGCATGAATATGGAACCAGCTGGATAGTCCACCGTTGGCAGTTTACTGGCCAGCCCGGCTGCCTGTCTGGCACCGGACCGAGCGCAGCTGGACTGCCAGCCGAACATAGCGCAAAGCGTAAAAACCTCTTACTGAAATGTCATAGGTTCTGCGCTATGCTGCCTCCGCACTATGCTATTAAAGTTTGGTTCAAATTACTCGCATTACAATTTTACACACGCACAACCCATTGTTTTCAAATAAGTTGTGCCATTTTGAACTAAATCAAAATTGGCTCATAGTACGTAAATGTTTGTTGAGATGGTGATTTTCCAATACCGCTTAAATATGTTTAAGTAATAAGATTACCCTTAATTTTCAAGTCATGGTCAAAGAATAAAAAGCTATACCAAGACCTATGGGAACACATTTATACCTTTTAGAAGAATAAAAAAAGTATATACGAAATAGAGATTGTTATTTAATGAGGTGTTTTTCCACCTGTTCATTTCCCTTGTATCTTATGATTCTTCTATATTTTACAATACCGATATTTAAATTACCATTTTATTTTACCGATACCAATAACACCACAACTCTACTACGCCCTCTCCGGACCACCGCTGGATGGTTTCAGGTTCAGATCCGGCCGGAGACACTCCAGTCCTGATTGAAGAAAGAATTGCTGCCCTTCAGCGTGAAATGATGCTTACCCTCGTCGTAACTACCGGATACTACCCTGCCCTGCATAATGGTCTGAAAAAGTGGATCGGGATAGTTAGTGTAAGTGACGGCGGTTTTGCCATCCGCTCCGAGCACCGGTTGTGTCTTCAGATTTATCACATCACCACCATTCACCGTGAGAGTGAAGTTACCGTTGCTTCCGGATAGCTCTATAACAGCATCTTGAACCACTTTAACCGTTCCGTAGCCTCTGAAGAAGGCCTGTGCCATTGCTGCGGCGGTCCTGGCCTTTACCTGATCTTTTGTCTGGACAAAGACCCGGACCCATTTATCGGCAGTGGCGAAGGCCATTTTCACGTCTGACAGATCCACACCGGCATAATGACCGCTTGAGATGATCATCGCTCCAATTACCTGACAGTCCGGGACCATGGCGCCGTTGAGGTCGCAGGCACAGACCAGCTTGCAGCTGCAACCTTCCAGGTAAATGCCCTGCAGCTGAAATGGCTTCTGCTGGGTCCGGGCACCCACGGCCAGGATCAGGAACAGAAATGAAACGAGAGTAACATTACGATTTATATTAAACATAACCACTCCTTTCTGAAGAAATAATAGAGAAAAAAATTATGTACACTATAAATTTTAAAGAGGTACATGCTTCATACTAACTCAGGGAATAGATTTTATCAAATACTTTTCACTGGTCTGACAAAATTTTGTCAAAGGCCTTGGTTTTTGGATCTATTGTTCAGTTAGTCGGTTGGTTCGTACACCACATCTTTAGGACTGGTTATTTTATAGGTAAGATGGTTATCATCATTCAGGAAATAGAGCTTGGTTAAACTATCCTTTTGTTGATATATCCAAATTTCCAGGTCTGTGCCCGGCGGTATTTCATCCCAGAATTCCTCTTCAGGCCCCCAGATGATTTCAGTCGTTTTTGTAAGGTGTTGTATTTCATCCGGTGCAGGGAAAAATTTGCTGATCTGTTCTTTGGTTTCTCCGGTTTTGACAGATCTGAGGGAATTTAATTGTTTACTCTTTTCACCCGCACAAAAGAGAAAAGGAATATTTTTGTCTTCATAGTTCGATAAAACATAACGGTTGAGCTATCCTGCAAAAACGGCCTCGCGCGTGGAATCACTCTGAGTAAGGTGTTATGCTAAATTAGTATTTTTTCTGAAAACCATATTTGACCAGCAAAAGGGAACCATCTTTAATCAATCCTATACCAGGAGCGTAAATTTTGTATTCTTTTACTCCTGGTTCCAATGGAGTAGTTTCTTCGATTTTAAGACAGTTTTCAAATTTACCAGCGGGAGTTTCTAGGGTTTCAGAATTAGAAATTATTTCAGCTCTATCCATGGCAAGATTGGGCGCTATTTCCTGATAGTATTTCTTACCCACTTCAATTTTGGCTGGTATCATTAATCCTAATTTTGCTCCTTCTTTGCCCGATTCCCAGGCGCCCTCATGACTTACAATTTTACTATCTTTGTAAATATCAACCATTTCTCCAAAGTAGTAGATATCATTATTTCCTTTATCCAGTGCAAAGTAATTTCTGGAAATTTCGACTAATTTCCCTTCTCTACTTTCTTTTTCCTCTACAACTCTGGTTTCGAAACCGTCAATAATTTTTGTCTCATTCAAAACAGTAATTGTTAAAACAACATTTTTACCATTTTCTTCGCCTTGCAATGTTAACTTATATCCAGGTTTTAAAATAAAATGGTCATTTTCACCGGTTGTTGTAAATTTTTCTGGTTCCACATCGAACGATTTTTTCCAATCGGTTTTATTTACCTTGCTTTCGGATTCTTTTGATTCAGCATTTGATACTTTTTGTTCTTTCTTCTTTTCACAAACCATCAGAGAAACAGCAAAGATAAAAATAAAAACGAGCCCGAGTGTTTTTAATAGCTTCATAACTTACTTCTCCTTTTTATTTATTAACCAGCTTAATTCACAAATGGTGGCTAACGCCCAAATATATTGGGATTCTTTAATCCCCGGTTTAAGAACCGGGGCCATTTTATTTCTTTGAATATAACAACTTTGATGCAATATATCGTTTTTTATGAATTAAGCATTTATAAAAAGTTTCATCATAAAGACAGAAATCTCCTTTTAACCAGTAATGCTCTTCATGAGGAAGAATCTACCGGCGATTGCGAATGATATAGACTCTATTAAGCACGCAGTGCTTAAATGGGCTAAACCATATAAATT
>Ga0315555_1001153_pt1 | contig 19033 bp, 18 predicted proteins | sample SalMarSW160380MG_FD_202113 | JGI IMG/M metagenome (GOLD analysis project Ga0315555, IMG submission 202113) | Salt marsh sediment microbial communities from the Plum Island Ecosystem LTER, Massachusetts, United States - Salt Marsh Sediment SW1603-80 ... | reverse complement strand
GAGGCCGGCCTCTCGATAACCTCGCCAGCAGCAATCCTACTAATCGTTTTATCGTCGAGTATCTTAATGCCCATATCATCCGTATCTTACACGGTAGCGTGTAGTTTGTCAAGTTATTTTATTCCAGTTTAACCTTTTGGATAGGGGGAGTCAAAGGGGAGAATTACTGTCTACCTCACCCCCTGTGTCCCCCTCCCCTGACGAGGTGTCACAGGAGAGGGGGAGGTGTGTTGTATAGAATCCACCCCCTCGATCCCCCTCCTTTATGAAAGGAGGGGGAAGAAAAATAAGAGAGGTTGCATCATCCTCTCTCGCTGGCGTACTCCCCTGCTGGGGTGGGAAGGAAATACTACCGCATTAGCCGAAAAAGCCACGAGGGCGGGCCCGGGTGGGAAAGTAAAAAGCGGGGGCTGGGTGGTGGAGAGGGGAAATCAAAAAAAAGGGATAAGGAGAGGCGGGGAAAACCTACATCTTCTCTAACCTAGCAAAGCTCAGTAAAAGCCTTTTTACTCCGGCCCCGTCGAAAGCCACCACCACCTCGGCATCATTCTTGACGGGATGGCAACTCACCACCACGCCTTCGCCGAACTGCGCATGAGAAACATGGTCGCCGGGTCGCAGCTCGGGGGCATCGTACGAAGGCTCATTATCGTGGTTCCAGGTGGTGGCCGGTGCTTCCAGCTGCCGGTCCTCGCCCTCCCAGGCACCACCCTCCGAGAGAAGGTCGGACGGTATATCCTTCAAAAAACGCGACGGCTGGTTGACGGTGCTGCTGCCCATAAAACGACGTCGGAAAGCCCGCACCAGATAAACGCGCTTCCTGGCCCGCGTTATACCCACGTAGCAGAGTCGGCGCTCCTCCTCCAGCTGCTCTGGGTCGTCAATCGACCTAAAATGCGGCAGGATGCCGTCCTCCATACCGACGATGAAGACCACGGGAAACTCCAGTCCCTTGGCCTGGTGCAGGGTAATCAGCGTCACCGTATCCGCCTGCTCCTGGAGGTCGTCGACATCAGACACCAACGCCACGCCCTCGAGGAAAGAGGTCAGCCCCTCTCCAGGCGGCAGGTCGCGGTACTCCTGAGCAACACCCCTGAGCTCCAGGATATTCCCCCAGCGGTCATCGCCATCGACCAATCCCGCCAGGTAATGGCGGTAACCCGAACTTTTGACCACCGCATCGAACAGACCGAGTATGTTCATCTCACGGCTGCTGACGATGAGTTCCTCTATCATGACAGCGAATCCCGACAGCGTTTTGACCGTCCGGGGGGAAAAGGGGAGGTCGGCGTCACCTTTCTGAGAGCCGGCTAAAAGTTGCAGTCCGCGGTATTCGGGGACATCCTGCGAGCGCGACCACTGGATAAGCTCATCCAGACTACGCTGGCCGATACCGCGGGCGGGAACGTTGATAATACGCAGCAGACTGACGGAATCGAAGGGATTCTGGACAAGTCGGAGATAGGCAATAATATCCTTGACCTCGCGTCGTTCGTAAAATCGGGTACCCGCCACCAATTTATAGGGCATGCCGTAGCGGATAAAAGCCTCCTCCAGCACCCGCGACTGGGCATTGGTACGGTACATCACGGCACAATCACCGGCCTGCACCTCGTCGCGTGATATCAGCTTGTCAATCTCGCTGACGACGAACTGGGCCTCCTCCATCTCGGTATAGGTCTCGATGACGGCCGGGGGCAAGCCCGGTTCATTCTCCGTCCAGAGCTCCTTCTGCTTGCGCTGCCGGTTGGTCGAGATAACGTGGGAAGCCGCCTCGAGAATCTTCTGGGTGGAGCGGTAGTTCTGCTCCAGCAGGACGACTTTAGCATCGGGGTAGTCTTTTTCAAAATTGAGGATATTACGCAGGTCGGCCGACCGCCAGGAGTAGATGGACTGGTCGGGGTCGCCGACGACACAGATGTTGCGGTGTTTACCCGCCAGCTGCTTCATCATCTCGTACTGGACGAGATTGGTGTCCTGGAACTCGTCCACCTGAATATGCAGGTAGCGGGACTGGTATCTTTCGAGGATATCCGGGTTCTGCCGGAAAACCTGCACCGTCTTCATCAATAAATCGTCGAAGTCCAGAGCGCTGCTGGCGGTGAGCAGCTTCTCGTACCGCTCGTAGACCCGCTGCACAACCTCCTCAAAATAGCTGCGACTACGCTGCAAATAGTCGGCGGGGGTCAGCATCTGGCTCTTGGCGGCGGTGATGGCGGACTGAACCGACCGCGGGGCGTACTGATTGGAGTCGAGGTCAAGCTCCTGGAGGCTGCGCTTGAGCAGACTAATCTGGTCGTCGTCGTCATAAATAACGAACCGGGGATTAATATCGATGGCTTTACCTTCGATACGCAGGATGCGGGCGCAGATGGCATGGAAAGTCCCCAGGGTGAGGTCCTGCACCGAACTGCTGACCAGCTGGTTAAGTCTGGCCTCCATTTCCCGGGCGGCCTTGTTGGTGAAGGTGACGGCCATGATGCGGCGGGGATTGACGCCGACAACGCGCACCAGGTAGGCGACGCGGTGAGTGATAACGCGGGTCTTGCCGCTGCCGGGACCGGCCAGGATAAGCACCGGACCCTCGATAGCCTCCACGGCTTCTCTCTGGGCGGGATTAAGGTCAGCGAGGATATCCATACAGTTAGATTATAGCATTTATGGGGGTGGGGAGACCAAAAGCCATTATATGAGGGCGGCGGGGCGGGGATAGCTAGCAAAAAGGTGTGTGGATATATATACCTCACCCCCTGTGTCCCCCTCTCCTTGCAAGGCGTCCCGCAGGAGAGGGGGAATTATTTTTTAAGAGGGGCTGGCGCCCCTCTTAGCAGGCTACTCCTCCTTTCGGGGGGATAAGGAGGGGAAAAACTACCAGAGTAGCCAAGAATTATACGAGGGCTGCCAGGGTGGGAAAAGATATATAAATGGCGGTGGGGAAGAGGTGATATAAATCCCCCTTTATCCCCCTTTGCGAAAGTGGGAGACGGGGCGGGGAACACTAAGGGCAGACCGCGGATGCCGCGAGGGTGGTTTGGGTGGGAATAGATAACAACGGCCTGACGCCTAGCCCTATTTTTACCGTAGAATATAAAAGAATTCTTCACCATTTTCTTGACTTTATATTATAATCCTGATAGAACATGAAATATGCCAGTTTGGGAGGGGAGATTCGTTATATGGGGACTATTATCCATCGTAAGCTGGCATTGCTGGTTATTTCATTAAGTACGCTTGGTATTATGGCGGGATGCTCGCCAACGGCGACATCTCAATCACCACAGTCCACTACGACATCTGAATCACCAGGGCAACAGATAGAGGTGGTGTCCGTACTAGATACCTATCAAAGCGGACAAACAGTTGTTCCCGGTGGGCCAGAAATAGAAATCACTCTGAAGAATGTATCCTCAGAATCAATCATCTCTTTGAATGTCACTCTCGAAGAAGGCGGACCGAGAAGCTGGGACTTTGATTTTAATGTTACTTCATCAAATCCTCTGGCGCAGAATAAGCGTATCAGTTGCGAGCGGAGGCTCATCGGGGGCGGCTGGGGCGGTGGTGTTCCATACTCCCTCTCAATAAACGGCACCCTGGAGAGCGGCGAGGTATTCGCCTTTACCTGGGAACCCTCAGATTAGTCTAGGTCTGGTCATCAACGGGGGCATCCGGGGCGTTTTCCTTGACGGATTCTATTCCGTTTTTAGCGCTTTCCTTGGCTGAATAACCCTGACCCGAATCGGCAATTATGTTGCCGTTTTCATGGCGAAGTCGCCAGCGGTACTCCCCTGCTTTATCTTTATAAAGCTCGAATGTTGCTGCCATAGTACCAACCTCCATTTTATTAAATTAAAAAGGGCACCAGCTACCGCTATTTATTTACGATTGCTAATGCCCCTGTTTCATACCCACCATCTTCACCACCAACCAACTATCGGTTCTTTTTAGGCCTATTTCATAGCTTTTTCCGATTGCCTAACAACCATATTGACCAACGGTTTGGCCGGCCAGCCGGTAACAACCTGCTGGGCTGTTGAAAGCCTATCGAAAACAGTCCTTACATTTTTGATTTTGTCGCCTTCAAACTCGTAGGCACACATCGCCAGAAATTCGAACTTCTTGCCCTCCATCATACCTGATATGATATGCTCGAAAAAGGACTTTTCTCCCTGCACGATTATCCCGTTGCCGGTTTCGGTAACCTTCATATCACTCATGTTCCTGGCCATTGCGGCAAGGCTGCCCTTGATTGCCTCCTTGCCCTGGTAAACGCCGTAGGGATTGGTTACGACCGCATCCTCGGTGAAATAAGTAAGCGACTTCTCCACATCCCCGTCAACCATCGTCTTGACATACTCACGCATGATACCGGCAATTTTTTCTTCTGGCATTTAAGCCACCTCCTTTTGTTATTTTAAAAAAAATACGCCATTAACCGCTGATAAAGCGATGACGGCGTATTTTATACCTTGACATCAACAACCTGCCTTGATATTCTTTAGTTTTACTCTGGTTAAACCTAATTATAGTCCTATCTCTTTATTTGTCAACACTACCCGAATTTTGAGAGCGGCGAATAACATTACCCTACTTCTTGGGGGTTTGGGAGGGGTAGATTAGTGGACAGGCTGCGGATGCCGTGAGGGCGGTGGGTGGGAAAAGATATTAAGAAGGGGGGGGTATATACCTCTCCCCCCTTTGTCCCCCTCTCCTGACAAGGCGTTCCGCAGGAGAGGGGGAAGGGTTTTTTAAGAGGGGCTACTCCCTCTTACGGGAGGTGGGGAATAAAGGATAAATCCCCCCTTTATAAAAGTGGGAAACGGGGTGGGGAATACTAACGGGCAGGCTGCGGTTGCCACGAGGGCGGCGGGTGGGAATAGATAAAAAGAAAGGGGGGCCGGGGGCGTTGCTGCTAGTAGTAAACATGTACCCCGTATGATTCAAGCCAGGGAATGCAGGTGTCCAGGGAGAATTCGTTTAGAGGATTGTCTTCCAGAGAATACCAGGCGGCGGCCGACGCGGAGGCCGGAAGGGCGCCCTCCATCAGCGGCGAGATATCCTCGATGCGGTTTCCGGACAGGTTGAGGGTGAGCAAGGCGGTCAGGTTTCCCAGAGGGGAAATATCGGCGATATTGTTTTGGCACAGGTTAAGATCGTACAGGGTACTCAGTCCATCCAGGAGACTGATGTCGCTGATAAGGTTACCGCCACAACTAAGCGAGGTCAGATTGAACAGATCCGCCAGGGGCGAAAGGTCACTCACCCGGTTTTCCGAGATATCCAGTAAGTCCAGACCGTTCAGTCCGGCCAGGGGGCGGATATCGCTGATGCGATTATTCCTCAGTACGAGCCCCTGAAGCGTGGTCATTCCGGCCAGCGGGGAGATATCGCTGATATCATTATCGCCGAGAAAGAGGGCGACAAGAACCGGCAGCCCCGAGAGGCAGGGAATTGTCCGAATATTATTGCCGTCGAGACAGAGAATCTCCAATGCCGGAAGGCTCAAAATAGGCGACAGGTCACTAATTTCATTATCTATGAGCATGAGTACCCGCAGGTTGCGGCAGTGCTCCAGACCCGTAAGGTCGGCGATGCTCTTTTCAACAGCCGACAGGCTCTCGATTCTTTCGAGGTCGCTGGCACGGATATCTCCCTGGGGCTTCTCGATAGTCTCACGGATTAAGGCTTCGAGATTGGAATCGGGGAACATGACCACCGGGTCGGCTCTCAGGAAATGCTGATTATCACCGAACACCACCCCGGCACCCAGCGTAAGTGTTATCAACAAGACCGCCGCGCCGATGACGATTGCATTCACTCTCACAGGGTCCCCTTTGCGATAATACGTTTCTATTAATTATGACAGGTGAATTGCCTCCGAGCATGTGTGCTAACACCCATTTTTAGGGGGTGGGGAGGAGTAATTCAGAGGACAGGTAGCCGGTGCCGCGATGGCGGCGGGGAGGGAAAAGATATTTTATAAGGGGGTGGGGTAAAACCATCTTGATTTCACCCCAGACATTAACTATACTCAAATATATGACCTTTGTTCCGGAGGAAGCGGTTATGAAAAACCGAATACTGTATCTGGCAGGTATTTTACTAATAGCGATAATCATTGTCGGGGTGAACGGCTGCGACAGTATCACGGGGCCGGCATCATCGAAAGTGCCCATCGGCTCACAGCAGACGACGGGGATATGGGTTACAGGTGAGGGTAAGGTAACGGTGACACCGGATATAGCTATCCTCAGTCTGGGGGTGGAAGCACAGGCTGATACGGTTGCCCAGGCACAGAGCGAGGCATCATCGGCGATGAACGAGATACTTACCGCACTCAGAAGCAGCGGAGTGGAAGAAACTGACATCCAAACGCAGTATTTCAGCATCTACCCGACGAGGCGATGGGACCCGGACACCGGCGAGGAAGAGCTTACCGGCTACCAGGTAACGAATATGGTTACCGTAAAGGTAAGAAAGGTTGAAGACACCGGCACCATCATAGATACTGTTGCCGCCGCGGGCGGCGATTATATCAGAATAAGCAGCATAAGTTTTACGGTCGACGACCCCGTCCCATACCAGGAGGAGGCCAGAGCAAAAGCACTGGCTGACGCTCAGGAGAAGGCCCAGCAAATAGCCGACAACGCCGACCTCAAGCTGGGAACACCGACCTATATCAACGAGACCAGCAGCTATAATCCGTATACGGTGAATATGCCTTACGGGCTGGGCATTCCTGTTCCCACTATAGAGACAAGCTCATCTATCAGCCCGGGAGAAACGACGGTAACGGTTATCATGCAGGTAGCCTACGGCATTGATTAATTAACAAGATGAATAATACAGGAGGATAGTTATGGCAATAATCGATTTTGGCGGAGTTAAAGAAGAAGTAGTAATGCGGGAAGAATTCCCGATGGAGAAAGCCCGCGAGGCCCTCAAGGACGAGACAATCGCGGTGATAGGATACGGAGTCCAGGGTCCGGGACAGTCGCTCAACATGAAAGATAACGGTTTCAACGTCATCGTAGGTCAGTCGAAAGCGTTCATGCGGGACTGGGACCGGGCGGTAGCCGACGGATGGGAGCCGGGGAAGGACCTCTTCGAGATAGAGGAAGCGGCCAGGCGCGGCACGATTATCGAAATGCTGGTTACCGACGCCGCCCAGAAGCAAATCTGGCCGGACATCAAAAAATGCCTGAATCCGGGCGACGCAGTCTATTTCTCGCACGGATTTTCGATAGTATATAAAGACCAGACGGGCATGATACCGCCGGATAACGTCGATGTGATAATGGTCGCCCCCAAGGGCTCGGGAACTTCATTACGTCGCAACTTCCTTTCCGGTGCAGGCATCAATTCCAGCTTTGCCGTCTTCCAGGACTACACCGGACGAGCCAGGGAGCGCTGCATCGCGGTGGGAATAGCCGTTGGTTCCGGCTACCTCTTCCCGACCACTTTCGAGAACGAGGTCTACAGCGACCTCGTTGGCGAGCGCGGCGTGCTCATGGGCGCGATAGCCGGCATCATGGAAGCTCAGTATGATACTCTACGGTCGCACGGGCATAGCCCCAGCGAGGCTTTCAACGAGACCGTCGAGGAATTCACGGAGAGCCTGATAAAACTGGTGGCCGAGAACGGCATGGACTGGATGTACGCCAACTGCTCGGCGACGGCGCAACGAGGGGCGCTGGACTGGAAACCGAAATTCAAGGCAGCCACCCTGCCGGTATTCAAGGAACTATACGAGAGGGTAGCCAGCGGCGCGGAAACAAAGCGCGTGATAGAGGTGTGCGGCCGCCCCGATTACCGGGAGATACTGGGCAAGGAACTGGCCGAGATACACGATTCCGAGATGTGGCGGGCGGGCAAAGCGACACGCGACCTGAGGCCGAAGGAAGCGGCCAAGAGTGATGCGGCCACGGCGAAAGGGACGGCGGGTAGGCAGAGTAACTAGTAATATCTTAGAAAAAACAGGAAGGAGATAAATTTGACTGAAACAAAATATGGGAAATATTTTTTAAAAGAACCCTGGGGTGTAATCCACCCCGGTACCGACCCTAATGCGCCGGTATATATAGGAATCGGGCAGGAGGCTCCCGTAGAAGGGTGGGATGAACCTCTGACACAGGTCCTGCGCCCCATTTTTAGACCCTATAAGATGATACCCGAAGGACACAGGCATTCCGTTGCCGAAATCCTGTATTTTATCGGCGGCGATCCCATGAATTTTAAAGAATTCGGGGCTGAGGTCGAGTTTACGATGGGTGAGGGTGAGGAAGCAGAAACACACATCATCATCACCACCACCTGGGTATATGTCCCGGGGAACGTGCTGCATTGCCCTCTCAATTTTAAGAGGGTGGATAAACCGATTATGTTCGGGCATATTATGTTTGCGCCCACTTTTGCCTCAACTATAGTAGGTAAAAACCCTTTAGAGCGGTGATACATAGTATAGCAGGCACAAAATAAGAGCGACGCGGCAACGGCGAAAGGGACGGGAGGAAGGCAGAGTAACTAAATAACCGTTGCTACGTTAAATATATATAGAAACACATGATAGTGTAATACTCTTGGCGAGAGGTTGAAGGGGCATGGCGAAAAGAGGCTTATTGGTATGGTCTTTATTATTAGTCATGCCCCTGATGTTTTTACTCGTCTACGGGTGTAGCACAGGTGATACCACAACTACGACAAGTCCAAGCCCTACCACCACATCTGAACTACTGAACGAACTGGCATTTGAGGATTTCCCATTGGGTTCTGATATGCTTTTCAAAGATATTCCAACTCATATTCATATTATGACAGATATAGACTCTCCTATACCGAATTTCAATGGATATTTTTCACCAGCAGCCAAAACAATGCTTGATGCCGTTGATTATTCACGGTATTTTATATTATTTACATTCATGGGTTCCCAGCCATTTGCAGGACCCAAAATAGAAGTTGAACGAATCTGGCAGGTTGAGAATGTTATTTACGTAGAAGCAAATTTTGATAAGGGCGGGCCGACATATCAACCTACGATAACTTTACCATTTGATACCGTTAAGGTAAGTAAAGATAACATGACCCAGTATGGTGAAATCACTTTTATACTTCTAGACCAGGATGGGGAAGAAAGGGCCAGAACCGTCTGTGAAATCCCCGGATAACACCTCAATATTGCGCTTGTCTTATGACAAGTGCTAAAATGAGAGTAATTAAGGTCTTTTCTGCAAGGTATAAGTCATGTTTACCGGCATTATTCAAGAGATAGGGACAGTAGCTTCTCTTCCATCGGGGGGGATGGTGATAACGGCAGGACAAATCCTGGATGGGATAGAACTCGGCGGGAGTATCGCGGTCAACGGCGTCTGCCAGACGGTTACCACCTTTACCGCTTCGTCCTTCTCCGTGGAGGTCATGCCGGAAACTTTAAAAAGAACGAACCTGGGAATGCTCCACATCGGTGATAAGGTGAATTTGGAAAGACCGCTGGGGCTGGGAGGGGAAATTGGAGGCCACCTGGTGCAGGGACACATCGACGATACGGGAAAGGTAATCTCGGCTAGTAAAGAAGGTGAAGCCGTAATCATGAGGTTCAAGGCCCCCGAGGAATTGATGCAATACATCGTCCAAAAAGGCTTTATCGCCGTCGACGGCACCAGCCTTACGGTAGTCGATAAAGACCGGACGTCTTTTAGCGTATCGATAGTCGGTTTTACCCGGGACAATACGGTACTGGCCGAAAGAAGACCCGGGGACGTTGTCAACCTGGAAGTGGACATCATCGGCAAATACGTAGTAGAGTCCACCAGAGCGCCGGGCAGCGGCATCACTGCCGAATTCCTGCAGGAGCACGGCTTCCCGGTAAATTAACGTACCCGATACATAAGGAGTTTCATAAAATGACACTGGCAACCATTCCCGAAGCTATTGAAGATATAAAAGCCGGAAAATTCGTCATCGTGGTCGATGACGAGGACCGCGAAAACGAGGGCGACCTGGTAATGGCCGCCGAGAAGGTTACTACCGAAGCCATAAATTTCATGGCCAAATACGGGCGGGGGCTTATCTGCATGCCGATGACCGGACAGCGTCTCGACGAGCTCAGGATACCGATGATGGCCAGCAATAACACCTCACGCTTCGGCACCGCCTTCTCGGTATCGGTGGAAGCCAGGGAGGGAACCAGCACCGGTATTTCGGCGGCGGACCGGGCGAGGACAGTACAGGTTCTCGCCAACCCGAACAGTCGGCACGAAGACATCGTCATGCCGGGGCACATGTTCCCCCTGCGTGCCCGGGACGGGGGCGTGCTGGTGAGAGCGGGACAGACCGAGGCGACGGTAGACCTTGCCAGGATGGCCGGACTGACTCCGGCAGGCGTCTGCTGTGAGATTATGAACGTGGACGGGACGATGGCACGGCTTCCTCAACTCAAGATTTTTGCCAGGAAGCACGGACTGAAAATCATCAGCGTCGCCGACCTGATAGCCTACCGCTACCGCCACGAAAGACTGGTGCAGAAGGTCGCTGAAGCCAAGCTGCCCACTCCTTTCGGTAATTTTAAGGTAATAGCCTATAAAAGCAGCACCGACCCCGCCGAACACCTGGCGATGGTGATGGGAGACGTGGCCACCGACGAACCGGTACTGGTACGCGTCCACAGCCAGTGCCTCACCGGCGATGTTTTCCACAGCCTGCGCTGCGACTGCGGCGAGCAGATAGAAATGTCCATGAAAAAGATAGCCGAGGAAGGCCGCGGCGTTGTCCTCTACATGAGACAGGAGGGAAGGGGCATCGGCATCCACAACAAGATAAAAGCCTACGCCCTCCAGGACGAGGGCATGGATACCGTCGAAGCCAATCTCTCGCTCGGTTTCAAAGCCGACCACCGCGACTACGGCGTGGGCGCCCAGATACTGGCCGACCTGGGAGTGCACAGTATGCGGCTGATGACCAATAATCCCAAGAAGATAAGCGGACTGGAAAGCTACGGACTCAAGATAGTGGAGCAGCTTCCCATCACCACGCAGCCGAACCCGTACAATCGCAAATACCTGAGCACAAAGCAGAAGAAAATGGGCCATCTCTTGAAAGTGCCCGATAATATATCAGATTAAAATACGACCAAGGAGATAACGATGAGCAAGCAATACGAAGGAATGCTGCTGGGAAAGGGACTCAAGTTCGGGGTGGTTATCTCGCGTTTCAACGAGTTCTTCAGCAAGAAAATGCTCGAAGGAGCCCAGGACGCCCTGTTACGTCACGGCGTTAACGAGGAAGATATCGAACAGGCCTGGACGCCCGGTTCATTTGAAATCCCGCTGATTGCCCAGAAAATGGCCCAGTCGAAGAAATACGACGCCATCATCTGCCTGGGCGCGGTGATACGCGGCAGCACACCGCATTTCGACCACATATCCGCCGAGGTCACCAAGGGTATAGCCAAGGTCAACCTGGATACCGGAGTGCCGGTTATTTACGGCGTGATTACCACTGACACGCTGGAACAGGCGATAGAGCGCTCCGGGTCGAAGGCGGGCAACAAGGGATTTAACGCCGCCGTCAGCGCCATCGAAATGGCCAACCTGGTAAAGTCTATCGGCTAGATTCAGGGGGTGGCCGGGGTGCAGACGGGCGGGATGCGGTCAGCCCAGGGTTTTACACTTTCCAGCTGCCCGGCCAGACGGAACAGCGTGGATTCATCCCCGTAACGCCCGGCGAACTGCATGCCGACGGGCAGTCCGGCATCGTTCCAGTGTAGCGGGACGGACATAGCGGGTTGACCGGTGGCATTGAACATGGGTGTATAGGGCATAAACGAGAAGAACATCTCGGATAGTTTACCAAACCGCATTTCGATAGCTTTCCTGAAAATCCAACCGGCATTGAGACTGCCAAGAAGCTTCATCGCTATACCCTGAATTCCTTCAACACAGATGGTACCGGTAGTTACGGGCGGTTGAGCCAGCGTCGGTGTTAAAATGACATCATACTCATTGAACAACCTGCCAATTTCCCGACATTTACGCTGAAGCAGGTTAAGCGAACCGGAAAAATCGGATGCCCGGTATTGCTTACCCAATAAATAAATAACCCAGGTGACAGACTCAAAATCGCGGCGTGAAACCCGCCGACCCATAGACACCGCAGCCTCTTCAATAAAAGTTCTTATTTCACTGAATACCAGTATCGCGAAAGCCCGGGCAACGGCAAAGGTATCCGCTTCTATTTTTATCTCCTCTACTTCATGCCCTAAGCTTTGACAGAGCTCAACAGTCTCCATTAAACCCTTCCGGCAATCTTCATCCGGAGTCGTTTCCAATATAAACTCATCGGTAAAGCCGATACGCAGTTTTCCCGGCTCTTGACCGACCTGGCTGAGGAAGGAGCCCTGCGGCGGTGCCGCATAGTAAGGAGCACCGATATCAGGTCCGGTGGTTGCATCCAGCATGGCGGCGCTATCGCGCACCGAGCGCGTTATGACGTGTTCGCAATGAAAGCCCCGCCAGATTTCCACAAAATCAGGACCGACCGGAGTGCGTCCACGCGTCGGTTTGAGGCCGAAGACACCGCAACAGGAAGCAGGGATACGGATGGAACCCGCGCCATCGCTGGCATGCGCCAGGGGAACGATTCTGGCAGCCACGGCAGCCGCCGAGCCGCCGCTGGAACCACCGGTGGTACGGGTCAAATCCCAGGGATTGTTCGCCGTACCGAATAATTCCGGTTCAGTTACCGGAGCCAGCCCCAGCTCGGGCAGGTTGGTCTTACCTACGATGATAGCCCCGGCATTTTTATAGCGTTTGACCAGCTCACTGTCATGGTCGGGCACGTAATCTTTAAAGAAACGGCAGCCGTTGGTCAACGGCACCCCGGCATAAGACATCAACAGGTCTTTGAGCAGGAAGGGTACACCAGTAAATGGACCTTCAGGAAGGTCCGAATTAGCGGCTTCAAGGGCCTGCTCGTACATTTTAAGGACTACAGCATTGAGAGAGGGATTATGTAGGTCAATACGGGCTACGGCTTCCTCAACAAGTTCAACGGGCTTTACCTGTTTGTTACGAACAAGTTCAGCCAGACCGAGACCATCGTATTTATCATAATCACTGAAACCGACCAAAAGTGTTTTCCTTAATAAATGGCAAGTTCAGAATTAATAATCGTCGGCATATAGCTTTCCGGGGTAGTGAGGACAGGTCAATCGGTAACTTTATAGACAGTATCCCCAGACCTTACCCTGTCCGGGACCTTGATACCAACGGAATCACCCTTTTTAGCTTCGGTGACGTTCTCGTTGTCAATCTGCATAGAACCAATCACCATCTCAATATCCGTGGTATGTCCCTTGATATGGATTTTGTCGCCTGCCTTGAGCGTTCCGGTCATATCGACACCGGCAACAACCGGGTGGGCAAAGAAATCACTTACCTTGCCTACTTCTTCCTCAGGCATTTTACTCCCCTCCTTGGTTAATATTATCAAAGATATAATCTCTTTCGTTTTAGGATTATACCTCCAGAACTATTATAAATCAATATCCTGAAAAGCGGTATCACCATCATCGATGATTTTTATTCCGATTAACCTACTATTCTTCGTTTCTAAATTTATAAGCATCTGGTTTCACGGTTTTTACCTCACCCCCTTTATCCCCCTCTCCAATAAGCAACATTGAGTAAGCTCCGAGATAATTTGATTGGAGAGGGGGAAGTATCTTTTATTTAAATCCTCCCCCTGCCTCCCCCTCCTTTACTAAAGGAGGGGGAGGCAGGAGAAAAGGAGACCTGACGAACATCTACAAGGGCTGCACAAGCCTGAGGGATCGGGATTTATTCACCGGACAAACGCATGATGCTGCGAGGGCGGCGGGTGGGAATAGATATTTATACGGGGGAGGGGGAGGGGATTTATCGATCCGGTTTGCCAAGCGTCTCCCCGGTTTTTGACATAGTAACCTCAGACACATATAATAGGTTTAACTAACCCGACTCCGAGGATTTTAATTTGGCAAAGCAAGAAAAAACCGAAACCTCCAAAGATAAAGCCACCCCCGATATCGAGCGGATTTCACAACGCCTCGATATGCTTGACCGGCGTTTGGATAACGTCGATTCTATCGTTACCGTAGTCGCCGAGAGGGTAATGAAACAGCCGATAACCCTGAGTGTCACCTGTTCCAAGTGCGGACAGAAAATAGAGATAGCCCTTATCGGCTCCGAGAAACCCTCCCGTTAATTACACCAGTATGCCAATAAGCACTTATCTATTAGTAACCCATATCTTATATCACCCGGCAACTGTTCATATGCAGGTGTTGTCGCTGGATTACCGCAGTAAATTCACTATCCGTTATTAAAAGGGAAGGTGAAATGCCCGAGCTTATCATTATCATAGTATATTTTCTGATAATTATAGCCATCGGCATTATCAGCCGGAAAAAAGCCAGGGAGGCCGATGACTTCTTCGTTGCGGGGAGAAAGAGCTCTGCCTGGTTCGTGACCGGTTCGCTGCTGGCTACCATCATCGGCGGGTCAGCTACTATAGGTATGGCGGGATTCGGTTATACACGGGGCCTGACCGGAGCCTGGTGGATACTGGTGGGCAGTATCGGCCTGATAGTCCTGGGACTCTTTTTCGCGGGAAAAGTGAGAAAGTTCGCCCTCTACACGCTCCCCGAACTGATTGAAAAGCAGTATGACCGCCGCGTGGCTTTTGCCTCATCGATACTCATCGTCATCGCCTGGATAGGCGTAATCGCCGCCCAGATTGTAGCCGCGGGAACGATTATGAGCGTCCTGGACATGGGGAGCCGGGAGCTATGGATGGTCATTTTTTCCGCAGTGTTCATTCTCTATACCCTGCTGGGCGGACAGTATTCCGTCCTCCGCACCGACCTGTTTCAGTCGGTGATAATCTTCGGGGGCATCTTTGCCGGGGTGGGCGTACTCCTTTCCAGACTGGGAGGCTGGGAAGGACTGCAAAACTCACTATCATCGGACATGTTCGCTTTTCCTGTCAGTTCCCGGTTCGGCGGCATGAGCCTCGTTTCTCTCCTGCTGGTGGTCGGGCTGACGTACGTGGTCGGACCGGACATGTACTCGCGCATCTTCTGCGCCAGAGACGATAAAACCGCCAGGATATCCACTTTCAGCACAGCGGCGCTGCTCATCCCGATAGCTCTGGCGATAACCGTCATCGGCATGGGGGCCGCCGTCCTCTTCCCGCAGATAGCGGCGGAACAAGCGCTGCCCACGGTAATTAAAGAGATATTTTCGCCGCTCCTGGGAAGCATCGTCCTGGCCGCCCTGCTCTGCGCGGTCATGTCCTCCGCCGATACCACTTTGCTGAGCGCCAGCACGATACTATCGGTGGATATCATCGGCAAATTCCGTCCGACATCCTCACAGACGGCTATACTGCCCCGTTCCCGCTGGATAATCCTACTATTGGGAATATGCTCACTGATAGTGGCGCTGCTTCTGGATGGGATTATAAGCTCGCTGCTTTTTGCCTATACCGTCTACACCTGCGGGGTGACCCTGCCCGTTATTTTCGGATTTTTTAAAGACAAACTGAAAATTACCGCCAACGGGGCGCTGGCGGCGTTAATCGGGGGCGGGGGACTGGGGCTTTTCAGCAAGATAGCGCCTTATATCGATGACTGGTTTAATCTGGACGGCACATTATCATCGGTAAAATACCTCGACCTCTGGGCGCTGGCTCTGAGCGTGGTGCTTCTCTTCCTGGTGAGCTATATTGATAGGCTGATTAAAAATAAAGGTGCCTGAAAATAAGCTGAGATAATATACCTCACCCCCCTGTTTTTAGTGAACCTATCCCCCTGTGTCCCCCTTCCCTTGAGGATTGATGAAGGGAAGGGGGAATAATTGAAAGAGGGGCTTCGCCCCTCTTAGACGCCCCTTTAGTTTTATGCACGGGGCTAGCGCCCCCTCTCGCTGCGAAATTCCCTTTTTGGGAATACGCGGGTAAATCTCCCTCGTCCCCTTTGAAGAAAGGGGAAAACCGGGCGGGGGGAAATAACTGACAATAGCACAATAACACGAGGGTGGTTTGGGTGGGAATAGATAACTCTTGTTCGGGTGGGGCTGGATCGAACAATAAAACAACAGCTTAGAGTCCAATTGCCTTCGTAGGTGGGGGCTGATATAATGAGCTTGTGAACGCCGAGAATAAACTGGAAATAATTCGCCATTCGGCCTCGCATGTCATGGCTGAGGCGGTTCTGTCTATCTTCCCTGACGCCAAGTTCGGCATCGGGCCGGCGATAGAGGACGGCTTCTATTACGATTTCGATTTGCCGCGCACGCTGACGCCCGAAGACCTGCCGGTCATCGAGGAGAAAATGGGCGAAATTATCAAAGCCGACCTGCCTTTTAGCTATAAAGAGCTTCCCAAAGAAGAGGCCAGAAAACTATTCGCTGCTCAGCCCTACAAGCTGGAACTGATTGACGAAATAGAAGACGACAAGGTGGGGATATATGAGCAGGGGAACTTTATTGATTTGTGCCGGGGTCCTCACGTTAATTCGACCGGTGAAATCAAAGCCTTTAAGCTGAACAGCATTGCCGGGGCTTACTGGCGGGGCGATGAGCACAACGCCATGCTCCAGCGCATCTACGGCGTCGCCTTCGAGAGCCAGAAGGAACTGGACGCATACCTCGAAAGGATGGAGGAAGCCCAGAAACGCGACCACCGGAAGCTGGGCAGAGAACTCGACCTTTACCTGGCACCGGACGAAATAGGCGGAGGTCTGATCATACTTACACCCAAGGGTGGCCGTATCCGCACAATCATCGAGGATTTCTGGCGCCAGGAGCATCTCGCCAACAGATACGAAATTCTATATACGCCCCATATCGGACTGGCTGATTTATGGCAGACCAGCGGACACCTAGACTTTTACCGGGAAAACATGTATTCACCCATCACCATCGACGAGCGGGAATACTATCTCAAGCCGATGAACTGCCCCTTTCACATGCTCGCCTATAAATCACGTACCCGTTCTTACCGGGAATTACCTCTCCGCTGGGCGGAGCTGGGCACCGTTTACCGCTATGAACGCAGCGGCGTTTTACACGGTCTCTTGAGAGTACGGGGTTTCACCCAGGACGATGCCCACATCATCTGTACACCGGAACAGATGAACAGCGAAATGTCAGAAGTGCTCCGGTTTTCTCTGTATATGCTGCGGAGTTTCGGCCTTCAGAAGTATAAGGTTTACCTGGCGACACAACCCGAGAAGTGGATAGGTACCGACCAGATGTGGCAGGACGCCCAGGAAGCCCTGCGCCGGGTTATCGATGAAAACAAACTTGAATATGAGGTTGACGAGGGGGGCGGGGTGTTCTACGGGCCGAAAATCGACCTCAAAGCCGAGGATGCCATCGGGCGCGAGTGGCAGCTGAGCACTATTCAATTCGACTTCAATTTGCCGGAGCGTTTCGATCTGGTATATATCGGCGCTGACGGTCATGAGCACCGACCTTACATGATACACCGCGCCCTGTTAGGCTCCTGGGAACGCTTTTTCGGGCTTCTTATTGAACATTACGCCGGGGCTTTCCCTGTATGGCTGGCACCGGTGCAGGTGAAAATCATACCGGTCGCCGACCGCCACCTGGACTATGCCCGCAAGCTGGAAGGCGAGTTTAAGGGTAAGGGCATACGCGTGGAAGTGGACGACCGCTCGGAACGGATGAACCTGAAAATCCGGCAGGCACAACTGGAGAAAATCCCCTACATGGCAATCGTCGGGGATAAAGAAGAAGCCGATAACACCATCTCCGTAAGACAACGCAGCGGTGAGCAATTACCAGCACAGTCTTATGCAGAATTCCTGGAAGCCATTAGTCAAGAAATAGCGGATAAAGTTTAAAATCTCAGTTCGTGACACGGCGGTTCAATCCGGTTTTAGATAATTTATTAAGCTCATCCCCTGACCCCCTCTCAAACAGGTATATATTCTACGCATTTATTCGTTTGTTTGAGAGGGGGAAAGAATTGAAAGAGGGGTTTCACCTCTCTTAAACACCCCGGGATTTTATAGTAGAGTCTTTTCAATAAGGGAAGTCTAAGAGGGGCTTTGTCCCTATTTTTCCTCATGGGCGGGCGGGTGGGTAAATTATCACAATTAAATGAGAGTACAATTAAGGTAAGCACCCTTCAACCTGATGCCAATAATATCAGGAACATACAGGGTTGATTCTTAGAGAATAATATGGTATAGTTTTTGTTCGTAGGATATCTGTATTTGGAGGAGGTAAAAAGAGACATAGTTAAGCAACTTCGTGTTAACGAGCGAATCATGGCCAAGGAGATTCGCCTGGTGGGGGAGAAGGGAGAGCAACTCGGGATTATGCCCGTGATTCAGGCACGGGAGATGGCAAGGAAGCAAAGCCTGGACCTTGTAGAAGTAGCTCCTAGCTCAATACCTCCTGTCTGTCGGCTTCTTGACTACGGCAAGTATAAATACGAGCAGGCGAAGAAAGAGCAGCTGGCCAAGAAAAGCCAGAAGCTATCGCTACTCCGGGAGATACGGCTGAGACCCAAAATCGGGATTCATGATTTTGAAGCTAAAGCCAGGACCGCCCGGAAACTGTTGACCGAAGGCGATAAGGTAAAGATAACACTGATGTTCCGGGGTCGCGAATCCACTCACCCCGAGCTGGGCTGGAAAGTCCTGCAGCGCATGGTGGAATCGTTAAACGATATATCCTACCTGGAAAGGAAACCGGTGATGGAGGGGAGGCGGATGAACATCATCGTGGCACCGGGAACACCGAAAGTTAAAGCTAAAGAAGAGACGAAGAAAGAATCCAAAGAAGTAGCCAAAAAAGAAGAAACAAAAGAAGAGACCAAGGAAGAAATAAAAGCAGAGACGAAGAAAGAAACGAAAGAAGAGGCCAGGGAAGCACAACATGCCGAAACTTAAGACGCATAAGGGAGCAAAAAGCCGCTTTCACATTACCGGCAGCGGTAAAATAATGAGGGTCAAGGGACCTAAAAG
>Ga0315555_1001152_pt1 | contig 19037 bp, 27 predicted proteins | sample SalMarSW160380MG_FD_202113 | JGI IMG/M metagenome (GOLD analysis project Ga0315555, IMG submission 202113) | Salt marsh sediment microbial communities from the Plum Island Ecosystem LTER, Massachusetts, United States - Salt Marsh Sediment SW1603-80 ... | reverse complement strand
ATAATAATGTGGTTTGGAACAAGCTTCATTGACGAAATCGAAGACGATGAATGAGTTTTGTTACCCAAGAACAACATCCATTCTATAATTATTACCAGAGCCGGAAACCTTTTTGCTTTTTATCCTGAGCTGCCTAGAGAACAACGGGCAGTTAAGCACGAGCGTTTCGAATTCACCGCCCTCTCCAGCCGGGTTTATCTTGTATTTTTCATAGAGCTGCTTGGCATCCTCGACGAACGCACTGTCTATCTTCCTACCGAGCCATTTCTCATCCAGCGGATAGGCTGCTACTCCTGTTATTATTACCTCGAATTTTTTGCTTATTAACTCATTGAGCAGCTCCATCTCATCTTTTTGCCACAGCGGATTAATAATCTCTAATCCAAGCCCTTTGCATATCTTCTCTACTCTTGATGCCTGATAAACGCTTTTGACAGCGCCTGTCACAACTCCGTCTATCTTGTACTTTTCCTTGGCTTTAACAATGGCCTTTTCCAGGTCTTTTAACTCATCTTCCTTTTTCCCTTCTGTCTCCTGTTCTATAAGAGGGATTTTCATGACATCTGCCTGTTTTCTGACGCATGTTATAGAAGGCGTGTGGAACATGTAGCTGTACGGATTCTTCGAGTAGACAGAGATAAGGCAGACTATCTCGTGCTGCTTAGCCAGGTAAGCAGCATAGGTACTGTCTTTACCACCTGAAAACAAAGCAGCTATTCTCATAAGAAATTACTATACCCAATACTTTTATTCTATTAATTCAGATTGATTGATAAGAACGCTTGAGTTTTTTCAAGCCCCGGCTGCGCGGCCATGGGATGGTAAATAGGTTAAGCAAGAACTTGTAACTTTTATTGTTCCCTATTTCTAATATTTTATCATCAAAAGTGTATCTGTATCTTTTTAGAAGTCTCCTTCCCGCCTTAAGAGCATTAGATGGGGATTTGCCTCCGATACGCAAAGGATATCCACAATTGTCAATGAGACAATAAGGTTTCGTTTCTTCCATTTTCTAACACCTTAACTTGAGCTTTAAAGAAAAGTATTTAAATTAAACGGTTGTCTAGCAAAGATAAAAAATAAGAGAAATAGAAAAAAATCTAAAACTATTCTACTACAGTTTCTATGCAGATTCCTGCTGCAACTGTCTGGCCCATGTCTCTTATAGCAAAACGAGCTAACTCTGGTATCTCTGACTGCTTCTCTATGACCAAGGCCTTTGTAGGCTTAACCTTTATTATAGCTGCGTCACCTGTCTTTATGTAGTCAGGATTCTCCTGAGCAACTGCACCTGTCTTAGGGTCCAGTTTCTTTGTTATCTCTGTTACTGTGCATGCTATCTGTGCTGTGTGTACGTGGAACACTGGGGTATAGCCTTTGCTTATAACAGAAGGATGGTTCAAAACGATTATCTGTGCTGTGAACTCCTTTACAGGCTTTGCTGCTGAATCCGGATGGCAGGCTACGTCACCTCTCTTTATATCCTTCTTGCCGACTCCACGGATGTTGAACCCGATGTTGTCTCCTGGCCTTGCTTCCTGGTACTGTTCATGGTGCATCTCTATTGACTTCACTTCACCCTGTGTCTTTGAAGGTACAAAAAGAAGCTTGTCGTTGACCTTCAGGATTCCTGTTTCCACCCTGCCAACTGGTACAGTACCTACTCCTGTTATTGAATAAACGTCCTGAATAGGCAGCCTCAATGGCTTGTCTATAGGCTGTTCCGGCGACTTGAACATGTCAAGTGCCTCTACCACAGTAGGTCCCTTGTACCAGGCAGTCTTGTCTGACTTCTTGGCAACGTTATCTCCTATATAACCGCTGGTTGGTATGAAATTGATTTCATCTGTCTTGAAACCAATACCCTTCAGCAGTTTAGTAGCTGCCTCCTTGGTTGCATTGTACTTTGCCTCTTCGTAGTTGACAGCATCCATCTTATTGATGGCTACTATCAGCTGGTCAACACCAAGAACCTTTGCCAGATAGGCATGCTCCTTGGTTTGTTCCTGCACTCCTTCCTTAGCTGAAACAACAAGAATTGCGCCATCTGCCTGAGAGGTTCCGGTTATCATGTTCTTTACGAAGTCCCTGTGGCCCGGACAGTCTATCAGTGTGAAGTAGTACTTGTTTGTGTCGAATCTCTGGTGCATTATGTCTATTGTTAACCCTCTTTCTCTTTCCTCTTTCAGCTTGTCCATTACGAAGGCAAACTCGAATGTCTCTTTCTTAAGCTCCTTCGCAAGGTCTTTCAGCTTTCTCATTGTGTCTTCTCTTATAGATCCTGTGTCGAATAGCAATCTTCCTACTAGTGTTGATTTACCATGGTCTACGTGACCAATGGTCACTAGGTTCATATGTGCTTTTTTATCAGCCATTATCTATCACCAAATCAAATACCTTAGATATTGCTAATCTTTTTAAACCTTTTGCAATTTGGGGTTTTTGCATGAAAGAGTTCAAAAATTACAGTGCATAAACAGCCAATATTGCTGCAGTTACGAGGATTATTGCCAGTGACCAGAACAGGGTACTGCAGCGAGCTTTCTGTTCTTTCGCACCTATGTAAGCCATGTACATCCATACCGGACCGTACTGGGAAACAAAATCAAGCTGCACCATAAGAATATTCTTTGCTATAATCGCAAGTGCCAAGATGCAAAAGGCAGTTACCAAAGAGATTTTTAATTCATCGGAGAGCTTCATAATTATAGTATAATCGTATGATATTTATTGCTTTATTTCATGTACTCCTTTTCCCATCGGTCAATATCCTCTTCCCTGACTACTCTAGCCTTTGGCCTGCTACGCAGCGCAAACCTCTGCCTTATCGTTATTCCAATGACAATGCCTGCTGCTAAGCCAAACAAATGGGCTGCATTGGCCGTATTGCTTGGGTAGAACATGCCTGCCAGGTCGATTAGAGCCCAGAAAGCAGCAGCTGCTATCAGGGGCATTGGAACCCAGAAATATATCATCATTTTTGGCCTTAGTATTGCTAGGCATCCGATCAAGCCCATGATTGCGCCTGATGCGCCTAGCGAGGCGCTGTAGAAGAAGGCAGAACCAATGCTTGCTATGATGCCTGTTACAAAGAATATTATAAGGAATCTCCTGGAGCCGACAACGCTCTCCAGTATCAGACCGAATAGGGCTAAACCAAACATGTTGTAGAATATGTGGCTTGTATCCTCAGGATCATGCAGGAATATGGAAGTAACCAGTATCCAGGGCCTTGATAGAACATCACTAGAGACTAATAAGAAATCATCAGTTACAGCATCATATGAGAGCTGCAACATGTATACAGACACGCATAGAACAAGCAGTATCAGTGCATAATAGTTCATAAAAAACCTATTCCTGTAAGTTCTTTAAAGGTTTTTCAGCAAATTCTTATTATGATTAAGGCAGTGCTTTTTGATCTAGACCAGACGCTTATTGATTTTCTGGGCATGAAGAGAAAGGCCAGCAATCTTGCGGCCAAAGCCATGATAAAGGCAGGCCTGTGCTTGGACAAGCGGAAAGCAGGCAGGCAGCTTTTTGAATTCTACCTGAAGCACGGCATAGATTCAGACACTGCGTTTAACAAGTTCATAAAGAAGATGCACGGAAAAATGGATTACAAGATACTTGCTGCTGGCATAAACGCCTATCTTTCCTCAAAGCTAATCGGCCCCTATCCAAACGTAAGGCAGACATTGCAGAGGCTGAAGAAAAAGAAAATAAAGCTAGGCATAGTTACTGATGCGCCTGCTCTCAAAGCCTGGAAAAGGCTGAATGCAATGGGGCTTGATGACTTTTTCGATATAGTCATTGCCTACGAGGATACAAAGAAGACAAAGCCGCATAAGCTTCCGTTCAGGCTGGCATTGAGGCAATTGAAAACAAAGCCTGAGTATGTGCTCTTTGTGGGCGACAATCCAGACAGGGACATAAAGGGAGCAGAAAAAGCTGGCATGAAAACAGCCTTTGCAAGATACGGCGGCAGAAAGCGCTGCAAGGCAGATTACGTCATCGATGACATAAGCGAGATACTGAAGATAGTGAAATAGACTGCTTTTAAATTATTTTGCAGACAGTTCTAACTATGATAGATTTTGACAAGATAATTGACAACTATCTTTTCCGCGAGTTCAGGCCAAAGAAAGAGGGCAGATATTATCCGTCAGAAATAGGCAGCTGCCTCAGGAAGATATGGTATTCCTACAAGTATCCGCAGGAGGTGAAGCCTGATCTGATAAAAATCTTTGAAGTAGGCAACATCCTGCACGATTTCATTACCGAGGTCCTCAAGAGCGAGAGGAACCCGCATATCGAGCTTCTGAAATCAGAGCTGCCTGTCAAGACAGAGGTTGATGATTTCACGATATCCGGCAGGATAGATGATCTTCTCCTGGTAAAGGAGAATGGAAAAAGCATTTTAGTGGAAGTGAAGTCCACAAAGAACATAGCTTTTCAGCAGAGACCTTCTCATAGCCACATTATGCAGCTCCAGTTCTACATGTACGTTAGCAATATTCATTCCGGCGTCCTGCTCTACGTGGATAAGAACAACCTTCTGACAAAGTCCTTTGATATAGAGTACGACGAGGAAACAGGCAAACAAATAATCGAGCGATTCAGGCGGCTGCACGCTTCGCTGAAAAACAACAGCCTGCCAGCTGACGAGGCAAAGCTGCTAGATGAAATGCAATGGATGTGCCGATTCTGTGAATACCGGGACAAATGCGACAGGAACGAGGCTTAAGTTCTTAAAGTTAACTATAGTTAACTTTATCGTTGGCTATTTAAGGTTAACCATCGTTAACTTATAGATGTATAACCTTCCGCAGGAAATAGAGGTATGGTACGTGATACCTGCAGTGAGGAGGGAATTCGCAAAAATATTCACTAGGCAGTATAATCTCACGCAGGAAGAGGCTGCTGAAATTCTTGGCGTAAGCAAGGCAGCTGTTTCTCAGTACATAAACTCGAAAAGGGCAAGCCTGAAGCTGCCAAAAGAGATTATAGTAGAGATAGAGAAATCAGCAGGCAGGGTTATTAAGAATAAAAAACTGGTTGTCGAAGAGATTATGAGAATAATAAACCTTGTCAAGAACAGGAAGCTGCTGTGCAATGTCTGCAAAAAATACAACAAGGGTATAATAAAAATATGTGCAATGGACCCAGTTCGGGGCTGATAGGTAATAATTATGAAAGGAATCGGAGGACCGCTGGATATAATTCACAGTATTGTAGTAATCATATTAGCCATGCTGCTGTTCATGTATGGCTGGGGCGGCCATGCATTAGACCCCATATTTGTTGTGCTCCTGGGTGTCGGTTTATTCGTCTTAGAGATATTTGCCTTGGCTGGTTGATAGATATGAAGAGAATATACATGGATCATGCTGGTACAACACAGCCGTATTCCGAGGTATTCAAGGCTATGGAGCCTTTTTTTGGGGAGAGATTCGGCAACCCATCGTCTATCCACAGCTTTGGAAGGGAGGCAGACAAGGCCCTGGATGATGCAAGAAGAACAGTTGCAGATTTCCTGGGCGTTTCTGCTGAGGAGCTATTTTTCACGTCAGGCGGCACAGAATCCGACAACCTTGCTCTGAAGGGCGTGGCCTTTGCAAACAAAGGCAGGCACATAATAACCTCCAGCATAGAGCATCACGCTGTTTTGCGTGCCTGCGAGTGGCTGGAGCGGCAGGGATTTGCGATTACCTATTTGCCTGTTGACAAATACGGTCTTGTTTCTCCAGAGGAACTGGAAAAAGCCATAAGAAACGACACAATACTTGTCTCAATAATGCATGCAAACAATGAAATAGGCACCATAGAGCCTATTGACGAAATAGGAAAGATATGCAGGCGGCACGGTATCTATTTCCATACAGATGCTGTCCAGACCTTTGGCAAGATTCCAATCAAGATGGACAATATTGATTTGCTCTCAGTTTCGTCTCATAAGATACACGGCCCAAGAGGGGTTGGTGCCCTGTTCATAAGAAAAGGCGTTAAGATTGATCCGCTGATACACGGCGGCAACCAGGAAAGGGGCATGCGAAGCGGAACCGAGAACATAGCAGGAATCGTAGGCTTTGCCAAGGCAGTTGAGCTTGCAAAGAAGAATATGAAAAAGGATGCAGACAGGCTGACAAAACTAAGAGATAAGCTGATAAAAGGCATTTTGAAGATGCCTGACTCATGGCTGAACGGCCATCCTGTCCAAAGATTGCCAGCAAATGCCCATTTTGGCTTTAAGTATATCGAAGGCGAGGCCCTTGTTCTGCATCTGGATATGAAGGGAATAGCAGCCTCAACAGGCTCTGCCTGTTCAAGCAAGGAGCTGAAGCCTTCACACACGCTGCTTGCTATTGGCCTGAAGCCTGAGGAAGCACATGGCTCTCTAAGGCTTACGCTTGGCAAGGATAATACAGAAGAAGATGTTGATTACGTGCTTTCGGTTCTGCCAGGCATTGTTGAGAATCTCAGGAAAATAAGCCCGTTCAAGAGGGAAAATAAATGAAAGGGATTCTCTTTGCTGTAATTGTATTAGTCTTCATTTCAGGCTGCACCAGCCAGGCAGGAGGAATTTCTCTAAAAACCATTTCTACAGACAAGGCAGTGTACCATTCTGCAGAGCTCATGAACCTGAGCGCTCAGCTCTATGCTGAATCATCCCTAAATGTTACTGTTGTTGTTAACGGCATAGAAAACAGGTTTAATGTTGAGAAAGAGATAAGCCTGAATAAAGGAGATAATGAATTGTCTTTTACCTACGCCCTGCCCGGGTGCAATGTCTGCGGCGGAATAAGTGCAGGGGATTACAACCTCAGCTTTACTGTAAGGTATAAAAACCTTACGATAGAAGATTCTACGATAATAAATATACAGCAGTGATAACTATGGTATTGTTTTGCATTCCGTGTCTGGTCTTGTTGGCATACTTCCTGGTAGCAGGCATATTTTTCCCCAGATACAGGTTGTACATAAAGGATGGCTGGCGATGCTTCCTAGATAAGCTAAGGGGCAAGAAATGCTCTGTGTCTTTTGATAATCGTATGAGGCTGGCCTTCTCAATGTGGCTTACTGAAAGAGGCTTGGTAAAAATGGGAAAATTCTTCAGCAGCGAGAAGAATTTCAAGATGACATTTACTATACTGGGTATATTCTTTACTATATTATCACTTTACCTGCTAATCATCTGGATTAACTTCCTGGTTACCCCGCCATGCACAGAAGAAGTCTGCGGAATCTAACTAACTATTTATAATGAAACAGGATAAATGCCCCACATGCCAGGTTGACATGGGGAAGCACATTCATCACAGGCATAGGCCTTGGTACAAAGAGCCTCTTTATATAGTATCTATATTTGCATTTCTCTTTGCCTTACTTAGCATGTTTTTTCCAGTTCTCAGCCCGATGGTCACCTCCATTGTCTTCTATGTTGAGATGATATGGTGGGCAATACTCATAGGTCTGATTATAGGCGGCTTTATTGGTTACTTTGTTCCTGAAGAGTACATCAGCAAGCACCTTGGCTATGGAAGGCGGGTTGTGCCCTACGCCGTTGTTCTCGGGTTCCTGATGAGCGCCTGCTCGCACGGGATACTGGCTATAGCGATTGCACTGTTTAGAAGAGGCGCCTCAACAGCAGCTGTTATTGCGTTCCTGCTTGCATCGCCATGGGCAAACCTGCCGATGACAATAATCTTATTCGCGTTCTTTGGCCTGAATGCCCTGTTCATCATCTTCGGTTCGCTGCTCATAGCTGTTGTCACTGGCTTTATTTTCCAGCTGCTGGAGAAAAAGAAAATGGTTGATATTGGCAACGTTGTAAAAGTAAAGAAGACATTCTCTGTTAGAAAAGATATCAAGAAAAGACTGAAAAGATACAGATTCAAGCCTACTGATGTAACAAACACGCTTCATGCTTCCTGGGACCTGGCTAAAGCAGTGTTATGGTGGGTCATTATAGGAATATTTCTTGCATCCTTTATAGGCAGTTACATCCCGCAGGATATCATGCAGACCTATTTTGGCCCGACCCTTATCGGGTTGCTTGGAACACTGTTGCTGGCAACAGTAATAGAAGTATGTTCTGAAGGCTCTTCGCCGCTTGCTTTTGAGCTCTACAGGCAGACAGGCGCTTTCGGCAACTCGTTTGTCTTTTTAAACGCAGGCGTTGCAACTGACTTCACGGAAATAGGCCTGATATCAACGAATATCGGAAAGAGAACAGCAATATGGCTGCTTTTAATCACACTTCCGCAGATTTTAATCCTTGGTTACATATTTAATATTTTTATCTGATTAATGATGATTAATGATGTAATAGTGATAGCATGTACTCAAAAAAAGTAATGGATTTGTTCCGCAATCCGCATAACATGGGCAAGCTGGATGATGCAGACGGCATCGGTAAAGTAGGCAATGTTATCTGCGGCGACGTTATGTATATCTACATAAAGGTAGCTGATGGCAGGGTTTCGGACATAAAGTTCGAGACCTTTGGCTGTGCAGCTGCCATAGCAACATCATCTATGATAACCGACCTTGCCAAAGGCAAAACCCTTGAAGAGGCATTAAAAATCGGAAGGCAGGACGTTTCAAACGCTCTGGATAATCTTCCGCCTATAAAGGAGCACTGTTCGAATTTAGCAGCAGAGGCATTGCACGAGGCAGTATACGACTACTTAAGAAAGAACAACAAGCCAATACCAGATGAGCTGAAAAAAGAGCACGAAGGAGCTGAAGAAGACCTGGAGACTATTAAGAAAAGGCACGAGAAGTAGGCGAGTTCTATATATTTAAAAAGTTTTCTGCTGTTTTATGGAACAAGGTGAATCATGATGAGAAGGACGTGGGTTCAAGATGTATTGGCGTTACAGGCACCTGTATTAATTTCAGATATGACTTACAGGAATCATGAAAAAATACCAAAAGGTTCAAAATATACCACCGGAGAGCCTAAAAATGGATACACTAATTATGTAGGAATTTATTTTGAAGACCCAACTGCAAATCCAAATAAAGAGGTCGTAACCGGAGTAGTCCAAGTTATAAAGTATGTTTCTGATATGAGAAGTAGAGGTATTACATCAATTGGTTTTGATAAACTAATTGAAGCTGGTTATAGAGGTAGGGCTGAAGAAGCCCAAACATATATCTTCGAATTTATTAAGGATGGTATAGTGAATCTAAGGGAAGAACTAATCAATGAAGTAATTAGTGGTAATTATGAAAGTGTGTGGAGATCTACGAACGACTGGCTTAAAGGACTTGGCTATGAACCAGTAGAGCCAGAAGATATCTTTCCCGAGCCCGTTGCAAAATAATATATCTATCCATTCTTCTGTTTTGATAAATAATCATCAACAGCAAGGACAGCCTTTGCTCCTTCGCCAGCTGCTACTATGATCTGCTTTTCCGGCACATCGGTAACATCACCTGCTGCAAATATGCCTGCTACGCTGGTCATGTTCTCCTTGTACATCTGGGTGCTCCTGGATATCATTATCTCGTCGTGCATGTTCCTTTTTACGATTCCTGCAAAACCGACGTTCGGGACAAGGCCTATTTCCACGAAAACACCCTGCACATCTATGCTCTTTTCTTTTTTGCCTGTTTTTATCCTCACTGCAGTTACGAATTTATCCCCGTGAATCTCAAGCATCTCTGAGCTGTTGAATATCTCTACCTTACCTTGCCTCAGCCTCTCCCTCATGATTTTGTCTCCTGTGAGGTTAGGCGCGATATTCACTACGTATAGCCTATTCACGAACTTGGTCAGCTGGAGTGCTGTTGTTAAGGCAGCATTGCCGCCCCCTACCACTACAACGTTCTTGCCTGCAAACAGCGGGGCATCGCACGTAGAGCAGTAGCTGACGCCCTTACCCAGGAATTCCTTTTCCCCAGGCACGTTCAGGCTCTTGTATCTCTTGCCTGAAGCAATTATAACAGCCCTTGTTTCATAGCTACCTTTGTCGGAAATAACCTTTATTGTCTCGCCTGATTTTTCTATATTCTCTACGTTCTCCTGCCTGACCTCTATATTATAGTCCTTCATGTGCTCTTCGAACTTCTTGATAAGATCAGCACCGCTGAGGTAGTGATAGCCAACATAGTTTTCTACAGTCGGCGAGAGCAGGGTCTGGCCGCCTATGTTCTTTGAGATTACAAGAAAGTTAAGCCTTTTCCTAGCAGCGTATATAGCAGCTGTTATGCCGGCAGGACCAGCACCTATTATTATAAGGTCGTACATGATTATATTCTGCTTTTTATGCAATAAAAGCTTTTCAGAGAATCAGTCTTCGTCAGGTTCTTCATCAGACGCCTCAGGCATGACGTCCGCCATGGTAACCGAAAGGCCGTCTCCAGAACCTCTTGTAACAGAGTACTCGGTACCGCATTCCTCGCAGGTAATAGGCCTTGGCGCCTCCTGTGCAAACCCTACTTTAATTAGGCGCCCGCACTCCACGCACTCGAATTCGTCTCCGTCTGTCTCGATGTGAAACATAATGATCTGCTAGAGGCTAACACGAAAAAGTTTTTAAGCCTTTCGGAGTGCAGTACTGCGCCTTAATAGATAAAATAGAATCAATCAAAACAGAAAAAACAAAGAAAAATGCTCTATTTCTTTGCCAGCTTCTTTTTCTTTATGTAGACCCAGAGTTTTTTGGTCATCTGGCTAGGAGCTAATTTAGCCTTGCCAAAAACCTGCTCTAGTGTTGCCTTCTGCCCGGCAAAGCTTATAGCATAACCCCCGAATGCCTTCTTCTTTCCTTTTTTCGCCTTCTTTTTTGCCATTTTAACACACCCAATTGATAATTATTAATTTCTCTGTATTTAAAGCGTGCTTAGTAGGATTCCCTGCTTATGTTGGCTGTGTTAGGCGTTACAATTATCCATTCCTCTCCTACGCCTGCTATGTCGCCGTTCAGGCTCTCGCATGCTGTCCTTATCTTTGTTATGCTGTGCCTTAATTCCTCTTCATTGCTGTCTTTCAGTTCCTTTATCTTGGCTATTACTATGTTGCCGTCTTTCAGCTTTCTGATTATCCTGTCAACGCTTGAATACTTGTCAAGCTTCTCTATCATTATTCTGACATAGTTGCTCTCTTCTTCCTCAGGCATTATCTCTGCATACTCCCCTTCCTTCTCCTTCAAAATATCTGGCAGCTTCATACAATCACTATTATAAGAACAACATCATCTTCTTAAACCTTTCGAGCCCCAAGGCCTAACTATTGTGCCACGGGAAGAAATAGGTTTAAATATATTTTTAGCATATTACAATCATCCATGTGGTTATATGGGGTTTAAGCAGTTCCTCGATACTAAGCGGGAAGGCTTTAGAGAATCTGTCTATAAAAGCGACATACCTCCCTTTTCATGGGTAGCATACCGTTTTTTTGTTGTCCCTCCAAGAGAATATCAATCAACCTTTACACATAAGGGGGGTCTAGATGAGTCTGTTAGAAGATTCAATCAGGCACTTAATCCTACAGCCGATGAAAAAGAAAGGCTAGTAAATGATGTAGAAAAAAAGAAACAAAAAATAAGGAACAATCACGACAGAATACTGGCAATTGCCGAGGCAATCTATAATCAGGGATGCCAGGATGCTTTAGATGAATTTAGGAATATTACTTCAGAATCAGACTGGGATGCTATGTCCGAGCCAATAGCTTACAAATTTGGTAAAACGATAAGAAGCCTTTGGAACGACTATAGCAAGCGTGCTTCAGATTCTGAAAAAAAAGCAAAACGTGCTGTTCAAAACCTAATGATTGGAAAGAAATTAATGACAAGAAGGATTGCGAACAAATACGGACCACAAGCTAAAGACAATTATAATGCTATTATTGATTCTATCGAAGATACGTCAAAAGAAGTTTATAGGCAGCTCTCAACTGAATATGGAGACGAGATTAAAAGAGAAGCTGATGTATTTCAACTGAAAGAACAGCTTGACGGTCTCGACTTAAGGGGATTCTTAGAAGAACTGTCAGAAATGGTTAAAGGTGCTGCTGGAGACCTTAAGCGTGTGGAAGACAGTATAACTGGTAAAATAAAGGACAGAGCACCCAAATTGGTTTATAAACAAAAGAAAGTAGAAGCCAAATAAACCCGTTTCCAGGAGACTGTTAAAGTTCTATTTATAAACTTTTTTCCCAATAGTTTATTGGGTGTTTTGATGGATGCCAACCTGATTGTTACGTTCGACCCTGCCCACGCTGGCAAGGCGAAAGAAGAGGTAAGCGCCCTGCTGACAGAGGTCAAGGAAAAGCCGAAATTCCTGAAATCAGAAATAGACGGTTTGTTCTTTCTGAAGGTGAAGGACCCGAAAGCAGCAACCAAAAAACTTGTACAGGAATGCAAAAAGAACCCTGACAAGTTTGAAGTGACCTTTCACTGGATGCCTATAGACAAGTGGTGTACCTCTAAGATAGAAGACATGTCCAAGGTTCTGAAAGCCATAGATGCAAAGATGAAACCTGACGAAAGCTGGAAAATGGACATGAGCAAGAGGCAGTACGAGGGAGAGACACCAGACCTCATCATAAAGCTGACAGACAACATAGACAAGCCGAAGGTAGATCTGAAAAATCCGCAGAAGATAATAAAGGTGGAGATAATAGGAAAGCAGGCAGGCATAAGCCTGCTGGATGCCTCGGAAAACCTTGATGTCTCAAAGCTAAAAGCAGGGAAATAAACTAGGTCTTTTCTTTTTCTAGTTTTTTTGTTATTTTAAAGTGGACTTTGGCTACGTTAGGCAGGATATCTTTGCCGTATTTTTTTACAAGGTCATTTGCTGCCGCTTTTACATGGGCAGAGCCCTTTGGCAGCACAACCCCAATGTCTCTGCCAAGCATCCTGAGCGTTCTCAGGAACTCGTACCTTGCCAGTATAGAAGCAGCTGCAACTGCTGTGTCTTTTTCTGCTTTGAATACTTGGTTAAGCCGCACTTTCCTGCCCCTTTCAAACAGGGCCTCTGCCACAAAATTCTTTTCAGTGAACCTGTCGCTTATTACAAGCTCGCATTTGTTGTTTTTCAGCAGGTTCTCTATTGCTCTGGCATGCGCCCATGCAAGCAGCTTGTTCAGAGATTTGAACTTTGCGTACAGCTTGTTATATTTTTCAGGCGATATCTTGACAATGTCATGCTTGCATATCTTCTTTATCTTCGGGGCAAGGTTCTTTATAGCAAAATCAGAAAGCAGCTTGCTGTCCTTGACGCCCAGCTTCTTGAGCAGGGCCTCATTCTTGTCGTCAACAAGCGCAGCTGCCACAACCAGATAACCGAAATAGTCTCCTTTGCCTGCCTCGTCTACACCAATCCTCATAATAGCTTTTATCCTCCAGGCTATTAATTGTTGAAAAGCACTGAAACTTCAAGTAAAAGCCACACTGGACTAAAAAAACTTTATATCTTTCAGAAAGAAATTATTAGCATGATGAAGCTTTCCATATCAAGATGCTGCAAATGCAGCAAGATTCGCCTGGTTGACAAGGTCAATGACGAATGGATATGCTTCGCCTGCAAACAGAAGATGAAAAAGAAAAAGTAATGCTATTTTCCGTTCTTATAGGTAAAACCAGAGAAATTAATCAGAGGGACACGGTTCTTTAATCCATCATAAAGCCTTTTGACATCAGAAGCCTTTGCACCATCAGCAATAACCCTTATATGGTAACGATGTCCATTTTTATGTCCGTTTGTATATTCATTATCCAAGGTCTTATCTAGTTCAGGACACTCACAACTAAGTCCTTGTATTGCTAATACTCTTTGTCGGATGCTTTTAGCTGCAGTTGCTTTATCAGTGGCTATTAGGCCTTTTTCATATACTAATTTTCCCATATAATAATCACCTTTCCACGTTACTAGCAAAGATAAGTTTAAATAGCTTTCTTAGAAGCCAGTTATCGGTCATCCCTTCCCGGCAAGAAGAAGAATCATCCCAGGTCAGCTAAAATGCTTGTAACATGTAACAAAAGCTGACAAGATTAGCATAAACCTGGATGATTTCATTTAGTCCAATAAACTATTGCTGAGATTGTATAAAAAGATTACTAGCTGTGGTTCTTCTGTTCATCTAACACGGAAATAGGCAAAATTGCCTAGATAATCACAGTCAACCTCTGAGTTAGTGTTAGTATCAGGACCAATATTAATGACAGTAGCCCTTCTGCCTGCAAGGTCTAATGGAATACATCTATAAGTTATCTCAAATGAACCAGCATCGGTACTTATCTCAATTGGTTTAGGACAAGGTACGTTACTGTCAAGTGATTCTTTATAAGATTCGCAGTCCTCTTTATGAGGACAGTCGTAGTATTCTATTGTCATATCTAATTCCATAGCAGAAATCTTCTTAAGGCTTATCGGCTTATCCTGGATACATGGCCTTCTTTGTAGAGTTTTATGACATTGTCAACGAACGTGTCTATCTTGGGCTCATGCGAGACAATTATGACCTGCCTTAGCTTCAGCTCGTTTATGATATCCCCCATCCTATCCAGCTGCTCGCTGCTGAAGCCGTCTGTTGGCTCGTCCAGTATGAGCAGGTCCTTTGTCTTTATTGTTTCTATAAGGGAGTTTATGACCCTGTTCAATGCCAGCCTGTAGGCCAGGGCAACCGAAGTCTTTTCGCCTCCTGAAAGGTTGCTGTAGTCTGTCTCATAGCCATTCTGTTCTATAACAGGCGAGAACTGCTCATCCACCCTAACGCTCAGCTCATCACCTATCAGTATCCTGAACCAATCCTGGAACAGGGAATTGAACTCCTCCTGTATAGCAGCCATCACGTTCTTTTCTATAAGCAGCATAAGATTTATGAAATACGAATCAAAGAACCCTATTGTAGCTTCAATGCGTTTAATCTGCTCTCTGCTTTTTAATTTCTCTTTAATCTCTCCTGTAATGGATGCTAACTCTGTTTCTATGCTCTCTAGCTGTTGTTCCATTCTGCTCTGGGTTTTTTCAGCATCCATCTTTTCTCTGAGGATTCGTTCAACCTCATCCCTGAGTTTCCTGCTTTCTGCCTCAAGTGCAGCCAGGGACCCAAGTTTTGGCTTGAGCAATGAAAGCTCTTTATTTATAGCTGCTGTGTTTTCTGCCAGAGAGATGCTTTCTGCCTCCAGTGCGTACTTGTTTTTTGTTATATCGTTTAGCATGCTCTCTAACTGCGATTTCTTCTCAATCATAATTTTGTATCTACTGAGCTCTTCCTGCTCCTTCCTAAGCTCTTCTAAACTGCCTGACAGTGCAGTGATGCTCTTAGCTATCTCCTTTTCCTTGCTCAGTTTCCTGTTTATATTTTCTCTAAATGCCTCAGGTGAGTGCACGTCCTGCTCGCACGTATCACATACGCCTTTTTCCAGTATATTCTGAAGCTTCCTTATATCATCAGAAATAACTGCCCTCTCTGTTATCAGCATCTCCTTTTGCTTTTCTGACTTCTCTACCATGCTCTTTATTTCATCCTCGCTCCTTTGCGGCTTCAGTTCGCTGTACTGCTGTAGCTCACTGCTATGCAAAGCAAGCCTTTTTTCTATACTCTGGATTTCAATGCCTATTTTCTCTGCTCTATTTTCCATTGCCTCAAGCTCGGTCTCCTTTCTTATGACCCCGCTTTTCACTTTATCCAGCTCTTTTATCTTCATCTCGTTAGTGTCTATCCCTGTTTTCATTCTCTCCTGCCTTTCATTGATGTTCTTTATCAGGTTTATCTGAAGAGTGAGATGGTTCTTTATCTGCTTTTTACTCTCTTCTGCTTTTCTTTGCTTCTCCACTTTCTCGTCAAGGTCTTTTGTATACTCCTCTAATCCTCGCCTTACTGCACGAAGCTCGGTTATTAGAAACTTTGAATTCTCCCTTATCTTGCCGTATTTCTCTATGTCGAATATCTTCCTGAGCGTGTTTAGCCTCTCTTCCGGATAGAAAAGTATGTGCTTCATCTGCTCCTGCGGGCAATACACAGTATAGCGGAAAAGGTTGTTCCTTGTTTCTGGATAACCGAAGATCTCCAGTACCCTTGCTCTCAGCTCAGTTGGCATCATTTCATGCCTTGCGTTGTTTGTTTCTATGATGCCGGAATCCTGGGTAACACTGTCCTTGCTTCTTTTGAGGGTTCTTTTTATTGCGATGTCATGCTGATCTGCAGAGAACACCAGTTCTACAGAGCCAGAGTTCTTTCCATGTCTTAGCAGGTCAGAGCCTGAAAGCTCGCCCCTTCTCAGTCCGAACAGGACGAAGTCAATAGCCAGCAGTATGGTCGACTTGCCAGAGCCTATGTCGCCGGAAAGCAGTAATGAACCCGTAGGAAAGCTTATTGTTTCATCTAGAAAAGACCGGATGTTTTTCAGCTTTATTGATTTCAGAATCATTTTCACAACCCTAGGACCCTCTTTGCATTGTCCTTTATTCGCTCTTCATACGTTGCATTTGTCTCACCCTCTTTCTTCTCGTCTTTCAATGCATCCATAACAGCAAGAATCAGCTCCTTGCTCCTTAGAGCAGGCACGTTTATCTTGTCCAGGCTCTCATCTATCAGCTCTTTTTCAATGTCATCTACCATTAGGTTCTTTCTGACAGCAACTTCCTGGAACTCTTTTGTCTTCAGCTTGCTGATATTCTTCTTTACAGCAATAGCATTTCTGCTTTCTGCCTTGCTTGTTATCCGCCTGAAATCTATGTCGCTTGGTTTTCCCGACTCCAGGGTGCCTTCTACTTTGAGCAGCAACATCTTTCCATCCATTTCTCTTGCCTCCAGCTCTCTGATAATCTCTTCTTCTACCATGCCTGCAGGCTTTTTGTTGGCATCTATTTTCATCAGTTCGATATCGAATAATTTTGCACTTGTGAAATCCAGCTTCATATCATCTACAATATAAAAACCGGCATCGTATTTCTCTAACTCCTGGAAGTCTGTTGGAAACAGGGCACCAGGGAACACCACCTTTGCTTTGCCGAAATCATTCTCAGACCTTGTGTGAATATGGCCTGAGGCATAGTAATCGAAATTCTTCGGCAGCAGTGCCAGCGGTATTGCATTATCTTTCAACTGGTTAAACTCTTCAATAGCAGAATGCATCATAAATATCTTGAATCCGTCCTTGCTCTCAACAACAAGCCTCTCAAAGAGGCATTTTTCAAGCGAGCCTCTTTTTCCGAACAAGCCTGTAATATTTGCCCCACTTTTGTCCTCTATAAATTTTAGAATTAGTCTGCCATTAGCTTCTAGTGGTTTTGCAACATCCTTCAGCAGGCCTGCATCCTCTAAAACAGACAGAAAGGTCTTGCCTGTTGGCGAAGAATCATGCGAGCCTGCAATAACATAAATCCTGATGCCTGCATCCCTGCATTCCCTGAGCTTCCTTACAGCCCTCTTCAGAATGTCTATAGACGGCAGTGATGTGTCAAAAAGATCGCCTGATATGAGGATGAAGTCTGTGCTTTTTTCTATGCATATGTCTACTGCCTTTTCAAACGCTTTTATCGAGTACTCTCTGAGATCAGGATGGCTGCTCCAGGATCCAAGATGGCAGTCAGCCATATGCGCGAATCTCATCTAACCACAACATTAATTATGAACCATAAAAAATACTTAAGAGTTAAAGTGGAAGCGCTTGCGCTCCTTTCGCTGGAGCCTTTTAGAAAAGGCTTCAAATACTAAAGGTTATCCAGGAACTTCTCTATCTTTTTCATAGAAACTGAATAGAATAAATGACTACTGCAGGAGCAATCAGAAGAGCCAAACTTAGCAATAGATGGAAATCCTGAAAATAATGAAGCAACCCTGCACTCTTTCTTCTTGCTGAGTGCAAAACCGACTATTTTTGCCTTCTTCAGTAAGTAATCTATGTGCCATTTTAGCTTTTTCTTTTTTCGATAATGCCGCTCTATTCTAAATAATCCTGACCCTACATAGATGTAGTAGCCTTTCTTTAAAGCTATTCGTCCTAGGCTGCCTACAGTCAGCTTTCCGCCTTTGAAATAAGAGATAAGGCAGTAGGTTACCATAATTCCATTTTGCTAATAGGCTTTTAAAATTGAAATCCAATTTTTCTTATGGACAAAGAAGAAAAGATGAAGAGAATAATAACTTTCCTGGAAAAAAACTATCCTAAAGGCATGGTGCATTTCCCTGCCAGAAACAAGTTTATGCTCCTTGTTGGCACAATATTGTCACAAAGATCCCGCGATGAGAACACGTCAAAGGCTGTTCATAATTTATTTTCTGTAGCCAAGACGCCAGCTGAGATCCTTCGCTTGCCGACAAAGAAGCTGCAGGCGTTAATTCGCGTATCAGGCCCTTACAGGCAGAAGAGCAAGAGGATAAAACAGGTATGCAGAATCTTAATAAAAAGGTATAAGGGAAAGGTGCCTAGAACAAGAGAGCAACTCATAGAGCTGCCTGGTGTTGGGTTCAAAACAGCTGATATTGTCTTGTCGTATGGCTTTGGCGTGCCTACTATAGCGATAGACACCCACTGTAACAGAATCCCTAAAAGAATAGGCATTGTTAATCAAAAGGCAGACGTCGAGGAGGTAAGAAAAGAGCTCGAAAAACTAACGCCGATAAAGCACAGGCTTATTGTTAATCACGGGCTTGTCCGCTTCGGGCAGACAATATGCAGGCCAATAGGGCCTAAATGCAGGCTGTGCCCTTTCCGGTCTTTTTGTAAATATTACAGGAAAAATACACCTAACCAAGAGATTTAATACCCTGATAAACTGCTTCAACAGTTTCTTTTAATGTCAAGTTATCTGTATTCAAACGTAATAAACTATTATTTTCAACTTTTTCATCTATAGATTGGAAATAGCCTTCCCTTATTTGTGCTAAAAGCTCATGATTCTCATACGGATGTATATGGTATTTCCTTCCGGTTTCGGACGATAATTGACCCTTTCTTTCCCGAATCCTATCAAGCAATATCTCAGGATCGGCATCCAGATGCACCAATAAATCATAATGACCTGATGCCAGACCTTTAGCAAACAATCGCGACATTTTCTTTAGAGTTTTATGA
>Ga0315555_1001151_pt1 | contig 19065 bp, 11 predicted proteins | sample SalMarSW160380MG_FD_202113 | JGI IMG/M metagenome (GOLD analysis project Ga0315555, IMG submission 202113) | Salt marsh sediment microbial communities from the Plum Island Ecosystem LTER, Massachusetts, United States - Salt Marsh Sediment SW1603-80 ... | reverse complement strand
AAACGTGAGATAGCGTGTGAACAGCGCGTGCGCCGGTGTGGCAAAACCCATCGGCATGCCAGGATGGCCGCTGTGCGCCTTTTCCACCATCTCCACCGCGAGCATGCGGATCGTATCGACCGCCAGACGGTCCATGTCGTTCCACTGCGGGATTTCTCCCATCGCTCCTCCTGAAGGCAATCCACCAGCGCCGTGAACCGTTCCCTTCCTCTGGTTGGGGAGATGGTACGCTGACGCGGCGCACCGGTCAAGGCTGGACCTCCGCCGGTGTATATTGAACCCGTCGCAGGATTCGACGCGAGAGATGAGGGATCGGCCATGCCACACAGCCATCATCACGGTGAAGGACGTGTCGTCTGGGTCACCGGCGCCTCGGGAGGGCTCGGCAGGGGAATCTGCCGCAGCCTCGGCGAAGCGGGCTACCAACTTGGCCTGCACGCGGGGAAAAACGTGAAAGCGGCACGAGAGATAGCCGCGAAACTAACGCGTGCGGGAATTCGGACTACGGTGACCGCGGGCGACCTCGCCAAGCCGGGAGTAGCGCAGCAGGCGTTCGAACATGTGAGCGAGGCGTTGGGCGTCCCCTGGGGAGTCGTCCACCTCGCGGGTCCTTATGAGAAGGGCGATGTGCTCTCCCATTCCCGCGAATCCTTTGACCGGATGCTTTCCGGCAACCTGACGACCCTGTTCGAGGTACTGCGTGCGGCAATTCCGGAGATGCGGGAAGCAGGGGGCGGCAGAATTATCACAACCGGCATGGTGGGCGCTCACCAGACGATTCCGATGCGGTTCAACGGCCCTCACCTGGCGGCGAAAGCAGGTGTCGTCGCGCTGACACGAACCCTTGCGATCGAGGAGGCGAAGAACGGCATCACAGCGAATGTGATCAATCCGGGGAACATCACCGCGAAGGATTTGGACCGGGCCTCCGCCCGCTCGCAGAAGGCTGGACCAGCTCACCCGATGGGAGTGAGGGGGAGCTACGAGGATCTCGCCGACGCGATCCTCTACCTGCTGTCGGAGGAAGCCGGCTACGTCACCGGCGCGGTGCTCGAAGTCACCGGCGGTTGGATGAATCCGGACACGTCGTTTGAGCAGACATCGGAGTGAAGCGGCGTATCCGGTCCGCTTCCCGAGCTCAAATGGGTGTGCTCCCGTATCCCAATCACTCCGCCCGTCTCGTCAACCGCGCACCGTCCCGTGTGAAAATGGCCTTCCATCCGTACATTCTGCGACGAAGCGAAACAGACAGGGACGGTTATGAATTTGCCCTTTGTCAAATACCACGGCACCGGAAACGATTTCATCATGGTGGACAACCGTGAGGACGACCGCCGGATTCACGATGCGCTGACCCCGGAAACCATCACGCGTCTCTGCCAGCGTGCCCACGGGATCGGTGCGGACGGTCTGATCCAGGTGATCAAACATGACGGCGAAGTTCCCTACACGATGGGCTATTTCAACGCGGACGGCAAGCCTGCGGAGATGTGCGGCAACGGGCTCCGGTGCACAATTCAATTCCTCGCGGAATTGGGGGAACCGGTGCGCGAGATGCCCGAGGTAAAGATCATGACCGGCGCCGGGGCGATCGCCGTCCGCTTCGCGGATGAGGAGCGCATCCAGGTTTCGATGCCGCTCCCCTCCTTTACTCCCCGCGATGCGCGCATCGTCTCGGACGGCGAAGTGGTTCGCGGGAGTTTCGAAGTTCCGGGTCTGCCCGCACCTGTGACCGGTACCGCGGTTGGCGTCGGCAATCCGCATTTCGTGATGTACAGCAGCGAAATGTGGGAAGGCGAAGACGTTCACTCGATCGGCGCACGGTTGATGGTGCACACGGATCTGTTCCCGGAGGGCGTCAACGTGGGATTCGCCCGAAAGGAGTCTCCGGATACACTGGCGCTGGTCGTCTACGAGCGGGGGTGCGGCCCCACTCTCGCCTGTGGCAGCGGTGCCATCGCCGCGGTGGCCGCCGGGATTCGCGAAGGCCGTTTCGAACAGGAACAGACGGTAAACGTTCGCATGCCGGGCGGCGACTTGAGGGTGACCATCGGACCGGAGTGGTCATACGCGATTTTGGAAGGGACGGCGACCCGGGTGTTCGAGGGAAACGTCGAGATTTGATAGCCTGAAGAGCGATCGCGGCCCTCGTTGGAAATTTCTCAATTGATCGAATTTGTGCTATTTTGATTTTCGGGTCAGGTCCGTTGCCCACTGCCTCATCTTGTAACCAATGCACTGAAAAACTCCCCACATACGGATCCTGCCTTCCATTATGATCAGCTTTTATTGTGCAACGAGAGACGAGCATGGCACAGTCAGGCACTGCAACTGAACCCGCCGGAGAATCTGACCGCCTTCGCAAGCGAGTCGAAGAGCTGGAGCGGGAGCTTGCACTGCACAAGGCTCACAGCGGTGAGGCAGACGCCCAGGATCGCACCCTTTTCGAGAACACTGGAACCGCTACGGTGATCATCGAAGCGGACACGACCATCCGTTTCGCCAATGACACGTTCTGCCGACTCGCTGAATTGGCAAGGGAGAATGTGGAAGGAAAGGTCTCTTGGACACAGTTCGTCGATCCCGGGGATTTGAAAAGAATGCGCGAGTACCACGAGAAACGCAGGATCGAGGGCGAATCGGCGCCGCGCCGATACGAATTCCGTTTTGTCAGCGCAAAGGGCAAAGAGCGCGAGATTTACCTTACGATTGATGTTATCCCCCAAACCAAGCTTTCGGTAGCCAGCCTCGCCGATGTCACTGAGCTGAAAGAGGCGCAGCGGATGATCCAGAGGAGCGAAGACCGGCTGAAAACGATCCTTCAGGAAATGCCGGTGATGCTCGGCGCTCGAGACGAGAATAACCTGATCTGCGCCTGGAACAAAGAATGCGAACGAGTCACCGGCTGGTCGGCGAAGGAAACGATCAACAACCCTGACGTGGATAGTCTTTTCTACCCCGATATAAAGTACCGGGACAAAATGAAGTCAGAGCTGAAATCCAGAGCCGGCGATTACCGCAACTGGGAATGGGAGACGACCTGCAAGGATGGGTCGAAGAAGTTGATTTCCTGGTCCAGCATCTCCCGGTACGCTCCCGTTCATAGGTGGCGGAGCTGGGGGATCGGCTACGACGTAACGACCCTGCACGAGGCGCAGGAGCGGCTACGCAGCGCTGAGAGACTGCGAGTCGCACAGCAGATCGCAGGAACGATCGCTCATGAATTCCGCCAGCCGCTCGCCGCACTGCAGCTGCTTTCGGATTTGCTCGAACTGAAGCGGGAGGATCCGCGAGCGAAGGAATCGCTGACGAAACGGGTGCGATCTTCGGTTAAGCGAATTGACGGCCTGGTCACAAAACTGCTTTCCATTACGCAGCTCGAACCCAGTAACTACGCGCTGAACCTCGACATCCTCGATCTAGACAAATCGACCCGTCCGCCACGGCCGCTGGACTGATTTCTCAATATTTCTTCGCCGCAATCGGCATTCTGCGCCCGGCGCCGAACGCCTTGGGGCTGACCCGCAGCCCCGGCGCCGCCTGCCACCGCTTGTATTCATTGAGGTCTACGGCGCGGATCACCTTTTCTACTGTAGCGCGGTCATTCCCTTCAGCCACAATCGCGTCCACGTCCTTTCCCTCCTCGAGATAGGCGACGAGGATCGGATCGAGCGTGTCATATGGCGGGAGAGTGTCTTGATCCAGCTGGCCGGGTTTCAATTCGGCCGACGGGGGCTTGGTCAGGATGGCCTGCGGAATGATCTCCCGCTCCCGGTTGTACCAGCGGGCGAGTTCGTACACCTGTGATTTCGTCAGGTCGCTGATCACCGCCAGGCCGCCATCCATATCTCCGTACAGGGTGCAGTACCCCATCGCCAGTTCACTTTTATTCCCGGTCGAAAGCAGCAAGCAGCCGAATTTGTTCGAGTAGGCCATTAACAGGGTTCCGCGAATCCGCGCCTGGAGGTTTTCCTCCGTCACATCGGTTTCGCGTCCTGAGAAGGGCGACTCCAGCGTTTTCATGTACGCAGCATAGATGTCGGGGATAGCCAACGTGTCACACTCGATACCGAGGTTTTTAGCCAATTGCAGGGAGTCTTCCACCGATCCCCTGCTGGAATGCATCGAGGGCATCGTTACCACACGGACATTTTCAGGCCCGATCGCATCCGCCGCGATGCAGGTGACGAGGGCAGAGTCGATGCCCCCGGAGAGTCCGATCACCGCCTCCCGGAAACCCGTTTTCCGCATGTAGTCGCGGACCCCAAGCGCGAGCGCACGCCGCAACGATTCCGTCTCACCGACACTCGGGAAACTGTCGGGCTTGCCCTCGGCGAGGGTATCCACGATGCGTATCTCTTCTTCAAACGGAGCGAGCGCTTCGACCAGGTTTCCCCTGGCATCGATCAGCATGCTGCGGCCGTCGAAAATCAACTCATCGTTGGCGCCGACCTGCGCACAAACGAGAAAAGGGCATTCCCACCGTCTTGCGTGATTCGCGTAGCGCTCATAACGGCGGCGGTTCTTCCCCATGTGGAAAGGACTCGCCGTGATGTTGAGCATCAGGCTGGTCCCCTGTTTCGCAAGCAACTCGATGGGATTGTGGTCGTAAATAATCCGCTCTTCGAAGGTTTCGTCGTTCCAGGCATCCTCGCAGATGGAAACGCCGATCCGTTCGCCCGCGAGGTCAATCACCTTCCAGCGATCGTTCTCTCCACGGTCGAAATAGCGCTGTTCATCGAAAACGTCGTAGGTCGGGAGCAATCGCTTGTGCTGTTCGAGCAGGGTCTCTCCATCTTTGAGCAGGATAGCCGCGTTCGCGAGGCCTTTGCCGTGCCGCCTCCCGTTACGCACCGGCGCTCCAAACAGGATCGCGGTATCCGGCCGCGAGCGGGAGAGTTCCCGAAGCTGTTCGATCGCGGATTCCACCCGGTCGACAAACCAATTGAACGTCACGAGATCGCGGGGAGGATAGCCGGTGAGCACCAGTTCGGGATAGACCACCAGGTCAGCGGCGCCCTCCGGAATCGTAGCGAGAGCGGAACCTATTCGCTTGACATTACCCTCGATATCGCCGACGGTAGGATTCAACTGTGCAACGGCAACTCTCATTGAAACACTCTCTTGCTCAATGGGCGAGACCTTTCGGGGAATAAGGTACGAAGGCCCCAGTATCCGGCCAAACGGCCACGTGAAGGTCCGCTCCCTGCCTGTTCAGGGAAGAGTCGCAAAATACAAAAATCGCGAATGGAGCCTGTCGAGCGCCGCCAACGCTCGCACTCAGCGGATTCGATACCCGGAGTTGCCCCGGTGCACCGCCACACGCTCGGATGCTGACGGAGGTTGCAGATATTTCATTATGCGCATGCTTCGAATTGAGTTACGATGAATTTGCGGGAGTGTTCACCCTCTGGTCTGTGGCGGGTTGCCCCGCGTGCCCGCCATGCAAGGGTGTCATAAAGAAAGCTCGTCTCCCTTGCGTAAAGAGTAGCAAAGATTTACTTTGAAATGATTGTAAGCCTTTAGGGTCACCGGACTTGCATCCAGGGCTACCGATCCAAGCTGCCGGTGTCCTTGATTTGCGATACTTCAGGGGAGGTGCGTATGCGATTTCGAACCTTCGCGGTCCTGCTACTGACACTGCTGCTGGCGGCGCCCCGTGCTTTTGCCGAGATGCGTCTCACCAAGCGTTTCAGCCTGGATGCGGAAGCCCGGTATCGTTCTGAAATCGTAAACAAGGATTTTGATCCAAATACCGGGTTTAACGAATTCAGTACCCTTCGCAGCCAGCTTGGTGCCACCTTTGTCGCTTCCCGCACCGTAACACTTCGTTTCAAAATCAAAGAAACCCGCTATCTCGGCACAACGATCCCGCTGAACCAATCTTCCGCCTCGCTCGACTTCCAGGAGGCGTATGTGAAGTTGGACAACGCGTTCGGCAGCCCGTTCACGCTGCGATTCGGGCGGTTCGAAGCGGCCTACGGGCGAAACCGGATCATGGGTTCGTACGACTGGCACAATTATGGGCCGTTCACGTACGATGGAATCCGGCTGGAATTGAAGAAGGGGGCCACGTGGTGGCACCTGTTCTACGCTAAGATCGCCGAGGGGAGCTATTCCGACACTACGCAGGTCTATTCCGATCCGACGATGTTTTCCCCAGCGGTTCAAAAGGGAGACCGGCATCTTTTTGTGTTCGCCGGATCGATGCTGAAAGACCTGATCCAGCCGCTGGTGCTCGTTGACTTCGATGAACGGATGCCGGTTGGCGCGAAGAAACGAAACATGTTGACGACGGCGGCGGTTTCGAGCATGCTCAAAACGGGCAAATTCGCTTTTGAAGGAGACGGAGGCTACCAGCTTGGAACGTGGGAAAATCGCGATGTGAGTTCGTGGCTGGCCTCTGCGGATTTGTCGCTAGCATTCACGTCCAAAATCCGGCCGAAAATAGGATTGGGTGCCGACGTAACATCTGGGAACAAGCGCAATAAGGACAAGTCAAAGAACCCAGATCACGTATTCTACACTCCGTTTGGTTCCCGCCACATCTATAAGGGCTACATGGATTATTTCACGGACGAAGCCTTTCCATATGGGCGGCAGGGTCTGATGGACACTTACTTCCGGTTCAGTTTCCAGCCGGGAGCCCGGTATGGCATCGAACTGACAGGCCACAATTTTGCTTTCATGGAGAACGCAAAATTGGGCAAAAAGGGCTTTTCAACGATAGGGCAGGAAGTGGACACTCGCCTTATCGCGGTTCCCGCGCGGGGATTCGAATTCCAGGCAGGATACAGCGCGTTCCTCCCGTCCGATAAGTTCGCCACATACAGCGGCGACCCCGACAAGGCGATGGGGCAATACATTTACGTAATGCTGATCGGAAAACTGTAGACTTTTCTACCAGACAATCAAAGGTCCCGGAAGGGACCTTTTTTTATACCGTCAAGAGGTTAACTCACCGGCTTTTCCGCCCCGCGAGTGCCTCCAGTACGGTCTGGAAAAATGCTTCTCGGGCCGGACTCTGGGTGTCCAAATCTAAGATCCGGGAACCCTTCAGCGTAAACCGGCCACTCAATTCAGCGAGTTTGTCTTTTCTCAGTGATACGGCGACAAGCGGAGGCTTTTCACCCGCCAGCGCCGCCACAAGCGCCGGAGCGTGGCCGTGCCCCTGAGCCTCGAGCAATCCCAACTCATCCACCAGCAGCAGGTCACAGTTTCGGGAATCCTCCGCCAGCCATTCAGACGCTTTGAGAAACGCCGTTTCATCGAAAAGAAAACCGACGCCGGTTTCACCGCGCGCCAGCACCTTTTCCTCCCCGTCCTTCCAATGGACCACGTGAAAGCCCACGATGCGGTCGCCGTCGAAGATCCTTTGCTGGGTGATTCCTCCGACTCTCCACCCGGCCTTTTCCGCGCGGTTGCCGAGTTCAGTCAACCACTCCGTCTTTCCGGCCCCGCGCAACCCTGTGACCGCGAAGGCCTTCGCCAGAGAAACCTCCCCCGCCATTTCCGTCATGCGCAGCAGCAGATGAGCGAGCGCCGTGATTGGAGAGCGGGTTTTCTTCAAGGTTTCCCGCCACTGCCGGTTGACCTCGGGGAGGGTGCCCATCGCCTCGTGGAACGCGGCATCGAGATGAGCCATGCCCATTTTTCCCGTCGCCCCGAGAAATCCTTCGCGGGAGATTCCTTTGGCGAGCAGAGCGCCCGCGGTAATCAACGTAAAAGCGCGCAAATTCATCATGATGCCGGCGGCGAGACCCGCCCGTGAGACCGGAATGCCCATCCAGTGAGTCGGATTGTCGCCGAGGAACATCCCCGCAAGGAGTGTAATCGAGATGCTGAAAATCCAGAACTTAGGCCGCCCGATCCGGCGCAATACGGCGGAATCCACGGTCAGTACCCAAACCAACGCGCCGACAAACCCGACGATAACCGCCGGATGGCGACCGGTCAGCACCAGGGCTCCAGCGGCGAGCGCAACAGCCACGCGAGTCATCCGTTTCGGCTCAGGCACGGTAGCCCTCCTGCCGCAGACGGAGAGCCTCGCGGCCGACGCGCCACCCCAAATAGCCCCCGATAATTCCCACGGCGCCGACGATCAGCAGGTAAACCACGACCGCCATCCATCCCTGTCCGCGGCTGAGGCCGAGTACCTGCTCCGCGCGTTCCAGCAGCCGGGTGTACAACTCCCAGAGGTCCGCGCCGAAGGAGATCAGTTTGACCACGAACGCCTGCACCTGAGTGGAAATCGTGGCAATGAACCCACCGAGCAGACCTGCGGCGAGCGGGTGGCGAAGGATCGTTAAAAGAAACGCCACCAGCGCGCCCTGCCAGACGATAGCGATCATCGGCCCGAGCATCAGCCCCTGTGGGGACAGAGCACGAATCGCCGCGCAGACGAGAGCAGTCCGCAGCGGAAATCCCCGACTGGGGAGCAACATTGACCCCGCGATCAACAGCGCAACCCCCGTTGCCGAGAGAAACACGCCCGCCAGCGGAACCCGCGTTGCGTGCAGGAACGTTCCGACCGTCACCTCCACCGCGCCCCACAAGGCTCCGAAAACCGCCGCTTCCCTCCATGCGCGAGGCAGATTCCAGCTCTTCGAAGAATCCTGAACTCGTTTCGAAGCGGAGTCAGCGGTCATCTTTCACCCTAGCCCGTGATCTGACAGAAAGCGGTTTCGGCCATGACGAAGAAGCTATCGCCGATGGATTGGCGTTGCAAGGCAACTCTCATGCGGCGTGGATGGAAACCAGATTCAATTGTTGCGTTCCGGAAGTCGCCTTCAGCATCCGGTTTCTTGTTCGACCTGCGATGAGTATTCGTTTGCCCGCGTACTGCGCCAGAAAAAGGGCTGCGGAGTTCCGCAGCCCTTGATTGCCACCGTTGCGAAGGATTACGCGACCGACTCCTCGCGCAGCTCCTTCGCCGCCGCGACCATGTTCGCGAGGCTCGCCTTCGTTTCCACCCACCCGCGCGTCTTCAGGCCGCAGTCCGGGTTAACCCACAGGCGATCCCTGGGAACGTGCTTCATTGCCGCTCGCAGCAGACCGACCATCTCCTCCTTCGAGGGGACGCGCGGGCTGTGGATATCCCAGACACCCGGTCCGATGTCGTTGGGATAGACAAAGTCCTCGAAACTGTCGAGCAGCTCCATCTTGGAGCGGCTCGCCTCGATGCTGATCACATCAGCATCCATCGCCGCGATCGAATCCATCATGTCGTTGAATTCACTGTAACACATGTGCGTGTGGACCTGGGTCTCATCCCGTACGCCGCTGGAGGCGACACGGAAACAGTGGACGGCCCATTCAAGGTATTCCGGCCAGTCCGTGCGGCGGAGCGGAAGCCCTTCGCGCATTGCAGGCTCATCGATTTGAATGATGTCGATTCCCGCTTTCTCCAGGTCCGCAACCTCGTCACGGATGGCGAGCGCGATCTGTTCGCAGGTGACGCGCCTCGGTTGGTCATCGCGCACGAAGGACCACTGCAGCATCGTCACCGGGCCGGTCAACATCCCCTTCAACGGACGCTTTGTATGCTCCTTCGCGAACCGGGACCAACGAACCGTCATCGGCCCTTTGCGCAACACATCACCGAAAATGATTGGCGGTTTCACTCCGCGGCTGCCGTAAGATTGCACCCAGCCGTTCCGAGTGAATACGTACCCCTCGAGCTGTTCACCGAAATACTCGACCATGTCGTTGCGTTCGAATTCACCGTGGACGAGAACGTCCACGCCCATCTCCTCCTGCAACTTCAAGGTCTCGAGGATCTCCTTTTCGAGCTCCTGCTCGTACTGCTGCCGGGTGAGCTCGCCTTTCTTCAGTCGAGCGCGTAGCTGGCGCACATGTCTTGTCTGGGGGAAACTACCGATCGTCGTCGTCGGAAGAACCGGCAGGTGCAGTTTTTCGCGCTGCACCCCGATCCTCTTTTCATACGGACTCTTTCGCCGCGTCATCTCTCCGTTTACGGATTTGAGGCGTCGTTGTACCGCATCATTTGTGACCAGCGAACTGGCACGCCTGCGCTGGATCGCCTCGCGCGCGGAGGCAAAGAACTCGGCAACCGCCCGCTCGCCGTCGTTCGCCGCGTGGGTAAGCGCTGAAATCTCCTGCAATTTTTGAACTCCGAAGGCCAGCCATTCCCGAATCCTCGGATCGATCTTGGTTTCCTCTTCAAGGTCGATCGGGCTGTGCAGCAGCGAGCAGGAGGGGGCGATCTCAACTCGTTGGCTGCCCAGCGCATCGATCGCCTTGTGCACGAGCTCGAATGCGCGATCGAGATCCGTGCGCCAGACATTCCGCCCGTTGACGACTCCCACGGACAATACCTGGTCGTCGGCGATTGCGTTGAGTGCGGCGTCAAGCTGATCCGGAGCGCGAACGAGATCGAGGTGCAACCCCTCGCCAAGGCTCAGCGCGAGCGCCAGGTTATGTTCAACAGTACCGAAATAGGTGTTGGCGAGCATCTTCGGCCGTTTTTCCATTTTTCTCAAGAAAGCATAGGCGGCTCGGAAGATTTTCTCACCCGCACCGTCCAGGTCGAGAGCGAGCACCGGTTCGTCCATCTGCACCCAACCAATCCCTTGATCCGCAAATCGTCCGAGAACCTCGCCGTACACTTTGACCAGGGGCTCGACCAGATCCTTCAGTTCCACCCCCTGCTCCGTCACCTTCCCCAGAAGCAGGAAGGAAGCGGGCCCGAGGAGCACGGGCCGCGGTTCGGCGACTCCCGCTTTTCGGGCTTTCTCGATTGCTTCGAACGGGCGTTCGCTGGCCAACCGGAATTCCATTCCCCGCTCGAATTCCGGGACGATGTAGTGGTAATTGGTGTCAAACCACTTGGTCATCTCCATCGCGGTGACGTCAACCTCGCCGTCCTGTCGGCCACGAGCCATCGCGAAATACGTGTCCACATCCACCGGTTCGGAGGGGTGATGGCGATAGCGCCGCGGGACGGCTCCAACGAGTGCGATGGAGTCGAGCACGTGGTCGTACCAGGCAAAATCTCCCACCGGGATCACATCAATCCCGGCGTCGATTTGCAGCCGCCAGTGCCGCTGCATCAGTTCATCCGCAGTGTCGTGAAGCTCCTGTGAACCGGTTTTCCCGGACCAGTAGCCCTCGCACGCTTTCTTCCATTCACGCCGGATACCGAAGCGGGGAAACCCCAGGTTGGTCGAACGGGCCATCCGTTTTCCTTTCCACTGCTGAACATCCAAGGCAAGCAATATAGAAACAGATCGGGAATCGAACCAGACGGGAATGGGATGCCGGCGGGCTGCGGGTGACCGGCCACAAGTGGGTTGCTGCTACGCCGTACCCCTGGCAAGCAACCGTTCCCGAGCCCCAAGCATCATCGCGAGCACGCCTGCGAGCATCAGGATGTTCTCCGCATCCATCATGTAGCATTGGCCGAAAGAGGCGAGCACGAACCCAAGGTCCGAGAACACGCCCCCGAGATAGATGTCGCGGTCGAACCCTCCTGCCGGGTGCCCACGCAAATCACGGAACGCGACGAGAAGCAGGACGGCTTGGATTGCCGCAACCGCGAGCACCCCCATCGCTCCGGTCGTCGCCCATAGCTGCATCGGATCGGAGTGGGCGTGTGCGAAAGAACGGCCGCCTTGCGACGTGGGGTCTTCAATGTATTCACCCAGACGGTCTCGCCAGTGACCCGGACCCACGCCAAGCAGCGGATGGTCCGAACCCATCTGCAGCGCAGCGTCCCAAAGGACAACGCGCTGCCCGACGCTGACCCCCTTCACCTCGACCATCATTCCCACGGCTTGTCGCAAGGCGGGCGAGGCAAACCAGGCGCACACCGCCAGAACAGCCGCTGCGATCACGGTGACAATCGCGGTCCGGCGGCTGCGTGTGACGAGGAAAAGTCCGATCACCCCCACACCGACAAGCAGAGGACCGCGTCGGTAGGTGAGGAAAATCGAGAGGAACATAACGATCGCAGAGATCCACAGCCAGCGCGCCCGTTTCCCGCGAGCGGTCCAGGCAACGGGCACGACGAGTAACAGAGCCGAGAGCTGAACCCCGGCGTAGGTCAACGCCATATCCAGCAAGCCTACGGGAAGAAAAGTTTTGAGGTGGTAGGCGGAAATCGGTTCAAGTTGCTGCCCATACAGGGGATCGAGCCCGGTAAAATGTTGAAAAATACCGTAGCCACCGCTCAGCGCCCCTACAACCGCAATCGTATTGAATGCCTTCGCGCGGAGCTCCGCCGAACGCATCAGGATCACCGCCCCGGCGAATCCGAGCAGAGGCACCCCGTAATGCCGGGCGAGAAACTCAAGTGACGCGACGGGTGCACGGTTGAGCAGAGCCGAGAGTAACAGAACGGCGATGGCGACGCCGAGGGGATAGATTGCGTCGTGGCGCATCGGTCGCTGCGACCATCCCTTGAGCAGAGCCGTTACACCGAGTATAAGTCCTAGAATAGCAGTAAGTTGTGCGAGAAAGACGCCTGTGAACAGACTTACCGCGTAGACAATCGACCACATCCCCGCGACACGCAGGAGGTGCGGGGATGTAGAATATTCGCCATTGAAAGGCTTTTCCTGTTCAATAATCACTGTCGGTATTCTTTGCTCTGGTATTCCAACATTCACTCTCGAGGTGGAAAATAACCCTCTTCACAGGGAACTTACTACGATTTCAGAGAGTTGGACGAGTATTCGGCCGAACGCAACGGGTGGAGAAAGAGTTCATCCTTTCGTTGCAAAAACAGATGTTACATGCGCATCTTCATGCTTTAGAAGGTCTTTCGAAGAAATTCAATCCATTTGGGATAACGAACTTCGTCTGTATAGCGGGGGTTTGTGTGATCCAAGTGTTCACCAAGCGGACACGCACAGTTCTGGTCGGTCTTGTTCTGCTCGCCGGGGCTGCGTTCAGCCAGGCGCAAATGACCGGTACGCCGGCGGGCGGGGAATCTACTCAGGATCTGAAAGCTCTGCTCTCAGAATCAGGGTATTCTCTCTCCGATCTTCAGATGTTGGGTATTGATCTGAGCAATCCGGAAGCAGCTATCGAGCGGGCTCGGAACTTGGGAATTCCCGAGAGCGAAATCCAAAGGTACATCCAGGCCTACCGGCAAAAGGCCGGGCAGCAAATCGGTGCCGCTGACACCACTTCGATTCCTGCCGGAAGTGCTGGAACTGTGCTGACGATGCCTGAAAATGTGTTGTTCGCTCCTACCACCGGGGCGGACACCACCGGTGCCGCGGGAGCGTTAGCCGCAACTCCTGTCGACACCGCCGCCCTCGCCGAGTTGACTGCGCCTTCGGGAAGATTTAAAGGTTTGAAGTACTTCGGGTACTCGTTGTTTCGCACGAGTGTCGGCCAATTCGCCGCGATGAAGACGGGGCCGGCCGACCCAGGCTACGTCGTCGGCGCGGGCGATGTCCTCCGGCTCTACCTCTGGGGCGACGTGGAATTCCAATATGAACTGCCGATTGACAACAACGGGAATATCTACATCCCGCACGTCGGCCAGTTCTTCGCATCGGGGACGACTCTGAGTGACCTCAGTGACAAACTCAAGCTGTTCCTTTCGCGCCAGTACTCGGGTCTGAAGTCATCCCCTCCCACAACCTTCTTGGATATAAATCTCGCATTCGTCAAGGGCACGGAGGTGTACCTGATGGGCGACGCGACGCGTCCCGGGAGCTACACGCTCCCCGGATTCGCAACGGCGTTCAACCTGATGTACACGGCGGGCGGCCCGAAAACGAGCGGCAGCTTGAGGGAGCTGAGGATCATTCGAGAAGGGAAAATAGCGGCGAAGGTCGATCTGTACGATTACCTGGCGCGTGGCCGGCCGACTTCGGATCAACGGTTGCGGAATGGCGACATCCTGTTCGTGCCGCCCCGGCTGAACAGTGTCGGACTTGAAGGAGAGGTCAAGCATCCCGCGCTCTACGAAACGCTGCCCGGCGAAACCGTGCAGGATCTACTCGAGATCGCGGGTGGCGTGACGCCCAGCGCCTATTCATTCCGCCTGCAGATTGACCGCATCATCCCTCTCGAGCGGCGCAAACCCGATCAACCGGACCGGGAGGTCCTGGATTTCAACCTAGTCGACGTGCTCAAGGGAAAGAAGAAAGTGCCGCTTCAGGATGGCGACCTGGTGAGGGTGTTCCGTTATACGGATGAGTTGAAGGACTATGTGGATGTCACGGGCGGCGGCATCACTCACCCTGGACGCTATCAGCTGACCGATATCAAAACCGTGGCTGACTTGATCAAAGCCGCGGAGGGACTTACGGACGACGCGTACCCGTACAAGGCGGATCTTGTGCGAACGCGCAAGGATCTCTCCCGGATGATGATCACGCTCGATTTAAGCAAGGCAATAAAAGGAGATCCCACAGACAATCTGACCCTGGAGCCGCGAGATAGCTTGCGCGTCTACGGTAGACTTGAGTGGGAACAGCTGCCGAAGGTGAGCCTCCGCGGGTTCGTGCGTGATCCGGGCGAGTATCTCCTCCCCGACAGCATGACCGTCTATGATCTGCTGTTTGAGCACGCAGGACTCCAGGACAGCTTGCGCTGGAAACAAACCTTCCTCGACCGCGGGGACATCTACCGGTTGAACGATGACGGCCTGACCCGATCGAGAATCACTTTCAGCGTACTTGATCTCTGGAATCATGTACCGGCAAGCAACATTCTGCTTCAGAACAACGATATCATCGTCCTCTACGAACAAACCCTGACGAAGTTGTTCAAACGCGAAGTGTCCCTCTCTGGAGCGGTTCGCAAACCGGGCGACTATGAGCTCGCGGACAATATGACGCTCGCGGATCTGATCGTTCTCGGCGGCGGATTCACCGAAGACGCATGGATTCTTCAGGCGGAAGTCAGCCGTGTTGATCTCGCCGGAATGCCCGGAGGAACACTCGCACAAATCATTACGGTGCCCATGGTGGACTGGAATTCAGAGAAGAACGATCCTGAGGCCTACCTGCAGGCCCTGGCGAGCGGGAAGACGAATGCCTCTGAATTCCTGTTGCAGTCCTATGACCAGGTGAGAATTCGCAAGAATCCGAACTACAAGATGCCGGAGAATGTGGAAATCCGGGGAGAAGTCTATTTCCCGGGCACTTACACCCTTCGGCACGAGAACGAAAGCCTCTCCGAGTTGATCCAGCGGGCCGGCGGTCTTCGCCCCACAGCACATCCCGCAGGCGGAAAACTGCTTCGCAACGATCGACGTCTGTTCCTTGACTTCAAGAGACTCCTGGTTGACAAGAACAAACGTGAAGACGTTGTTCTGCATCCCGGCGATCAGATCATCATCCCCAAGAAACCCGATGCCATTACGGTTATCGGGGAGGTGATCAACCCCGGGATCTACAAATTCATCGAGGGCAAGCGCGCGAAAGACTATCTCAACGAATCAGGGGGCAAAACCCGTAACGGGGATCGTGTCTTCCTCACCCAACCCTCCGGGCGCACCTACGAGATCGGCTGGCTGCATAATCCAAAAGTCGATGACGGCGGCATCCTGCGGGTAACCCCGAAAGAAGCAAAAGAGACGACTCCGATCGACTGGTCGAGTGTTATCAAAGACGGGATGGCGCTTACCGCAAGTGCGCTCACTATCCTCGTGCTCGCGACGCGGTTGCCGTAGTAATGTGAGCAAACCGGAGCGGGAGAATCAGTCGCAGGCGGCAAAATTTCCTGTCGCCTGCGACCTTTATTCCCGAGACTAACGAAGAAGAATAATCCTTCGAACCGAGCTCTCGCCGTTCTCTGTACTTACCCGGATCAAATACATGCCCGAAGCGGTTTCCGGCTGCCAGGACACTTTCGAAAATCCGGCTCCCCACTCCCCCAGGTCACGCCGCTCGACCTGCCTCCCGAGGAGATCGAAGACCTCGAGGGTCAGATGCGAGGCAAGCGGCAGCGCCAGTTCGAGGGTGATCATTCGATTAAACGGGTTCGGCCACACTGAGGCCACAGAAAACCGCGCCGGGAGGGCTGGCGATTCTCTTTCCTGTGGGACCGCTTCGATCCTAAGCGTCAGCTCTCGCGGATCGACTCCGCTCCGCCAGTGAAGCAGGGGAATGTCCGCCAGATCCTGTTCCGTTCCATTGTACAGCAGACTGGCATTCATGTTGTCGGGAAGCGCTTCAAGCAGTTCTCGAAAATCGATGTCGAGCTGATCTTCGTCCCCGGACTGCACTGAGAGGCTCCACGTTTCCGCGTCGCCCGGCAGCAGCGCCGGGCGCAAATCCCTGTACAACCAGGGACCGGTTGCGGGCGCTGTTCCCTGCGCACGGATCAGCAATCGTTGGGACAGTCCGTCGGGATCCTCCGGCGGCGCGGGATAGTCACAAACGGGATCGAAACCCCCGGTTGCGGACGCCATTACACCGAGCTGGGTGAGACGGCTGACGCCTCGATTAGACCGGAGAACGATGGCCGCAACCCAATTGGAATCGTTCTCAACCGACTCACGAAGAGTCGAAATGGAGGAGCCACCGCCATCCGCGGCGTGGGGAGGTTGGACTCGCAACACCGTCGAATCGAGCAGCGTCCCGAGCCAGCAGGCCTGAAATGGCGTCAGAACCGACCCTGAGCCCATGTTCGTGTAGTTCCCGATAATCGGATCGAAACCGTACAACTGGCCGGCCACCCATCCCCCGAGAACGGCATCCGTGAACGCCCGAATATCCCCATCGCGGACAAACTCGAGCGAGTCAATGCGAATTGCTCCCGGAAACGGATTGAGCATCAGGCACCAACCCGGTTCAAGATCCACCTGAACTGTCGAGATCGCGGCTTCGCCCTGGACATCCACAGCGGCCGCCTCATCCAGCGCCAGCCAATACGCCCGCAACGCTTCGAGCGTATCCACCTGAACGTACTGTCCACCGCTCCACGCATACACCCACGCCCCGGCACCGACGTCATCCCCAAGCACCGCCTGTACGCTTGGATCTTCGGGGAGTAACGGGAGTGAGAAAAGGTGCCAGCCGCTCGCAAGGACAACCTGCCGCCGGGAGGGCCGGATGATGAACGCTCCGGTGGAATCGGAGCCCTGCAGACCGGAGGAGTTGAATGCGGTGACGCGGACCCGCGTGTCGATGGAGAAGGTATCCGCTCCGATCCAGGCGAGGGTAGTCCCGCTACTGTCGGTCAAGTCGGCGATCCGGTTCCAGGTGAGTCCGTCGTCGTAGCTGACGTCCACCATACCCGAGTTTACCACGGACGCCGTGCCGCCGTACGACCAGCGGATCGGGAGCGTCGTTACTCCGTCGTACGTGAACACCGTGTCGGCCGGTGGGCCCAGCATCGTGACGTCCGGGCTCGGCTCGGCTCCCTCGAGACGCACATCATCCAAGCACACCGTGCCGGACTGATTTGCATCGAGCAGGATCTCCAGGCGCAGCGCGACAGTGCCGGACGGCGCGGTCAAGCTGACCGAGTAATCGGCGTATGAGGATTGATCCACGCTTGTAGAAGAGCCGTAGGCAGTGATCAACGTGTTTGACGCGTTGAGCGCCGTCAACCTCAGCGAAGCCGATACTCCAGGCGAGTTGTCAAGGATCTGGCAGGAAAAGGTGTAGTGATTTCCGGGTGTGACTTCCGTGATCTCCTGGAAAAGCGCGGCGGAAACAAACGATCCCAGATCAGCCTGCGCCGCCATGCTGCCTTCTGCGACTTTCGCTCCGGTCAGGATGGGTCGAACCACAATGTCCGATCCATACACCGCATTCGAAGTCACCCAGTCATCGGGAGGGCCGGTAACCAACCCGAAGATATTCCACTCTTCGAAGCCGCGGTTTTGCAGCAAGAGTGGGCGAACGGTCAGCCCCTCCACCGAGTCCTGCTGCGCGACGCCGTCCGAAACAGTGGACACCACCTTCAGCCAGGCGTCATTGGTGAACAGATCGTCCGGAACTGTCCAGTCCGTTTGACTCAAGGTGTCCGCGGTTGTGGCGATCGTGTCCCACGACGCACCCTGGTCGGAACTCGCCTGGATTACCGCGCCCGTGACGTTGGACGTTCCCCCGAGCCAGACCCAGTCAACCGTGACGGAATCTCCCCCGTTGAGAATCGAATTTGACGCCGGAGAAACAAGCTGCAGACCGGTCAAGTCGGAGACAGGATCGAGCACCGTGAAATCCACCGATGACGCCGCCTGTTGGCCGAGCGAATCCGTCACCACGACCTGCATCCTCGCTTCGCTGACCCCGCTGTCCGGCGTCGTCCACTGGACTGCGGTGATCAGGGAGTCCGCATCGGCGAGAGGGGTGAAATGGACTCCTCCGTCGAGACTGAGGTCAAGCTGCGTGCGCTGGATCGAAACCGTGCTCGCCACCGACCAGCTAAGCTCCACGGAATCACTCGGCGACAGTTCCTCGTTCGGAGAGGGGTTAAGCACCGTCACTTTCGGAGACCCGGGGCTTCCGATGTACAACGTGAAATAATGCTTTGTCAGCCCTGCTGCGGGCCATTGCAGAGTCCCCGACGTCCGCAAATCATAAAACTGCACACCGTTCCACAAATACACCGGCAGGCTGCCGTCCAAACCGCTGCCGATCTGAGCGGAAAAAGAAACATTGCCGGTTTCGAGCGTGGTTGAGATGAAGAACGTCCACATCGCCGCGCTGTCCAGCGGGATCGCAACCGGCGCACGCCAATCAGTGCGAAACTCGGTGAAGGATTCCGGCGCGCCCTCCATCGGCAGGAAGGCCAAACGGAGATAATCACCGACCGGCGCCGGAGGTTCAGGAGCGTCGAGACCGGCGTCATACGCATCCGTAGCCGAGGCGTCAAATCCAGCGTAATTCTCTGAGTCGCTTAGACTTCCAATAGCGACTTCGAGTGTGACGCAGTTTGTGCTCTGTGCATAGAGATTGGACGTGAAGGAGATCATCCCGAGGACAAACAGGAGGCTGATCGTGCGCAAACCCTTTCGGTACATAGCACACAGCCCGGCTGGTGATAACTGGTGATATATAGCGACATTTGAAGCCTAAATAAACGAAAAAGTGTGGAATGACGTACCTATCGTCCATCCTGCTCAGAGAG
>Ga0315555_1001150_pt1 | contig 19066 bp, 15 predicted proteins | sample SalMarSW160380MG_FD_202113 | JGI IMG/M metagenome (GOLD analysis project Ga0315555, IMG submission 202113) | Salt marsh sediment microbial communities from the Plum Island Ecosystem LTER, Massachusetts, United States - Salt Marsh Sediment SW1603-80 ... | reverse complement strand
ATTACCAGTAATGTTTTTTTACCCGGTCTTAGAGAAAAATAATTAATGGCTTCTCCATATTTCCCTCGCGTAAGGTTTTCTCTCAAGGGAATACCTGTCACAACTTTTTTCTTTCCCCCGAGAGAGGAAAAAACTCCCCGGTAAGGTAAAAACACTTCCCTTGAAAAACGAGAGAGCAAATCAACAGCTTTCCCCGGCTTTGAGTCAAGAACAAGAGTGAAAATGGGAACTCTTAACATAGCTCCAGCCAACCCAACAGGTAACGAAGCGTACGATCCCGTGTGAAATATTGCGCATGTTCGCATGCGCAATATTAACCATATCGAAATAAAAAACCCGGGAATAAAACGTAAAATAAAAATAATTTTCCCTAATATATTCTTATTTACCCAACCTACTGTTGGAAGGAGAAACATATCTTTCATATCAACAAAATCTTTCTCAAGCCCAGAACTGCTTCCGATATATATCACTTTGTACCCTCTTTTCTCTATTTCGCGAGCGACTGCGAGAGCCGGATAGATGTGGCCTCCTGTTCCCCCACCTGATATTATTATACTTTTTTTCGATCGAGACAATAACACCTCCTGCCATATATGCCATTATTAAAGCGGTACCACCACTGGATATAAAAGGTAATGGTATACCGGTAACCGGAACAATCCCCAGGGATACATAAATATGAATCAGAGCATAAACGCCTATAAATGAAACAAGACCCAACCCCAACAAAGAAGAATATTCATCCGTTGCTCTCAAACTTGACCTTATGGCGCTTATAAAATAGATAATAAACAAAACAACTATAACAAGACATCCCGTAAACCCCAACTCTTCACCAATTATCGAGAATATGAAATCCGAATCGGGTAAAGGGATATAAAAAAATTTCTCCATTCCACTACCCAGACCCAAACCCGAAAAACCACCCTGGGAAATAGCCTGAACAGTAACTATTACAGATTCACTATTCATATGATTGGTTATTCTACTTATCGCATATCCCTCACGCGTTACAAATAACACTCCTATAAGCAACATCACGGTAAAGAAAGCTGCTACTTTTCCATCATTAGTACCATTCAAAAATAACATAATCGTACCAATAACTAAAGTAAGAAAAGCCATCGAATAATCTGGCTGAATAACAATTAAACCCATAATAACGGAAATTACAAGAATAGATATTCCAAAATCTCTTTTTTTTGCAAAAAAAACAATAATAGCAAACTGGGCAAAGATAGAAGGTTGAAAGGAAAATCTTGCATTAAACACCCGAATCGCCAACCATCTTCTCGCCCCATTAATTTCCAACCCATAAAAATATGTTAGTATAAGTAAAACGGCTGCAAGTCCAATAAAAAACAAATTGAATTGTTCCCAGAATTTTAACTTTATTTTCGAAGTAAGAAAAAATACGCTAACCCCAAAAACAAATATAATCAACTGTTTAATAAAAGGAATCGGAACCATACTTTTATAAATAGAGATACCTGAACTTGCGGAAAAGACCATAACGAGTCCGAAACCACCAAGCAATAACGGAATCACCTCTATCAATCCTATTTTTATTCCTTTCCATTTATACATACATTTCTCTCACTATTTTTTTAAAGACATCTCCCCTTTCGCTAAAGTCTCTGTACCAATCAAAACTTGAAGCACCCGGAGATAGAATTATTCTATCGTATTTCAAATTTAAAGCTTTCTTTACGGCATCTTCCATTGAAAAAGCAAATACAAAATCTGTGAAGCCTATATTTTTTAAACTATCAGCAATTAATTCGCTCGATTCCCCAATAAGAACAGCGAACTTAGTTAACCTTTTTACCGCATTAACAATAGGACTAATATCCTCAACTTTCGTCCGCCCGCCCACAATAACACATGAATCAGGAAAACATTCAAGAGATTTAACGAAAGCAACAGGATTGGTACACATTGAGTTATTAATAATCCATAAATCTTCCCGCCTCAAAACTGTCTCCATCCTGTGCTGGACCCCTTTAAACGATTTAATCCGCTCTCGAATATGCTCCCATTCTAATCCGACAATATTACCGATAAGCGCAGCAATCATTCCATCTTCAACAAATGCGCTTCCCGGCATAAACAGATCATCCTTACTGAAAATGAGTTTATCATCTTTATCTTTTACAAACGCCGAACCGTTAAAATAAATATCGCTTTTCTCTCTAAGCGAAAAATATAAACTCTTTGAAGGTAAATTAAGAGAAGCCAATTTAGGATCATCTCTATTCAGTATAGAATAATCTTCAGAATTTTGATTCTTAAAAATATTTAATTTCGCGTTTAAATATTCTTTAAAATTGGCATGCCTGTCCAGATGATCAGGAGAAACATTAACTATCGCAGAGATCCAGGGATGAAACATTTTAATTCTCTCCAATTGATAGGAAGAAACTTCTATAACGGTTATAGAGCCATTTCCACTCTCACCGACAAGACTACTCAAAGGTGTTCCCGGATATATGTTTCCTCCAAGAAGGACTTTGTCATTAAGTGAACCTTTTAGTATATGATGCGTCATAGCAGCCGTTGTGGTTTTACCATTAGTACCCGTGATTGCCACGATTTTTCCTTTTATATATCTTGAAGCAAACTCTATCTCACCTATAACAGGCACTCCCTTTTCTCTGGCTTTCAAAAGTAGAGGGATATTCAAGGGTACCCCAGGAGAAACGATCAATAAATCCATTTCAAGCAATTTCTCGGTATGCCCGCCTGACTCATTCGGATATGGGATAGAAGAACTGCCTTGAGTCAAATCACTCACAAAAGGCGTTTCTCCGATACTCTCAATCAATTTCGAAACTGCCTGTCCACTTCTCCCATAACCAATAACACCAATCATTTTTGCACCTCTATCTTATTTTTAACGTACTGAGTCCAAGTAAAGCAAACATAATACCCCAAATCCAGAATCGAATTACCACCTTTGATTCTTGCCAACCCTTAAGCTGAAAATGATGATGAATAGGAGCCATCTTAAAAATTCGCCTACCAGTCAATTTAAACGAGGCAACCTGAAGAATGACTGATACTGTTTCTATAACAAAAACACCTCCAATCACGAACAATAAAAATTCATGTTTCAGAAGAATCGCCATCAACCCCAATATTCCACCAATGGCTAACGAACCCGTATCACCCATAAAAATCTCCGCCGGATGCGAATTAAACCATAAAAATCCAATAGCAGAACCAATAAACGCAGCACAGAATACTGTTATTTCTCCACTTCCTGGAATATAAAGTAGATTAAGATATTCCGCAAATTTTACATTACCCGTAACATAAGCAATAAAAGCAAAAGCTACAGTTATAATACCGGAGAGCCCAATTGCAAGCCCATCCATCCCGTCTGTTATATTAACTGCATTAGTTGTTCCTATTATTACAAAAATAATGAAAGGTATATAAAAATAACCAAGATCAATAAAAACGTTTTTAAAGAAAGGTGCTATTGTCAATGTTTCATAACCGCTTTTAAGAGGAAAAAAAACAAACATAAGACCTATAAAAACGGCAGGAATAACCTGTATTACTATTTTGCTCAAAACACTAAAACCATCACCTCTTTTACCCTTGATATAATCATCGAAAACCCCAAAAATACCCATCCATATGGTAATACCTATAAGATAGATAATAAAAGGATTTTTTATATCCGTCCAGAGCAAAACAGAAATAAGAAGAGAAACTATAATTAAAAGTCCACCCATAGTAGGAGTCCCACTTTTTTCATTATGAGTATCCTTTATCCATTTAGAAATAGATTCCGTTATTTCTTTACTTTTAAGAAAAGCAATAAATTTTCTTCCGAACAATAATGAAATCAAAAGTGAAGTAATTGCAGCGTAAGCGGAGCGAAATGTTATATATCGCAAAAGATTAAAAACAATAAAATCTTCCCTTAGAGGGTAGAGTAAGTAAAACAATGCTCCTCCTTCTTTAATTGTTCAACCAGGGTTTCAAGTTTTAACGCCCTAGAAGATTTAAACAATATTGTATCTCCCTTACTAAGTATTCTCTGAAGTATAACAAGGGCTTCTTCCTTATTAGAAGCAAGGATACCGCCAGGGAAACCTTCAACAAAACCTTTAGCCTCGGCACCAATGGCGATCAGGTCATGAACTCTAAACCTAAGCTTTTCTCCCGTCTCTTTATGAATGGAAAAACTGCCTTCCCCTAATTCCAACATCGGACCAAGGACAACCACTTTTCTGCCCGGCATAAGAGAAAGAAAAGAAACAGCATTCAAGAGAGAATCCGGATTACTATTATAAGTATCGTCTATAATATTAAACTTCTCCGTTCTTTTAATTTCCATCCTATGAGGTGCCCTTTCTACACTCTTAAGTCCTTCTTGAATATTCCCGGGTGAAATCCCATAATAAAGAGCAACAGAAACAGCCAACATGGCACATCTCAATATACCCAGAGTAGGCAATTTGATCCAAAAATCCATTTCCTTGGTAGAAAAAATAGTACCATCAATAGATTCCTGTAAAATATTAAAAGTAATATCATTACCTTCCAAGAACCCCACTTTGATAATTTTGCTTTTATTGATATTACCTAGAAGAGGGTCATCTCCATTAACGAATAAAGGTCCTTTAAGCCCTGTCATAATATCAATTTTTTCCTTCAAAACTCCCTTTTTATCTTTGAAAGCTACCAGGTGAGCCGAACCAATTCCCGTAATTAAACCAATATCAGGCTCTACAATTTCCGATAGCCTCTTTATCTCACCAAATTGATTCGTACCTAATTCTAAAACCGCGATTCTTTCATTTTCTAATCTAAATATATTTAAAGGCACCCCAATAAGATTATTATAATTTTTAAAACTTACCAATGTAGAATAATTTCTACTAAAAATCGAACCTATAAATTCCTTTGTAATGGTTTTTCCGTATGACCCGGTAACTGCTATCGCGAAAATATTAGTTTCTTTTCTATAATAAGATGCCAAATCCCCTAAACTTCTAAGAGTATCTTCAACCAGAATAAATTCCCCTCTTTTTACTTCTTTCGCGACAACAGCCGGAAGCTTTGATTTACGGGCAGCATCGAGGGCAAAATCATATCCGTTAAAATTTTCTCCTTCCAGAGCAAAGAAAAGCTCGCTCTTTTTAATGGTTCTCGAATCCACGGATACACCGCTTAAAGTCCTACCATCTAACCCATTCTTTCCGAAGTATTTACCGTTCAATACCTCAACAGCTTTTTTAAGTTCTATTTCTCTCATAATTATAAAACTCCATTATACATTTTTTATCAGAAAAAGGAATTTTCTTGCCTTTTATCGCCTGATAATCTTCGTGTCCCTTTCCGGCAACAAGCACAAAATCTCCTTCTTCCGCAATAGACAGAGCTTTAAAAATTGCTTCTTTTCTATCTTTTAATCTAATGGCTTTTTTGGGTTCAATCCCTTCGAATATATTATCGATTATATCATCCGGATCCTCATCTCTGGGATTATCCGATGTAACAATCGTCACATCGGAAAGTGCCGAAACAACAGCACCCATCAACCCTCTCTTCCCTTTATCTCTATGTCCTCCCGCTCCAAAAACGGTTATTATCCTCAACGGATTATATTCTTTAAGCGAAGATATAACAGAAGACAAAGCGTCAGGAGTATGGGCGTAATCGACAAAAACCGAAACTCCTTCAGGCGATTTGACCCTTTCCAGTCTACCGGGAGGAATGGGCGCCGCTACTATACGCTTTTTAATCTCGGAATCGCTTAAGTTTTCCATTATCCCTACAACTACCGCTGCAAGAACATTCCAGGTATTAAAACTTCCAACAAGCGGGCTAAAAACTTCAAGTGTTCTTCCCAATCCTTCTATTTTCAAATTAAACCCTTTTCCCGAATTCTGCAGTAGTTGCCCTATAACATTGCCTCTTTTGAATCCGAAAGTCACAACTTTCGAATTCGAATTTTTAATGAAATATGGAGCATTTGGGTCGTCAGCATTTATTAAGGCTATTTTGTCCTCTCCCAAACCTTGAAAAAATTTCGCTTTAGCTGAGCGATAATTTTCAAAATTCTTATGGTAATCTAAATGGTCTCTGGTAATATTCATAAATATAGCGTAATCAAAATCGATATCCGAAACTCTACTTTGATCAAGACCTATAGAAGAGACCTCAAGAATAGCCGTCTCAACGCCCATTTTATAAGCCCCGGCAATTTCTCTATGCAATAGAAGTGCCGAGGGAGTAGTATTTACAACTTTTACATTACTACTTATGCCCATATACTTCACTGTGCTAAAACAAACAGAATTCGGGAAAAGAGCAGAAAGGAGGTAAGAGGTTGTAGTCTTGCCATTTGTTCCTGTAACACCTATAATTTTTAACTTCTGCGAAGGATTTCCATAATAATTGGAAGCAATTCTAGAAAAAGCCTTCCTTGCATTTGGAACAAGAATATACGGAATATCCTGGGATATTTCCCTTTCCAGCAAAATAACACAAGCCCCATTATTTAGAGCTTCCTCATAGAAATCATGCCCATCAAAGTCCTCTCCTTTGAGAGCAGCAAAAAGAAAACCACTTTCAACTTTCCGTGAATCATCAGTGATACCGGCAATTTCATTTGCTTTATCCGTTCTTTTTGTAACTTCAACACCTTTTAGTAATTCATCAATTTTCATAATTACAAAAACCTTTGCCTATAATTTCTATGCGTTATAATTCTACTTACTATTTTTTTAAAAGCGGGACAAGCAGTTTCAGAAGCATAATAAGGCCACCCAATATTATCGACAAAAACACCTAAAACAAAATCCGGCTCCGGATAAGGAAAAACACCTACAAAAGAAGAAACATATTTGCTTTTTACATAACTACCATCCTCAACCTTCCATGCGGTTCCGGTCTTTCCCGCTATAGGAACAAGCGAAGGAGAAGCAGAAATACCTGTACCTTCCTTAGTCGCGCTATGTAGAATATCAAGCAGAATACCACAAGATTTCGGACTGCCAATTCTCCGGATAACTTCTTTTTTACTTTTTCTTACAATTCTACCATTTTTAGCAATACTCTTCATTACCCTTGGCCTTAAGAGAACTCCATCGTTTGCCACAGCCTGATACGCCACCATCATCTGCAGTGGAGTTACAGATACGCCCTGACCAAAAGAAACGGTAGCAAGTCTTATATCCCGACCCTTAGGAAGATGAGGTAACTTCCCCGAATATTCTACCGGTAAATCTATACCACTTTCACAACCAATCCCAAAAAGTCGAGCTGTGTTATAAAATTCCTTCTTCCCAATTTTTTCACCAACAGCAATAAATCCTACATTAGAGGAATATACCAAGGCCTCTCTAAAACTATATGCGGAATGAGGATGCATATCTTTAAACAGCTTACCTCCAAAATCAATCGTTGTAGAATCCACTATTGTATCAGAAATAGAAAAACCCTTATTTATATAAGCAAAAGCAGGGATTAATTTAAAAATAGAACCGGGTTCAAATTCCCAGGAAGTACAAGCATTAAGCCTCCAACCTTTATTGGGGTTGAATTCCGGAAAGTTAACCATTGCGAGAATTTCACCCGTCTTAACAGAAATACAAACACCCATAACCTGATCGGCTCCTGTCGTCTCTTTCAAAATTTCCAATTCTTCATTCATAATTGATTGAAGGTCAAGATCAATTGTAAGGTAAATGTCACATCCTTGTGATGGATCCTTATTCTCATTTTCGGAACGTTTAAGAAGAGTTATACCTGAATACCTTGGCACTTCCAAGAAGTGAGCCCATCCATCTTCCCCTTTAAGAACCGCATCATATTCTCTTTCAACACCCATTATCCCTTCCCTTCTCCAATCAAGAGAACCCAAAAGAGTTCTCCCTAAAGGACCGGAGGGATAAAACCTATACCACTCTTTGACCGCATATACCCCCGGAATATTTATTTCATTCACAACCGAATCGGAAATTCCACGGGCTATTCTTATAAATTCAGCATTGTCCCCAAGGAGCCTAAGGAGTCTTTCTTCGCTCCCCAAAGAACAATCAGAAAGCCTTTTAGCAATCTCTTTAGGATTTTCAATCAAACTTTTCCTCGCATAAAGAGTAAACATTTTTAAATCCGTAGCAAGAATTCTTCCCTTCCTATCCAGTATTTTTCCTCTTCGAGATTCTATCGGAAGCAAACGTAACTGTTTTTCCTGTGTCTGCTTGCTCATTTCTTCAGATCTTATTACCTGAAGATAAAAAAGCCTCCCAAACACCAAGAACCAGAGCGACAAAAATAGAAGAACCAACGCTCTGGCTTTTCCTTTAAACAATTTACGCTCCATTTTTTCCACCCGTAATATCAAAATCTTCTATTTTAAAAATTTCCCCTTTTTTAGGATATCTCATTTTTAACAATCTTCGAGCTCTTTCTTCTATAAAACCCGATCTTGACTCTCTTCGCCACTTAGAGTCAAGTATCATAACGTTTCTCTCTAGATTCTGAACCTCCCTTGTTAAATTTGAAATTTTTATATTAAGCGCATTGACCATATTTTTTTTCCAAACGTGTAAAATAAAAGGCGAAATAAAGACCAGAATTAAAAATAATACCTTTATCGTCCTCACTTTTCAAAAACCCTTAAATGTGCACTTCTGCACCTGGGATTTCGCTGGAACTCATCCTTGGTCGGTTCAACCGGTTTTTTAAGAAGCGGCTTCAAACCTTCCTCCCTCGCTTTTTTACATACTAATTTCTCTTCATCTTTATGATAAGTAATAACAACCAACCTGCCTTTTTCCTTCAAAATTTTCGAAGCAGCTATAATACCACCCTCAATATTTCGAAGCTCATCATTAACCGCTATTCGGAAAGCCTGAAAAACCCTACCAAGATGCTTATGCGCTTTGCTTCTCGGAACAGTTTTTCTAACCAAAAGAGCAAGTTCTCCTGTAGTCTTAGGGTTTTTCCTTTTTATCTTTTTTCCAATTATTCTCGAAGCTCTTTCTCCACCATAACGATAAAGAATATCCGCAATTTTCTCCTCGCTGTACTCTTCTACTATATCCGCTGCACTCATACCTTTTTCTCCAAACCTCATATCAAGAGGCCCCTCTTCTCTATAAGAAAAACCTCTTTTGGGATCATTTAACTGATAAGAAGATAGACCGAAATCAAAAAGAATTCCGTTAACTCCATTATCGAAAAATTGCCCCATATCTTTATAATTACCAAGGATAAATAATGATCTTTCTCCAAATCTAGATAACCTTTTACTGGAGATTTCAATTTGTCTTCTGTCAAGATCGAACCCAACTACGAAAGCATCGGAATTTTCGAGTATTGCAAGAGCGTGTCCCCCACACCCAAGAGTAGCATCAACATAAACACCCTTTTTATCACATATAAGAAAATCAATAACTTTATCCACCATCACAGGAAGATGAATCGAAACACCTTCCATCATAGCCTCATCACATACCAAGCTTCGAATACAGTTCATTTATATCACTGCACCCCTTAGAATATTTTTCATAAACAGCAGGCGACCATAACTCAATTTTATCAATTGCTCCAAGAAAAAAAACTTCTTCCTCGATTTTAGAGTAATCACGAAGCTCCTTGGGAAGAACAACCCGTCCCTGGGAATCCATAGAAAGGCGTTCAGCCCCATAAGAAAATGCTCTTATGGCTTCTCTTATACTTTTTTGAGAGTAGCTCCTGTTAGAAAGCTCCTTTATAAATTCGTTCCACCTGGAAAGAGGAAAAAGCAAAAGGGAAGTCTCGAAACCCCGGGCTACATAAAACCCACCTTTGTCTTCTTTTGTCAAAACCGAACGGAATTTCGCAGGAATAAAAACTCTTCCTTTATGATCTACTGAGTGTATGTCATTCCCTATAAAATACATTCTTTCCTCCTTCTTCAAATATTCCCCACTTTCCACCACCACTACCCACAATTATAATCAAATTGTCCACTTTGTCAAGGGGTTAAGTGTAAAAAAAGAATCTTTCCCCACGCACCAATATTATTGAGAATTCGAAGTCTATCTCTAAAACTGCCAAGAGGTTTAAATGTTGGGGTAAAGGGGTTGCGAAAGTCAAAAAAAACCTTAAAATTTAGCGTTATGCCTGTTTCCAATGAGGTTATAAGTCAAATCAAAGAAAGGATAGAAATATCTCACCTTATTGGAGATTACCTTCCCTTAAAGAAAGCTGGTAAGAATTACGTTACCAATTGCCCGTTTCATAAAGACGATACACCTTCTTTTCATGTTTCTACGGATTTAAACATATTTCACTGTTTCGGTTGCGGTAAAAGCGGAGATGTTATTACATTCGTAATGGAATTTGAGAAGGTTCCTTTTATAGAAGCAGTTCGGATTTTAGCCGAAAAAGCAGGTATAGAAATCGGTCAGTTTAAAGGCGAAAACCAAATATTGTACTCAATACACAATTTTGCGGTAGACTTCTATCACAGAGAACTGTTGAACTCCTCTAAAGTACTTGATTACTTAAAAAAAAGAGGCCTTAATAAAAACTCAATAGAAGAATTCCAATTGGGTTTTGCACCGTATGGAAGTAATTTTATTGCAAAAGCGAAAAAAGAATTTAAAATCACAGATTTAATTAAAAGTGGTCTTATAAAAAAAAGCAACGGAGGGCTAAAAGATACATTTTTCTTGCGGCTTCTATTTCCTCTGTTTTCTTCCTCGGGAAGAATTATAGGCTTTGGAGGCAGAAGACTGAGTAAAAAAGGACCAAAATATCTCAATTCACCTGATACCCCAATTCATAAGAAAGGAAAGAATCTTTACAGTTTGTGGCATACTAAAAAGGAAATAAGAAAAACAGAAAAAATTATACTTGTAGAAGGATATTTCGATTTCCTATCGCTTTATCAAGCAGGCATAAAGAACGCTGTCGCCTGCCTGGGAACGTCTCTTACTCTGGATCAGGCAGAATTAATTTCACGATATGCAAAAGAGGTAATCCTTTTCTTCGATGAAGATACTGCAGGAAAAATAGCCACGCTCAGATCTTTAGGTATGCTCCTTGGCGAAGGGATTAATGTAAAAATAGGGCAAAGCGGAAAAGAAAAAGACCCCGATGAGATAATATCTAAAGAAGGGAAAAAAGCTTTCGAAAAATTAATAGAAAATTCGAATGATTTTATAGACTGGATGCTGGAAAGAATAAGGAATAAATACAGCCTTTCTTCCCCAACGGAACTTTCTAAAGCTGTTGGCGAAATCAATTCAATGCTCGAGGTAATCAGAGAACCTTCTAAAATAGAAATATACAAAGAATTTATCGCAAAAAAACTTGCAATCAGAAAAGAATTATTAGATCAAAACAAAGTACAAAAATCGATTATTCTTCCTCAAAAGAAAACAACTATTGAAGAAAGAGAGGAATATGAATTATCACTAATATATGCTATTTTAGAAAATCCTAAAGAAAAAGATATCATTTTCTCTATAATAGATGAAAGCCAGATCAAGAATCCCCATCTAAAAAAATATTTCAGATTGATAAAAGAAGGCGCGGATATAAAAATGAAAGATATAACAGAATCACTTCCTCAATCTTTTGTAAATTATTTAATTAAAAAGAGTGAAGAACCAATGAACTCTCCAATTACCTGTGCGAAAAACTTAAAAAGATACCATTTGGGAAAACTGATAGAAGAAAAATTAATTGAACTGCAAAAAATTAATACCGATAAGGGAAAAAGCGAAAACGAAACATTATTATGTAAAGAGATAGATGCGCTTACAGAAGAACGGAAATACCTTGAAAAAGGAAAAATTTTTGGAAGATAAGAATATTGCCTGGACAGAAATTCTAAATTTTATGGATAAAAACGGCAACAACTATCTTGATGAATTGAAAGATAACCCGGATATAACTGAAGAGAAATTAAACAAAATTTTGATTGAAATAGGAACTGAATTAGAAGAGGCAGAACCAATCAAAGAAGAAGAGAAGTATTCGGATAATAATATTTCGGGCAAAATTTCTCCTGTTGTTATCGATCAACCCATGAAACTTTATCTTCGAGATATAGACGGAACCGCATTACTTACAAAAGAAGAAGAATTCGAAATCGGAAAAAAATTAGAAAAAGGCCGTTCAATGATTTGTAGATATCTCTTCAGATTTATTCCGGCAATAGACAAGTTTTTATCGTATAAGAAAGAAATCGAAAAATCATCCTTTTTAATTAAACAATTTTTATATCTAGATACTCACAAATGGAATGAAAATTATGTAAGTTATAAAGATATGAAAAATTTATTCAAATTAATGAAACGTATAGAAAAATGGAAGCTAAAACTAATACAATATAAGGATGCTTACTTCAAAAAAGGCAAAAGAATTTACAAATTTAAATATAAAAGATATGAAAAAAATATAATCAGATCCATATTGAAGCTCCGAATACAAACTCCTTATTTAAAACAACTTATGAAATTACAGGCGAAAACACACGAAAAGTTTGATGAAAAGGTAATAAATATTAGAAATCTAAGAGAAGAATTTAAGAAAGCGAATTCTACGAAAGAAAGAAAAAAAATTAAGAAAGAGTTAAAAGACGCAATTGAAAAAATCAAAACTTATCAACTTGAAATTCACGCAGACTGGAAAGAAATAAACCATATAAGAAAAAATATCCAAAAATGGGAAAGGTTCTTCTCTCAAGCAAAAAGAGAACTGGTCGAGGGAAATATTCGATTGGTTTTTTCTATCGCAAAGAAATATACTAAACGCGGAGTTAGTTTCATGGATATCGTTCAGGAGGGCAATGCTGGATTAATAAAAGCTGTCGAAAAATTCGACCATAGAAAAGGCTATAAATTCTCAACGTATGGTATATGGTGGATAAAGCAAGCTATAATAAAAACTCTCGCGGAACAATCTGACTCTTTTGCAATCCCCGCACATACTTTAACCCTCATAAATAAAATCACGCGATCAAAAAGGGAACTTCTCCAGAGAAACGGAATAAAACCAACTATAGAAGAAATTTCTAAGGATATTGGAATTTCAAAGGAACGAATAAAATTCGCTCAAAGACTGGGTGATACGACTAAATCACTGGATGAGCCGGTTTCCGAAAACGGGGAGCTGGTTTTCGGAGATATAATTGCCAAAGAAAAAACGCCTTCTCCCGCAAAAAAAGCTATGCTAACATTGCTGAGCGAAAGTCTCGGAGAAGTCCTAGAAACCTCTTTATCTCCCAGAGAAAAAAGGATTTTGGAACTCCGATATGGACTCTTAGACGGTGAAAGTAAAACTCTTGAAGAAATAGGATTAATGTTCAATGTGACAAGAGAGAGAATAAGACAAATTGAAGAAAATGCGCTGAATAAACTGCGAAAAAGCCCGGGCAGAAGAAGACTAAAATCCTTTTTCTCCATGTGGGAATACGAATCGTAAAAACATAATAGCCACAAAGGCACCAAGACAAAAAGAAGAAACAGAATATTTAACCACGAAACATACTAAATACACTAAACCCCACCAGCCGTTTTGAATTTGGGTTAAAAAAACACACGAAATATTTTGCTGTTTTTACAATTCAACTATTTGACTATTTTTCAATTTAACTGATCCAGAGGAACCGTCTATCAGGTAATACCGCCTGAAAGAATGGAACTGAGTTCCCTGAGATTTGAATCCGACTGAGAGAAAGTAAATCTGACCTTCTTTTTCCCTTTATTTTTACCAGAATAAAAAGCCGAACCTGGAATAACTGCCAAATTTTTATTTTTAAGCAAATACTTGTAAAAACCCCAATCATTTCCATCCCAGACATTCTCGAAATTTGCAAAAACGTAAAATCCTCCGTCGGGATTATAGAATGCAAACCCTGCTTTTTCAAGCATCCTGCACAAGAAATCTCTTTTTTCCTTATACTTCTCCCTTAGGTTTTCGATATAATTTGATATCATATCGAAATTCTCGCAAGCCCATTGAAAAGGAACCGGAGCAGAAATAGAACTATAATAATGAACTTTTCTTATCTCTTTCATAACCGGAGCTCTCGCAGCGACATAACCTAATCTCCATCCCCTCACAGAAAAAATAGTAGAAAGACTACTGATAATAATTGTATGATCAACAAGCTCTTCAATTTTTAAAGGTGATACATATTCATCATCATACAAAAGATGTTTGCAGGTTTCATCAACAATTAAATACGCTTCTCTTTCAAGAACAGTATCCCCTATTGCCTTAATCTCTTCGGAATTAAAAACTTTTCCGGTCGGGTTGTGGGGATTATTCAAAATAAAGACCTTAAAAGTCGGCAATTTTTTAAAATCGGTAAAATGAAAAGAATAATCGGGCTCAGCGAGAGATAAAAAAATCGGCTTACCTCGGCTTAATTCAGTTATCGGTAAATAATTTTCATAAAATGGTTCAGGTATAACAACCCCATTCTCCCCCTCAACAAGACTCAACATAGATGAAACAAATGCCTCACTGGCTCCTGAAGTTATAGTAATTTCTTCTTCAGGGTCAAAAGTTACCCCGGTTTCCCTGGCAATCATTTCCGAAATCATTTTTCTTAAAGGACTTCTTCCTTCACCCGGCAAATAACCATTAAACCCACCCTCTATTGCTTCCTTGACGTTTTCAATTATAGACTTAGGCGTAAAAAGTTCGATAGGGTTTTCAGCAAAATTTATCGCGTTAGCCTCTTCTGCGGCTTTCATAACCTTTGATATAATAGACTCTTCGATTTTTTCCAAAATAGAATTCATAGTTGTATTATAGTTAGAATATAAAATATGTCAATTGCTTTTGTGACAGCCACCAAGGCACTAATACACAAAACCTTCCCCCACAACCCCTTTTTTTGTTCTTACTAAATTCCAACCTCGAAATCCTAAATCCTATTTACCCTTGAATCCCCTTGACAAATTTAAAAGTTATTGTAGTATCAAAAAACGGAGAAAACATGTTAAAAGAAAAAATAATATTAATTTTTATTTTTATAATTTTACCTTTCACTTGCCTTAGTCAAGAAATAGATAAAAGCATCTTTCAGCAACTGCAGGGGCGTAAAAGAACAGCTCTCCCTTCAAAAACAGAATTAGCAGATAGCCTTAAAAAAGAAAAGGGACCTTCTGTAGCAGAAGCCGAATCGCTCTCAACAATCGAAAAAATGTTCAATGAAAAATATATGATTACGCCCCGGAGAATGAATCTTGAGATGCTAAAAGACTCTCTTACCGAACAGGTAAAAGCAAAATCTTTGAAAATCGAATTGAGGAGTCAATATTTAGTAGATGAGAAACTACAGGATAAATATTTGATACCAGCAGATACGACATATTTCCATCTAAGTGAAAAATTGTTGAAAGTAAATAAACAGCTTGATTCCCTTTCAGTGACATTAAAACAATTCGGATATGATATGTTCCAAACATCATTACAGGAAATACCGATTTTCGCTCCGGTCGCGGATAACTATATCTTAGGTCCGGGAGATGAAATATACATTGACATCACTGGAGAATTAAATAATTCATGGATAGTAAATATAAACCGCGAAGGTTCAATCGTTCTCCCATATATAGGAAGTATAAAACTCTGGGGAAAAACATACCGGGAAAGCAGAAAAATAATCGGTGAAAAATTTAAAAAAGAGTTCTCCAACATAGAGGTTAGTGTAAGTTTAGGCTACTTAAAAAGTGTTGGTGTATTTGTTATAGGTGAAGTCAACAAACCCGGGGTTTACAATATTACAGTACTTTCAAATCCCCTGGCCCCTCTCTTTGAAGCGAATGGGCTAAAAAAATCAGGAAGCCTCAGAAAACTAAAATACATCTCCAACAATGGTACCAAAATCATTGATTTATACAAACTTCTCGTAGAAGGAAAACCTTTACCATCGCTCCAATTTTCATCGGGAGACATTCTATTTATTCCTCCTATTGGAAGAGTAGCGGGGATATGCGGAGCTGTAAACAGACCGGGCATATATGAAATAAAAAATGCAGAACAACTATCAAAGTTAATAGAAATGGCAGGCGGCTTCCTCCCTACTGCCGGCAAAAAGCGAATTAAACTTGAAAGAATATCTCCGGAAGGCAAAAAAATTATAGAAGATCTGAAATTCGAGAATCAAAATGATCTTGAAAGGATTTCAAAAACTACAGAATTGAAAAACGGAGATCTTGTTACTGTAATAGAAATACCTCCATATCAGCATAACTATGTTGAAATCACCGGTAATGTTAAAAACGAGGGGACCTACGAACTAAAAAAGGAAATGACTGTTCTCGACCTTATAGAGGAAGCAGGAGGCGCGAAAAAGGGAACATTTTCAAAGAATGCGGAACTTATCCGTTTTGTTGGAGCAGGAGGCCCAGAAATAATAAAAATCAATCTTGAAAAGTTGATGAAAGATTCTTTAGAAACAAACATTAAACTTAAAGAATATGATAAATTAAAGGTCCTGACAAAGGAGGAAAAAGAAAGATATGTACATCTAGATGGAGAATTCACCTATCCAGGCAGTTATCCAATAAAAGATGGAACAACACTTAAAGAAGTTATCGATAGAGCCGGCGGCTTTACGGAGAATGCTTATCTTGAAGGAGCGATATTTATAAAAGAATCAGTTAAAAAGTCTCAGAATAAAGCCCTCGATGATCTAACAAGAGAAACGCGTTTAAATCTTCTTGCCGAACAAAGATCAATTATGGGCAGCTATAACACAGAAAGCGATAAAGTTGCCCAGATGCAATATCTACAAATTCAGCAAGCTCAATTATCAACTATTAAAAAGATCCAAGATCCAGGCAGGATTATAATAAATCTACTTGATTCAGTCCAATTAAATATACCTCTTGAGGATGGAGACAGAATAGAGGTACCGAGATTAGCAAAAACCGTCCAGATAATAGGAGAAGTTTACAATGCAACGGGCATAGTTTACGGAGAGGGCCTATCCGTAAAAGATTATCTTGAAATAGCGGGGGGACCAAAACCCACAGCAGACCAAAAACAAATATATGTGCAAAGGGCTTCAGGTAAAATCGAAAAAGGCTCCGTTAAAATAAAACCAGGAGATAAAATTGTCGTCCCGGAAAAAGTCAAAATACAAAAATCCTTCTGGGCAATTCTAGGAAATACGGTTGACATTCTATATAAAGTGGCATTGGCTGTACTTGCAGTTAGCGCCGTAACATCAACAAGTAATTAATTGTTAATAACCAAACAATACTTGACTAATTAAATAAACCTTTTATTATTCTAATAAACGAATATGGCTTTCAAGAATAAAATTAAAAGACATTTTATAACCGGACTGGTTGCTATCCTCCCATTAGGATTAACAGTGGGAGTGATCTGGTTCCTTATACAGAAAATAGGTGGTTTCTTTGGCAAATATTTTACTCAGATTTCCTTATTCAGAGATATATCTAAACCGCTGTCCTCATTGCTTGGTTTTATTGCCGTAATAATCGGTATTTATATAATCGGATTTATCACTTCAAGTTTTATAGGAAGATGGGCTTTAAACACTCTTGATAAAATAATGACAAAACTACCTTTTGTAAAAGGTCTCTATAATGCAACCAGACAGCTGGTAAATGCAATAATGATAGATCATTCCGCATTTAGCAAAGTAGTGATTATAAAATATCCCTGGGAAGATACATATACGCTTGCTTTCTTAACAAGCAAAGATAAATGGAAGATTGGAGGAAAAGAATACTTTAACGTATTTCTGCCGACATCACCCAATCCTACTTCCGGATATTACCTCATTTACCCTGCCTCCGAGGTTATAGAAACTGGAATTTCAATCCAGGATGGATTTAAAATCATAACGTCCGGAGGAGTCATACTCCCAAACATGAGAAATTACTAGTGTTTAAGTGGTTCAGGAAATCAGCAATTAAAAGCGAGAAAGGGCTAAAGGAATTGATCGCAGAAGTCGAAGATGATGGAGTGATTTCTGAAGATGAGGAAGAACTACTAACCGCGATATTCGCGCTTGACAGTACAGTTGCCGAAGATGTAATGGTTCCCCGAACTGATATAGAATGCATCTCTATCGATAAAGACATTGAAGCCCTCATCAATCATTATAGAAAAAGAAGACATACAAAAATACCGGTATACGATGGCTCTCTCGATAATATAGTTGGAATTATCTATATGTCAGAGGTTTTAAGACTATGGGGAGAAGACAGCAAAATACTCGTTGGAGATCTAATGCGATTACCTTACTTTATACCTTACACAAAAAACGTACTCTCTACACTTAGAGAATTTCAAAAAAAACATATCTCTATCGCAATCGTTATGGATGAATTCGGAGGGGTTGCGGGTCTTCTTACAACAGAAGATCTCATTGAAGAAATAGTCGGAGAACTACAGGATGAATTGGACAAAGAAAAAACAATTTATAAAAAGTTAGAAGATGGATCAGTAATCATTCCCGGAACTTTTGAACTTGACCAGCTTGAAGGAATCCTGCCTTTTGGCTATGAAAGTTCCGATATTAGAACAGTGGGAGGCTTGATTTTCGCGAAACTAAATCACATTCCCGAGGAAGGCGAAACAATAGTTATAGGAAATGTGAAATTCACGATACTCAAAGCAACCAGACAAAGAATAAAAACGGTTAAGGTGAAAGTAGCATGAATTTCACTCACCTCCATGTTCATAGTCATTACTCAATCTTAGACGGCGGAATAAAAATCCCGGATTTAATATCCCAGGTAAAAAATCTGGGTATGGACTGCGTAGCTCTTACCGATCACGGTAATCTTTTCGGAGCATTCGAATTTTACCAGGAAGCGGTAAAAAACCAAATACAACCAATCATTGGAATGGAAGGATATTTCTCCATAGAAGGAAGAAAGAATAAATCAGATAATTATCATATAACCCTCTGGGCAAAAAACTCAAAAGGTTATCATAACCTTATGAAATTGTCCTCATTAGCTTATATTGAGGGTTTTTACAGAAAACCCAGACTGGATAAGGAAATTATTTCACAATACAAGGAAGGAATAATTGTTGGAACTGC
>Ga0315555_1001146_pt1 | contig 19116 bp, 16 predicted proteins | sample SalMarSW160380MG_FD_202113 | JGI IMG/M metagenome (GOLD analysis project Ga0315555, IMG submission 202113) | Salt marsh sediment microbial communities from the Plum Island Ecosystem LTER, Massachusetts, United States - Salt Marsh Sediment SW1603-80 ... | reverse complement strand
ACTCCGGGCGAAATATTCTTGCTATAGAAAAGTTTTAGGAAACTTTCTGCATCCGGATAGTCCGCCGTCCATAGGCAATAAAACATCTGAGCGCTTTTTGTACGGATTTTATTTAAGAAGGTAGCCAAATCAAGATACTCCAGCTCAACATCCAAACCGGCATCTTTAAGGCATCTTTGCCAGAATTGGCCTATCTGCCTGGCCATTATATCCGTCCCAGCCATTGATAATTTAAGAGTTGGAATTTTGCCGCGACTCGGCTGAGGACGTTCGGCTGAGCTCAGTCGAAGCCCTTGTCGAAGTCCATAAATCTTTTGCGCTTGCCTAACAAGCTGTTTGGCTTTTTCCGGGTCATATCTCTGGCCCGTCTTTTTAATATCAGGATTGTAAGAATTCATTACAGGTGGAATAAGGCCGTGTGCAATCTCGTCTCTACTATTCCAGAAAAGCTCGATGTATTTAGCCCGATCCAACGCTAAACTAATCGCTTCTCTTAACGGCTTATTAGCTCCGAGAATTTTGTCTTCCAAATTAAAACCAATATATAAGGTACTGGGCTGTCTGTACGTGTTGAAGCGTATATTTCTTTTGGTCATTGCAGGTGTCAACCCCATTAGAAAATCGCCGAGAATTAAAGGGTCGGTTCCATGCCGTGTTATTTCTAACGGGGTCAAATCCATAGAAGCTGCTATCGCCTGGCCGAAATTATCCTTCGGAATAATAATATTATCGATCTGACCTCGTAAAAACAAAAACCAGCGAGGCTGATCCTCTTCGATTATCCGGAAAATTACTCTGTCCACAAAAGGCATTGTTTTCCCTGCATCATCGAGCAATCCTTGCTCAGCATCTTGTTGCTGGCCTTGCGTCGGATAATAATCTTTGCGGAAATTAGGGTTACGAACGAGGTCGATATAACTGCCTCGGTGCCAGGTTTTCAGCATGAAAGGCCCCGTACCGACAGGGTGACTTATGACATCTTGGCCGTAGTAATCCACCGCTTCTTTAGATAGTGCTACTGCCTGGTAAGTCAATACATAGATTAGCTGCGGCCAGGGCTTTTTAAGTTTTATGACCAGAGTGTAATCGTCGGGTATCTGCAGCCCTTCAACCGGACGGCAGTAATCCACATCTTCTTCGCTCTGGCAGGTTTTGGTATATTCTCTAAATTCGTCCAGACCAACAATTTTATCTTCAAAGATCCACCAGTTCTTGCTGCAGTTTTTGATATCGGCGATTCTTTTGAGTGAATAAATAAAATCAGAAGCCTTCAATTCTCTGCCTTTGCCGTCCTGAAAGCACGGGTCGTCGTGAAAATAAACTCCGTTCTTAATCTTTATGGTGTACGTTAAAATATCGTCGCTGACCTGTGGCATACCATCAGCCAAGAGAGGTACAACCTCATAGGGTCTTTTCAGGTAATGATATTCATAGAGAGGCTCAAAAATCTGGGCGAGAACTATGTGCTCGTAGATACTCTCCCAATTGCCGGGATCCAGCGTGCCAATTTTTGCCGGTAAAACAGAATGAATAACTAATTCGTTGGGGTCACGATTCGGGTCGGCTCCGCAGCCGGTAAATAAAATCACTGATATTGAAATTAGAACGACAAATTTCAAGGCATAATCCTTTATTGCCTTGTGTATGCCTCGGCAAAACGAAGGACGATGGAAGATGGACGACGGACGTCCCTCGTGGCTCGTCACTCATCCCTTGGTTTCGGCGGGTCCGGCAAGGCCAGCGGTGCTGTCCTTTTCTTGCCATTGGGGTCGGTGCCGTAGTCAATATTCAGTTTCGACGTTAGCTCACCTGCTTGTGTTTGGTCACCGAATAACCTATCATATTCCTGTGAGAGCAGTCCGCCATTGGCGGACTCAACAGCCCTTTTTATGATCGACTGCGACCTGCCCAAAAGCCTATTAATGCATTTATCCTCTATCTCAACCAATACCGAAGCCAGATAACGCTTATTATCATTACTTAAATCCTGTCCTTTAAGACGCCTTTGTATGACGTAAGAATACAATTGCGCAAAACGGCGAGCTATTTCAGGCTTACCTGAGCTTATTTTGTCGGCCAATGACTTTAAGACGGTGATATCCAGAAGTTCATATTTCACCGTCCAGTCGGCGTACTGTTTAATCCTTACCTCCGCTATTTGTCCTAATAAATCCTCCCCTTCCGGAATGTCTAAATCAGCCGCATACTTAGTTATCAAAGCTAACACTTCAGGCTCACTGCTATCAATTATCTTTTCAAGCTCCTTTATGATACGCCGTGCCAATTGCATATTGGCATCCTTAGCAGGATTTAACCTCCTTATCAAATCGGGGTTGGTAACACAACGAACCGCCCAGTAGCGAATAACCTTATTATCATCCTTTAGCCTGGCAATAGCCAAATCAGCCAGGCGAGGGTCCTTCAGGCCATCCACTAAGATCAGAAGATTAAGAGTTACCTTGAATTGCCGCTCCTGCGGTAGCTTCTCGGCCTGCTGAAGACTTAAAGAGATGTACTTGTAGGCCGACTCTGAAAATTGCTGGGCATACTGTGCTTGAGTGCTTTGATTACTTAAAATAACAGAGCGAGTCCTGGCAATAGAGGTAAAATCCCTTGTCTTGACTAATTCCTCTATGGCCTGGGCCAGAAAATTGTCAATAATCTGCAGGTCTTTGCTGTTGAGGACCTCCTTCCGCCGTACCTGTTCAATCTCCTGGGTATCAACTGCCTGAGAATACAATATCCCTGCTGGAGTTAAATAGGCTATTAGAATGATAAAAATCACACTTTTGAATTTCATCTGTTTGAATAACCAAAAATATTTGCCTTAGAATTTATCCAAATTAACTTAAAAACCACATTTTGTCAAGGAAATTTGGACATCGCTGCATTCTGCTCTTTCCAAAAAGCAATTTTCATCAAACATTTCAACAATAATCCCAATCGACAAAATACTAAGGCCAATTCAATATCTAACTGTTTACTTTAATTATGTGCCCGCTAACGATGCGTATGCGGCTCGTTACAGAACTTTGATAGGCCTATATTATTAATCGTATTGGCTGAGAAAAAGCGTTAATAAGACTATACCCAAATCAAGTACGTTTGGTAAAAGTACGATAAAACAATCAACGGATAGTTGAATTTATTATCTGATTGTTTATCCTAATATAAAGCCTTATAGTTTTTGCGGTTAAAAAATGTCAACGTAATCATTTATCGGAACGAGAAATTGGCTAAGCCTCATATTGTTTTAATAACATCGCTGTCCGTCTTGATCTTTATTACCGGCTGCCAACAGGCGGAAATATCAATAACAGAAACTAACAAAACCGAAGCCAACGAAGCTTCAACACTCGCAATCGAGCTGCCCAAAACCGAACCCCTAAAGCCTGAGCCGAATAGCACCGAGCCGGTCAAAACTACATCTGAAGAGATAGAGCTTAGTGATGTTGAAGCTTCCTCGATTGTTTCTTTCAACGATAAATGTACTTATATACTGAGCAATTTCGTCGATAAGAATGGGTTCGTTGACTACGCCTCGCTGCGCCGAAAAAGGCTGGAGCTGCAAAAACTCCTTAGTAAATTTGACCAGCTTGACCCAATCGAATATGAAACCTGGCCCAAAGCAGATAAAATCGCTTTTTGGGTCAATGCTTATAATATTCAAATGCTTAATATAATCGTCGAAAATTATCCTATTCAGGCATCGCGATTCCTCAGCTTAATCTACGGCCCTTACAGCATCAGGCACATCAAAGGTATATGGACCGATTACAAATTTATGGTAATGGATGAGACGTTTACGCTTAGAGAAATCCAGCAGCGGCTCTTCAGTAAGCAGTTCGATGAGCCGCGAGTATTTCTCGCCCTGACTAACGCCAGTCTTTCCAGCCCTGTTTTAAGGAACGAGCCGTACTATGGACACAAGCTTGATGAACAACTCCAAGACCAGACGAAAAGATTTTTGTCCAGCCCCAACGGTTTCAGAATCGACCGGAACAAACAGATCGTCTATCTCTCGGCTGTATTTCAACCGACCTGGCATGGTAAAGAGTTTATTGATAAGTTCGGCACAGACAAAAAGTTTAAGGACCAGGAGCCGGCTACGCGTGCAGTTTTAAATTTCATTTCCAATTATATTTCCCAGCAAGACGTGTCCTTTCTGGAGGTAGAAAACTATTCTATAAAATATATGAAATATGATTGGACGCTCAACGAAAAGTGACTAAAATTTAGAGTGCCTAAAGTGTCTAAAATTAAGAATTTTAACTTTAGCTCACTTTAGTTCACTTTGCACTTTTAAACGAAAAGCATAACCTACTACTAAAAGGATAACTCAACAATGGCAAAAAAAATAGTTTCCGGCAATACCAATTGTAATACCAATAAATATCTGTTTACCAGCGAGTCTGTAACAATGGGTCACCCCGACAAAGTTTCTGATCACATCTCTGATTCAGTCGTTGACGCCATGCTCGCACAGGACCCACAAAGCAGGGTGGCTTGCGAAACGATGGTCAAAGACAATGCAGTCATCGTCGCAGGAGAGATTACTTCAAGAGCCGTTGTGGATATTCCAACTGTCGTACGCAAAACATTAAGGAAAATCGGCTACGATGACCCTCAGCTCGGTTTCGACTATGATAGTTGTGCCGTTATAGTAACGGTAGGAAAACAAAGCCCCGACATCTCTCAGGGCGTCACCGAAGGTACAGGCCTTCACAAAGAACAAGGAGCAGGCGACCAGGGTCTGATGTTCGGCTACGCCTGCCGGGAAACGCCGCAATTGATGCCCATGCCCATCCAGCTTGCACACGCTATCACCACACGATTGGAAAAAATGCGCCAGACTAAGAAGCTGCCCTGGCTGAGGCCCGATGGTAAAAGTCAGGTGACGGTGGAATACGAAAATAGTAAGCCAAAACGCATCCATACGGTTGTTGTCGCAGCTCAGCACGCACCGTCCATTACTTATAGACAACTGCGAAAGCAAATAATCGAAAAGGTTGTTTTGCCTGTTCTACCGAAGCGTCTCGTGGACAGGAATATTGTATATCACATCAATCCGACCGGCCGATTCGTGATAGGAGGCCCGAAGGGCGATTGTGGCCTGACCGGACGAAAAATTATCGTGGATACTTACGGCGGAAGAGGAAGTCACGGCGGTGGATGTTTTAGCGGCAAGGACCCCACCAAAGTCGATAGAACCGCAAGCTATATGGCTCGATACATAGCTAAGAATGTCGTTGCTGCTCGCCTCGCAGATGCCTGTGAAATACAGTTATCTTATGCCATTGGAGTAGCTGAGCCGATCTCTGTACTCGTAAATACCGAAGGAACCGCAAAGATAAGCGAGCAGAGAATAAGTGAGATTATAAGGAAGATTTTCCCGCTAACTCCTAAGGCAATGATTGAGCACTTAAAGCTTGCCCGCCCGATTTTTGCCGAGACCTCGCACGGCGGCCATTTCGGCAGAAAGGGAGCCAACTTCACCTGGGAAAAGACTGACATGGTAAAAAAGTTGCGTAAATCCGCAGGCCTGTAAGGGCGATCCCGTGTGGTTGCCCCAAAATGTCGTTATGCCTGAAAAATATGATACCAATATTCATCACCGCCGATCCATTCGTGTTCCCGGCTACGATTATTCACAGGAGGGCTGGTATTTCATTACAATTTGCGCACAAAATCGAAAAAATATGTTCGGAGAAATAGTTAATGGCCAGATGAGATTAAATAACGCAGGTTTGATGGTAAAAACATGGTGGGAGAAGGTGACCAATAAATTTTCCACGGTTCAAACAGATGAACATATTGTCATGCCCAACCATTTTCATGGAATCATAAACATCGTAGGGGCGGGCCTATGTGCCCGCCCAATTGCTGGTAATATCAACAACAAATCTGGGCAATCATGTAGGATTGCCCCTACATTGGGGGAAATCGTGAATTGGTTCAAAACCATTACGACAAATCAATATATTCATGGCGTAAAACAAAATGCCTGGCCTTCATTTCCCGGCAGATTATGGCAGCGAAATTATTACGAACATATCATCCGCAACGAAACCGAATTAAAGCGGTTTCGCCGTTATATCGCTGACAATCCTGCCAACTGGCAGACTGACGAAGAAAATCCAAATGCCTAATAACATCAAACAACAAATTAGGGCAACCATATAAGATTGCCCCTACAGCGTCGGCCTGACATTGCATTTCCCTGATTTTCCGGAATTTTTTTGTAAGCTTTTCTTATTTGCCCAGTCTAATATGGTGGTCATGGCCGAGACGATTGATGATGAATGCCTGGTCAGGCAATTCAACCAGGGCGACAACTCCGCCTTCGACGGAATTGTTAAAAAGTATTCCGCCGATATTGCGGTGCTGGCCAATCGGCTGCTCGGCTGGCCCGGCGATGTCGAAGATGTTGTTCAGGACGTCTTCCTCGCGGTGTTTGTAGGACTAAAAAAATTCCGCTGCGAATGCAGCCTGAAAAGCTGGCTCTTTACCATAACCATAAATAAATGCCGCACCTACCGATATAAACGCATGCTTAGGCTAAAGAAGTTTTCAAAAGCTGCTGATAAAATGCCCCGCTCCCACAGCCGGGCTGCCGATGGGCAGTTGATGGACAGTGAGACTTTCAATCGTGCCCGACACGCCGTGACAGCTCTGCCGGCTAAATATCGCGAGCCGATAGTATTGAGGTATCTACAGCAACTTTCTATAACCGAAAGCAGCCGAATCCTCGGCATATCTGAAAATTTACTGCAGGTAAGGCTAAACCGCGCTAGAAAACGGCTGAGGCGGGAACTGGCTGAACTATTAGAGGAATAATGCGGGTCAAAAAAATACGTGTGTTTTCACAAAACAGAGCCGCGACCATAAGGGAGCGGTCCGCTTATTTGGAATAATTTATGACAGAAGACAAAATACAAAATCTATTACAAAAGGCTGACGAAACAGCAGGCCGACCTACGCCGGTTTCTATCAATCTCTCAACTGTTCGTCATCGTGCCAATCATAAGCGAATTGTAAGTGTCGCTGTCCCAATCGCCGCGGCTGCTGTGATTTTAACTACTGTTGGCCTGTGGGGTCTTACCGCAAGAAATGTTAAAACACAGCAGCAGCAAAAAATTGTTTCGCTCCAGGACCAGATTCGGCAATTACGAGCAAGAGCCGACGCCACATTCAATTTAGTCCATGAAGCTCTCGAAAACGAGCGAAAGCAGCAACGACTTGATGAGCTCCAGGCTCAGCTTGCAAGCATCCCTGATCCCATCGAAGAAATCCGAGAGCAGGTAGATAAGACGGCCTTTAACCTCGTTTATCAGGCCGACCGAATGTACCGTGAGCTTAACTTAAAACGTTCTGCCATCCAGACATACAAACGTGTAATCGAACTCTTTCCTGAAACTCAATGGGCCGACGTGGCCCGTCAAAGATTGTTGGAAATCAAAAACAGTCGATATAAAAAAGATTCAAAAGGAGATTTATTATGGAAACCACAAAACGTACACTCATCTTGTTAAGTTTGGTCCTTTTAACAGCAGGCACAATTCAATCAGCCGAAAAACCGGCAGCGGCGAAAATATCAAACACGCATTTTGCAAGCTGCCTCGTCAAAATAACTGCAAATTCAGGCATATTACCGCTGAACTATGATACCGTAGGGTCTCTGATGCGCAGTTCCAATATCGCTGGAAAGGCCGGTCGCGAAGTGCTGGGCCTATCAGCCGAACAGAGTGTTGACCTCTTTTTCATCGAGCCATTATCTCGCGATTCTAACGATGAAATGCCACCGGAATCCATGCGAGAACAGGAGCGTATGGACGAGCAGAGGATGATGATGGAGGGGATGGAAGAAGAAGCAGCCAACCCCAGGCCCAGACGAAGCGGAGCAGGGATAGACGGTGGTTTGTTAGGGGATCAAGCCAGCTTAAGGTCCAGACGAGGCAGAATAGACTCCAGGTTAGAACGTGGCAGGTCGGAATCAAGGTCTGTGCGAGGCGGCAGAATAGGAAGAGAGGATATCGGTTTGTACGGGCAAGATATCAAGCGCCCCCGCGTAGTCGCACCAGAACCGCCAAGTTTTGACGCCGAGCAAAAAATTCTTTTCCGGCTGTCGGTTGAGCTGCCTGAGAATGCCAAGCCGGCAGCCGAGGAGTTTATGGATGTTCTTATCGACCTCATGCGTCGTGCAATCCTCGATGAGGCTCGGGATTATTCTATTACGCTCCAAGATCGATTGTCCAGAATCAGGGAGCAGCGTGAGAAAGCACAATCACAACTTTCAAAGATAATGGAGCAAGCCAGGGCAGTAGAGCCACCCCCGCCCATCAAACTGGACCCGGCTGATGCGGCTGTCTATGAACAATTAGAACAAATTGTTGACCTATCGATGTTGTCACCGACAATGCCTTTTAGCGAAGCTATAGAGAGACTGAAGAATTCCGTTGACCCACCAGTGAAGATGGTGGTGCTCTGGCGGGATTTGCTCGAAAATGCTGAGATCGAGCCAAGTACCAAGATAAATATGGATGGGATACCGGGAGTTCGCCTGGGCACGGCGTTGGAGCTTTTGTTAAAAGCAGTCTCCGACGGATTTGCCGAGCTTGGTTACATTATTAAGAATGGAGTAATCACGATAGCAACTATTGAATCGCTTCCGTCGAACTTCGAAACAAGGATCTATGAAATCCAAGGACCATTTCTTGCTGCAAATGAACTGGCCGATACTATCCAGGATACAGTTGAGCCGGATAGCTGGTATGATGCCGGTGGACAAGGTTCAATTAGCACTTACATGGGCAGAAAGCTGGCCATTTTACAAACTCCCGAAATCCATCAAGAAATCCAAAAATTTCTGCAAGCAACTAAAATAGATATTCCTATCGATATCCCTACGGATATTCCTGTGGAAATGCTCCTCGAGGAAAGGCATAACTTGCTCCGGGACAAGCGAGTTCTGGAGATGGAAGTTGCTCGGCTGGAAGCGCGTCATGCAGCGATTGAAGAACAGAACGCCTTAATGAACAGGCAGATAATGAACAAAGTTGAAGATGACCTTGTCATCCATGAGCTGCAGGAAATAGTGGATATGCTTGGCAAACGCTATAGTGAGTTTGAGAAGCTTGTTAGTGGAGGTGGCCGTGTTTCCTCCCCTGAGCTCGAAGACGCGATGAAGAGACTCATCCAAGCCAAAACGGAATTGGCAAAGAGACGTGGAGAGCTAAGTAGATTTGCCGGCGGTGACCAATTAGCCAGATTTAACCGCGAACTTGCCGACACAATGATCGAACTGGCCGAAAAGAGAGCCGAACTTGGTGTTGTTAATAAACAACTCAATCAAGCAGAAAGGCAGCTAACAGCGGCTACTACATTTGACCCCCAAGTCTCGCAAATACGCCTCGTAAAACAAGCATTGGAGATCGCTGGCCGCCGGGTGAGCACGCTGGAAACTCTTTTGGCTGATCTGCAGGAGCCAACTGTAACTGTGCTTGGAACAGACTAAAAAACTACGAATATATAAAAAAACGGCGCCCGCAGTTTTTCTGCCGCGGGCGCCGGATCAAGTCGATAAAAACTATCACGTACACAATACGCACAATACACGGCGTAATACACTCAATGCTTAAAATGCCTTTTGCCGGTAAAGACCATCGCGATGCCGAGCTTGTCTGCCGCAGCGATAACCTCATTGTCTTTCTTTGAGCCTCCCGGCTGAACTATTGCAGTGACTCCCGCCTTGGCGGCGTTTTCAACGTTATCAGGGAATGGGAAGAAGGCATCTGAAGCTATTACGCAGCCCTTCGTTGCATCGCCGGCATGCTTAAACGCAATCAAGCCGGACTCGACTCGATTCATCTGCCCGGCTCCGACACCGATAACCTTTTTGTTTTTAACTAATACGATGGTATTGCTTTTTGTATGCTTCGAGGCTAGCCAGGCGATTCTTAAATCCTCAAGCTGCTCTTTTGTAGGTTTGGCTTTGGTTGGATAGGTCAGTAAGCTGGGCTCCCATCCGACAAGGTCTCTTTGTTGTAATAGAAGCCCGCCGATGACACAACGCACATCAAACTGGCCACAGTCGATCTTGTCTCTGTCAATTGGTCCGGTCTGCACCAATCGAACTCTGCTGCCCCAGCTTTTCAGCGTTCTTATGATCTCAACCGCTTCCTCATCAAATTCGGGCGCTATAATCACCTCCGCGAAGAATCCGCCGGCACCGAGAGCTTTACCATACAAGCTGTAGGATTCCATAATTGTTCTGGCAAGCTCTTCGTTGACTTTTCTGTTGAGAGCGACAATACTGCCAAAAGCACTAACGACGTCACCTTCATAAGCCTTGCGGTATGCGACAGTAATATCATCATCAACTGCGCAGCCGCACGGATTGAGGTGTTTAACAACAACGGCGGTTGGTTCTTCAAACTCCTTTACAAGCTCAAATGCTGCGTTGGTGTCAAGAAGGTTGTTAAAGCTAATCTCGGTCTCGGCCTCCATCAGCTTGCCGCTGCAAACGGATGTCTCGCCGCTTGCCGGCAGCTTATAGTACGCTGCCGTCTGGTGAGGATTCTCTCCATAACGCAGTGTTTTTTCTTTTTTAACCGCAATCGAAATCCTTTCCGGGTATTCTACACCGGCTATCTTATTTAGGTATTTTGAAATAGCTGCGTCGTAAGATGCGGTCAGTGCAAATGCCACCCTTGCAAACTCGCTGCGCAGCTCTTTGCTTATAGCGCCTTTATTTTTCTGCATTTCTTCGATCACCCTGTCGTATTGTTCGGGCTGTGTCACGACAGTAACAAATTTATGATTTTTTGCAGCCGAGCGGATCATGCTCGGCCCGCCAATATCAATATTCTCAATCGCCTCAGCCAATGTGCAGTCCGGCTTAGCAATGGTCTGCTCGAAGGGATAAAGATTCACACAAACCAAATCAATCGGCTCAATATTATGCTCTTTCATTGCAGCGGTATGCTCACTTTTATCACGCAGGCCCAGTAGTGCTCCATGTATTTTCGGATGGAGCGTTTTAACCCGGCCGTCCATCATTTCCGGAAAGCCGGTAACCGATTCAATACCAACGGCATCGATCCCTGCTTTGCTCAGATTATTAGCGGTTCCGCCGGTGCTGATTATCTTAACACCCTGGCTGCTGAGCTTCCTGGCAAATTCAACAACGCCACTCTTGTCGGAAACACTTATCAATGCTGTTTTAATTTTTGCCCCGTTAGAAATTTTGCCCTCTTCTACCATATCCAAACACCTCACTTTTGTACCCCTGCTAAGTTATCCCTAACAGGGTTTACGTCCATTTGAACTCCTTGTCCTAACTATTTACTTGGTAACTGGTTATTGGTAATTGGTTAAATAGTTAAATCGGTAACCGATAATCAGTAACCAATCACTATTCAGCCGGCTCTAAACAGGCTACCCGGCCACGCTCATCAGCTATATAAATTTTTGAATCTATTGTATTAGCTGCATATCTCGAAACGGCAGCAAAATTTACCGAGTACAGCTTCTTTCCGGTGATATTGTCCATCGCCACTAATGTTCCGGCGTTTGTAATCACATAAGCCTTACCTTCCGACTCTGCCAATAGCTCTACACCTTGATTCAATGACCACATAAGCTCACCTTGTTGTTTATTTATCGCAGTCAGGCCTTTAGTAGGAGCATACTGATAGACCACACGTCGTGTCACACGGGGCGCACTTGTCGGCACAGCAGGCAATTGATACTTCCAAACAAGCTCTGTTCTCATCAGGTCAACTATGTCGAGTCTATAGACATTTGTGTCTTTGCTGGCAAAAAACAGAGACATTCCGTCCCGCACAATCGGCCCGGCGATGGCATCGCCCGCATCAAACTGCCACAGTCGTTTAGGCCTATTCGGCATGATGCTTATCACATTGCCTGCATCGGTTCCAAAGAAAACAAACCACTCATCAGCGATAACCGAAGTAATCATTGAATCGTTCTCGGCAGCTACTTCAAACACCTGAATTTTATTATCAGCCTGTAACGTATGCAGGCGTTTATCAGGCCCGCTTAGGTAGAAATACGAACTATTTCGAGCGGCAGGACAAACCACTCCAAACTCCAGATTTTTAACTTTACTTTCCATTCCGGTTTCCGGTTCAATGTCAACTAACTTGTTACCGATTACAGATATGAGCCTATCGTGGTAGAGCTCCAGACCAACTACGGGAATACCAGCCGGCGCGATGGGCCTGCTAAATATCACGTTTCCCTTTTCTCTGTTCAAGGAAACCATATAGTTGTGGTCAGAAAGCACATAAATGGAATTATCAACAATAATTATTCGTTCCAAGCTCTCGCCTTTTTTGATCGGCAATTCATTCTGCCATAAAATCTTTAAATTGGCATGTTCAAGCAGCTCCGGCGAGACCAGCCAATTTGGACCAGCCTCTACGGCTACGCATCTGGCCGTAACACATAAAGCAAAAAGACTAAACAATACAATTACCGTACTTCTCAAACGCAGCATTTTACTAAACCCTCATAAAATAAACTCATAACGACTGTTAAATGCCTAAAGTGAGCTAAAGTGCTTAAATTGTCGGTCTAAGAGCCCGAGGGGGCAGGGCACAAATTCGCAGATCGTCGCTCGAGAGCCCGAGGGGCCAGATTCCCAGGGAAATGGCCAAGCCCACTTTTATTCACCAACTACGTCACGGCAGATTAACATAGTCAGCCAAATCAATATTGTGCTCAGCTTCAAATTTCTGCATTTCTTCAATGCGTTTGATATCGTCTTCGATCCTATTTACAAGCTTAAATATATACGGCTTATCTGCTAAACGGTGTCGCAAATCGTCAAGCATGGGTTCCCATGTACCATCGTACAATTGCTTCTTCAAAACTACGAGCATTATGTGCTCATTGCTGAGTCTGTTAACAAAGTCATCTACATCCTTGGTTTCCCGCGAAGCGGGGACCCTTCTGACGGCAATATCTTCGTTTTCACGGCTTTTTCTGCCCTGCTGGCCCATTTTTTACAACCTTGCCCTGTTCTAAGCGTATAACCGGGCTCATGTCAGGGGCATCCTAACTACCCGACCTGCAAATTGCAATAGTTTTTCTCCAATTGACCGGTTTATTCCTGTACTTCGAAATGCAAAATGTTAGAAATGAAGAAACATAATCCCGCTATATGAGAAAAATGCCTAAAGTGAGCTAAAGTTACATCCATAATTTTAGTCCACAGGATGTGGCGCCAGCCATCCCAGCGACCTTACGGCAGCACTTTAGTCACTTCACATCCTCCGACTTGGCTCAGGCCTGTCCCAAGCAAGGCCGAGGGGACGGGCTTTAGGCACTTTAGTTTTCTATGGCTGCTGTGCTCTTGGCCAATCGCGGATGTCTTCAAAAAAAGGAGTTTTTTGTTTTTCCACACACCCAGCGGCGTATAGGTACATCGCTGCTGACCAGCTTTGCCAGTCCTCGCCCTGAGGTGTCCCATCTTGTGCTCGCAACCATTCATTGAAGCCGAACTCAACATTTACCGCACGGGCCGGACGGACAAGCTCCGTAAGAGCAATCAATCTTTTCTCGGCAAGCTGCTGCTTGCCGGCAGCTACCAAGGCGGCTATGTAGAATCCGCAAATGAAAGGCCAAACGCCCCCATTATGATATTCGCCGGGCTGGTTGTATTTTGCGTACCTCGGCATCCAATCCGGATCCCCTTCTCTTACATACGGAAAAAAATTGGGCGGTAAATCGACAGCTAAATCTTCGTTCTTCCGCAGGGCTGCGCACTCTGTTTCTATCCATGCAACGAGATCTTTGGCTCTACTTGGAGATGCAATTCCCGTCAGAATAGCCAGGCTATTGCCCAACAAATCAAAGCGATCGCTACGATAGACCTTATATGACCATAAAGCATAATATGGTTTGTATCTTAGAACCAGTCCTTCATGCACATGACGCTGTTGCCTTTCGCCTTTCACGGTAAATCGACCCATCATCTCTCTCAGCTTAGACGCCCGTTCATCCTGGCCGAAAAGACGCAGGTAAGTATAGACTATGGTATTTACAAACAGTCCGTAGCCCACGACCCACTGCTCGTCACGCCAATCACTGGTCGGTAGCTGCGCGACAATAACCCGGTCGGAAGGACTTTGATATTCCATCCAGGTCATGGCTTTTTGCACAGCTTGTTCAAGAAAGTCGGTCTCGCCGGTGACTTTTCTAAACAGCCCTACCGCCATCAGAAATAATGCAGTGGTATCGCTCGCTCCCCGGTCTTGGGGATCGTGAGCCAACGATGGAATATGCCCAAGCCGACTCTGGTTTCGAGCGGTAGTTTCGATAACCTTTCTTAACGATTCTATTAGTTTTTTATTGCCTGAAACTAAAATTCCCAGCGCTGATATCATCATGTCTCGTGTGTATGGTTCGGGATAGCCCCAACCGGCGGTTCTTGGAAGTCCCCGATAAGAGCCGTGACGATTATGCAGCAAAACTTTGATCGCTGCGTTCTTGGCCTGCTCTATTATATTCTTGTCTCGCAGTTTCATTTCTTATGAAATCCCCAACTTTGTTGAGACGGTCTCGATAAATCTCTTGGCGATAACACGGTAGTCATAATTCTCTACGGCGCGTTTTCTTCCCGCCTGGCCCATCTTCTTTCTCAGCTCGGCATCCTGCATCAAGTCCATAAGATAATTGGCTATGTCATGTACACTCGCACGATAATCGACCGTTCGCGGTCTTTTGAAGATTACTCGATGTCCCTCCTCGTATCCGGATTCATCACCTACAGTCGTCTCTCTCATCCTTATTTCCTGAGCGATGCCTGCCAAAAAAGCATTTTGGCCGTGCACCATCGTATCAAGCATTCCCATCGCTTTTATGCCTATCACCGGCTTGCCGCAGGCACCTGCTTCGACCTGTATCATTCCAAAACCTTCCAGACGCGATGGCGCCGCATAAATATCGCACGCGGCTAAAAGATAAGGCATAAAATTGCGAGAGACACGACTGGTTGTATAAATAACATTCTTCTCAATCCCAAGGTGCGTAGCAAGCTGCAGGTCGGCAAGGCTTTGCTGCTCCGTTCGGGGTTGGGGCCAAACTTTACAGACATACTTCCAGTCAGGAGCCTTAGTATCGTTGATTGCCAGGGCCTGCATAACTTCATGAGCTCCCTTAGAGGCTGCATCACCACCGATTGTAAGAATCACTATCTGGTCCGGTGCAATCCCCAGTGCTTCGCGAACAGCAGCGACTTTCGGGTCATTCTTGTCACGAGGAATAAAAGAGTCCGTATCGCAGCCGACAGGGAGCACTTTGATGTTTTCGCCGCTGAGACCGTCCCGCATGTAGATCTTCTTTACCCATTTGGATGTTACTAATATAAGGGGAAGCGCCTCCAGAACCTCAAAGTAGTTTACCATATAGCCGTCTGCAACCAGCCAGGGCACAGGCTGAACACCATACCGTTGAGGATGAAGCACCAGATGGGGTGTGTGGCCCCAGTAACCAACTCCCAGAACCACATCCGGCTCGAACCAGCGATAATACCACTCTTTTTCCTGAGCCGATTCGAAATTCACCGCATGGGCTTCGACACCCATCTCCTTCAGACCTTTGTAAAGAAGGTCACCCTGAGTTGCCAAGCCTCCAGGAGATGGGGGATAATCGTAAAGAACCAGCACTTTCATTTCTATCTCTCCTATTCTTTATGAGCTTGTTTGGGCATAGATGCTTTCTTAAAGCAGCGAAAAGCTTCCTGACGTGGAACGGTCTTAGCTTCAAAGCTGTCAGGCTCAAAACCATATATTTGGGTGATTATATCATATTTTTGTTGCCAGATTTCCCCCGGCAGGTTTACCAGAATATCCGGATTATCAACCGGCTTGGGCAGATACTTACGTCCGCCATCCTCATAAGCGAACATCCATATCTCTTTAGCAGGCAATTGACCGCTTTGCCACAATTTCAGGACAGATTTTGCTGTCTCCTCATGCCTTAGATGTCGTGTATATTCACCTTGCAGTCCGTGTGTCATAATAAGGTCGAATTCATCCTTCGTAGTATGTAGGGTGCGATATTTCGCACCATTAACCATCTTTTGGTGCGATGAATCGCACCCTACCGTCCTGTCTTCTGCGAGCAATTGAATTATTGTATTTTGCGTTTTACGTTCGTCCAGCGGAGTTTGTTCGGGCCCATCATCAAGGTTGCCCATAGCTCCAGTCGCATTAAACTGCTCCAAGGCTCGAAAAAACTTTGACGAGCGATCCGGATCACTTTTCCTACAGAGCGTAACCACCGTCCATTCACTTTCCGGATGCATCAATATCGTGCCCCCAGCCCACAGAGTCTCATCATCGGGATGTGCTACAATTACTGCGCACTTGCCGAAGGGCCATACCTGTCTATTTATTTCTGAATCGCTCATGCCCTATTGTTTAGAACAAAGAATAATCCTATTTGCCTTTTCGAAATGGTCGCAGTACCCTGAGCAAACCAAAATCCCGCCAGCTTTGCCGAATAGGAAATATTCCTTTTTCGACAAAACCCACTTCCTCCATTGTGTAAAATGCGTGTGGATTAAATTTCTTGATAGAATCAACCACACTCGGGGCTTCACGCCGAGGTACGATGGTAAAAACGACCTTTACCTCACCGCTGGTTCCATGGCCGTCAACACTGGTAACTCCATAGTTTTTGGATTTCAAATGCTCCACCAACTGCAGAGCATCTATTTTAGTAACCACCCGTATCAGTACAATGCCTAAAGATAGTTTCTCAGCTATACAGATGCCTACGTAGTTACCCATAGCGAAACCGCCGGCATAAGCAATATAACACAAAGGATTAGAAAGATTCTTCATAATCTGGCCGATAGCAAGAAGCCAGATTAAGATTTCAAAAAAACCAACGATAGGGGCCAGGTACTTTAATCCTCTTGATACAAATATCACCCGCACCGTCCCCATACTAACATCAACAATCCTGGCTGTGAAGATTAGAAGAGGAATCACAAACCATGTGTAGAAAGTCAAGCTAAGAAGCAATACATTGTCCATATTTGTTCTTTCAAAGTTACAATCAAGGATTCATGCAAATTTTATTTCTGATATTCTCTAACTTTCCAAAGCAAATAAGCTCATCATTTAGGATGATGCTCATATCGGCTGCCGGGTTGGGTATTGTCTGTCCATCTCTGACTATTGCCAGTACGGTAATGTCATGCCTTCTCAAGTTCGACCTGGCGAGCGTCTTGTTTAATACGGGACTGCCGGCGGAAACTACAACTCTCGAGACTCCATATCCACCGGTGGCCAACAGAAGCTCCTCAAAAGATACCTTTTGAAAGATTTCTCTTTTTATGATCTTTCTTCTGAGAAAATTTGTGAGCTTCTTGGCAAACTGTTCATGTGTGAAGACCCTGTATATCAGATATACCATTACGATAATGACACCTAAGTTTACCCATATTACTAAATAAGGTGAGATATGAAATGGCAGGTATGATTCCGACAGTTTAGAAATTACAGTCTCTTGTTGTGGAACGAACGAACCTGCCAGAGTGGCAATCATAATGACCAGCCCTGCGTTACCTAAAACTATAAGAACTGAAGCAATCTTACGTCTTTGTTTGTTGCTGGTAACCAGTTCCGCCTCTTTTGTCGTAAATCCGGTTCCCGTAAAGCACGACAGCGCCTGGAATTTGGCCAAAGACCACTCCAGCCCCGTCAACTGAAAGGCAATCGCCCCAATTCGCACCACAATGAACGATACAATAAGCGCTAAAATGAACAAGATAAACATGATTGCTTCTCCTCTGAGAAATACCCTATATCTTTAAAGCCATTTCTTTTTTCTAAAGTATATTAACATAACCACGGCCACCAAAACCATGACCAGCAAAACAGCCGAATAACCCCACCGCCATCCTAATTCCGGCATATACTTAAAATTCATTCCGTAAACGCCTGCGATAAAAGTTAGAGGAATAAAAATGGTTGCTATTATCGTAAGCACTTTCATAACGGCGTTCATCTTATTGCTGATGCTCGAAAGATATAAATCAACCATTCCTGAAACCATATCCCGGAAGCTTTCTATGGTATCTATAATCTGTATGGTGTGGTCGTAAACATCCCTTAGATACAAGCCGGTGGACTCATTAATTAGAGCCGACTCGGTTCTCTGTAAGCCGCTTATCAGCTCTCGCAAAGGCCAGACTGACTTACGTAGGACAATCATCTCTCTTTTCAGCCGATGGATTTGCTGGAGCGTTTGCTCGGTAGGCGCCGTGACCAATTGTTCTTCAAGAATCTCGATCTTCTCTCCTACTTTCTCTAAGATAGTAAAATAGCTATCAACGACGGCATCTATTAATGAGTAAGCAAGATAATCCGGCCCCATTTTGCGGATTCGTCCCTTTGCATTTCTGATTCTGTCTCTGATTTGGTCAAACACATCGCCGAGCTGTTCCTGGAAGGAGATAACAAAGTTAGAGCCCAGTACGATACTTACCTGCTCGGTCTCGACTTTTTGGTTATCACCGGTGCAAGTGAGCATTGTAAGCACTATAAAGATGTACTTTTCAAAATCCTCCAACTTTGGACGTTGTCCGGTATGAAGGATATCTTCAAGAACAAGGGGGTGCAGCTCAAACTTTCGGCCAAGCTTCTCTATTATCTGGACGTCGTGAAGACCGTCTATATTTATCCATGTTACAGTAGGCGTGGTTTTGAAAGCAAAGCAATCTTCGACGTTCGAGACCTGTTTTTCAGCGAGATTCTGCTCGTCATAGTCGATGTAGGTTATCCGAACGGTTTCGACCCTTTTCTCGCCAACATAAACAAGCGTCCCCGGCGGCAGGCCGGCCGGCTTATACTGCCGTTTATGCAATCGGGGCTTCTTCGCTGCCTCTTTCATTTTTTATCTTCCTCTAAATAACCCCCCAATAAACCCGGCCCCCTCGGCCTTACTCGGTGCATGCCTGAACAGGGTCGAAGGATTGGGGTGCTAAATATCATTTGGTTTGGCAATAAGTACGGGATAAATAAAACACATTTATTTTATATGATCCGTACTACTTTATACCTTAGATTGGCCGGGTTT